>Ga0180434_10003518_pt1 | contig 19907 bp, 18 predicted proteins | sample SS_ome_7_FD_132453 | JGI IMG/M metagenome (GOLD analysis project Ga0180434, IMG submission 132453) | Hypersaline lake sediment archaeal communities from the Salton Sea, California, USA - SS_1_D_2 metaG | ecosystem: Environmental > Aquatic > Non-marine Saline and Alkaline > Hypersaline >...
AATACTCTGCAATTGAACAATAGGTTGCAGCATAATCCAAACACAACCCATTAATTTGTCCATCGTATAATTGATTGTAAATCACATCTTTGGATGTGAGGATTCCTGGAAGTATTTCATTGGTTTCAACTAAGGCTGAACATGTGAGTGTAAGATCTTCTCCAGAAGGAGTTACACAAAACAGGATATTTTTTTCTTCCCATTCTTTAATACATTGTGCAATTTCCAAATCAGAACCACTACATTCGATTCCTAAGTATTCAATATCCTCATCATTAAATTCGGCAATCGGGCTTGATGCTTGCCATAGCTTTTCAGTCTCCGTTGCTGTTGGCACAATTTCTTTTGTAGCTATGGGCGTTTCTGTTTCCACTTCTTCATCTGTAGGTGCTGTTACTATATCTTGAGATGTATTTTCTACTGGTTGAGTTGTGCAGCTTACTAAAGAAAAAATAAACCCAATTGCAGCTATCACAGAAAAATATTTTTTCATGTTTTCCTCCATAATTCATTAATAATGTGAAGATGTATATTATACAACAATATTGATTGTAAACAACTTTGCAATATAAACCCACAGGCTGCCAGACAAGCAGTTCTTGATTATCTCCAAAGCACAGCAGGTAATATCTCACGAACTGCCAAAGCATTCAGTATCAATAACTGTGTCGTGTATGACATCCTGCAAAAACAAGCCAGTGGTGATCTAAGCGACCGGTCACGCGCGTCCCACTACCAACCTCGCAAAACTCCTGAACATATTGAGAAGCAGGTTACCGCAGCCAAGAGCAAATCACTCAGCTAACCGAAAACCTTGCAGTGCGGACCGGGCATCTGCACATACATGTTTCTATTCGCACAGATGAATTGAAAACGGCGCGGTATTGGATCGTGATGTCCCAAACCGGAACCTGCCTGCTTTGGTACGAACTGGATGGCCGCATAGTATTAGAAGCTTTGTCACTTGAATCCGCGCTGGTTCTGCTTGAAAGGGTTTTTGTTGACCCCTATTCAATTCTGGACACCTAACTTTCCGCATCCGAATAAAATGCGATTGTTTTGATAAGCATACTCAATATTGAAAATTGAATTAACGGGATCATAATCATGAAAACCAAAACTGGTAACTCTTAGTGAAATAGTTTGTTTGAAATAATATATTAGGGTTGTAATTAATATATAATAGGACTAAAACATCACATGGATATAATTCAAAATTCACCCGATCCAAATCCCCAAAACAAAAATAATCGAAAAATTAAAGCACTCATTCTCCCTTTCATATCCTTTGGAATATCCTCTGTTATAGGAATAATAATAGGCCAAATTGGGAACCTAGTTTATTCAAGGCTCGGGGACCTGGCTAATTGTATGGTGTTGCCTGGTTTTGTAGGTTTATTTCTGATCACATTCACCCTTTCATTTTTTGTTAATCAATTTGTGAATGGGCTGATCAATCAGGTGGTAAAAAGAGGTGAACAATGAGGCATACAAAGATCAAAAATTATATTGTAATTTTTATTGGCATTATTACCATACTTGTGTTGATCGCTTTCAAACTTTTTACTTCACCAGCTATCGTTGCCGCAGCGCCTGTTTTCCAGGAAGAAAGCTGTCTGCCGATCTTGCAGGAGACAGTTTCCCGGGCGGGAATTCCCGGAGTGATCGTTGAACAATATGGGGATGATGACAGCTGGCGGGAGGATGATGTTTACTGCTATATACGCCTGGATGAGGAAAGAGGTGATGTGGTTTATTATACCGGTCTCTCAATGCAGGCTTATCCCCTGGATTCGAACACGTGTACACTCAACGAAATAAATTATTCGTTCAATGGATATGAGGCTAATTTAATAAAAGACGTTAGTTTTTCAGGTAATTTGGTTATGATGGATACATATACCCATGGTTATTGGGATCTCACCTGGCGTGTGGAAAGTGGTGGCTATTGCCATGAATTTATTGTTTCTAATAATACGAGATACCCCGGCTGGGAAGATTATGAAATCGTAGAAAATCCAATAACAGGCAGTTTGGAACCGCAAGGAAGCGGGGAGAATGTAATCATGCCTGATGTAGATCCAGTGATTTACGCTGAAACCCTTTGGTCAATAGCGGAAAGCTACATGCCCTTTTCTGATGGAAATATATTTAATGATAATTTTGAAGGCAATGATTCCCCGCCTTTCACTGGTGATAGCACGTATTCCGAAGAAGATGAACAGTCATCATTTAATCCAGATAGAGATGATGTTCCAGGCCTTGTAGTTGTTGGCAGCGTTGGTGTACCGTTGGTTGGCGCCTTGGTTGGGACATTAGTATCAATGCGGCGTCCCACAAGTGGCACAGCAAGGCGGTTACCCAGGAAGAAACCTCGATATGGCAGTGAAAATGATGACGGATTTGTGTGGTCACCGCGGCCCTGGGATGAAGCAGGACCGGGATATGTGCCTAAGGAAGAATACCGGGAAACAATGTCACACCTGAGTAATGGAGAAGAATGGACTGCTCAAGGCTGGAAAACAACGAACCAAATTCGGCAAAATGAACAATGGGATATCAACAATGATACAGCTGTCAGGGAGGAAGATGCTGCCTGGCGGGAACAGCACGAGCTGGAACGCAATAAGCTGGAACAAAAGAAAGCAGAACTTGAAGAACGAAAACAGGAACTAGAAAAGATTGACTTTGATATTAATCGCATGGATCTGGAAGCGGATCTGCACGGGATAAAAGACGGCTTAGAGAAAGAGAACATCTATGTAATAAATCCCTACCAGGGGGATCCAACGATAATTTTTTATCGTAGTAACGCCATAAAGAACATCTCCTGGGATAACACAATTGGTCGTTTGACAGGTGACCAGGGGCTTACGTGTGAAGGATTTGTCCAAAAGACTGAGGGAAAAGTAGTGGAAGCTGTAGGCAACCGATTCCCTGGTGCAAAAGTAGAGAATATGCTCTTACAAGAAAAGTCAACAATGAGAGTTGTTGAAGACGATCTCTTTTGCGGGAATCAATCGCGAAAGAAAAAAGCAACTCTTTTAGATAGGCTGGATGCCATGGTGGATGACAATCATAACCTCTTCAAGGTCACCCTACCGGATGGCAGCGAATGGGCGGTGGACTACCACCAGTACATGGCAGGGAATTCTCCATTGATGCGCCCCTGGTCAGAGGTGGTCAAGGAATGGGGTGCGGATTATATGGGTGAAGAGTTTATGCAAACAAGCCGTCACACGATCATTGCGAAGCCAAAAATAAAAAAATAAAGTGGTGCATATGAAAAAATCACAAGCAAATCTGGAAAACCAACTGGTTCAGCGTAAACTCGAGGTTGAGGCGGGAAATATGTCTCCGAAAGAAGCTTTTGGCAATATCAAGGAATGGGTGACAGATTTGGGAGGGAGAAAGGTTTTTCTGCACCCGCAACTCGAACAATGGATGTGGTATGACAGGATCCATGATGAGTGGGTCTTTGCTGAGTGTGGCGTGGGGGAGGGTATTCTGCTGACGATCAACAGCACAGGTGGCGTGAAGAAATTGCCTTCGAAGGAGAAGGTGGAAAAATGGTGCGTATCTATAGAGAATGATAAATTGTACGGTCCAATACTGATTAATGACCTTTATCAGAAGCTGGAATCTGGCAAAGTTCCGACAGATATCCAAATCTGGAGCCCAAGATGCTTGGATTGGTTTGCAGCCAATAGTGAATTAGGAAAAACAATTCTCAATAATTCCGTCAAGGCGGTTTAATTTATTTTACATAAGGGAAATTGATAAGATTCAACTTAAGAATTCACCTGCATTCGAAGAATAAATAAACTCCCCCTGCACTACTCGCCTGCCCTCAATATGGAAGAACGCGAAACTAAAATTTCTTTCAGATTCTAGTAAGGTTGAAATACAAGCGCCCCCAGAGAGATTCGAACCCTCAGCCGTCTGATTCGAAGTCAAGTACACCAAAAATTTGTACAAATAGTAAAGGACTGCGAACCTGCAGTTCCATTTATGGTCGGGGCGCTGGGATTCGAACCCAGGACCTCTTACACCCCATGCAAGCGCGCTAAACCGGACTGCGCCACGCCCCGACAACGAACGAGATTATACCATCAAGTGATTTCCTCTGCATTCCTAAGCCGTCTGCCCGTACGCGTAGCACACCGGCACATACCAGACCGCTCCTGGCTTTGAGGCAGCTGTTTCCGCTCCTTCCAGCCTACGCGCGCTATCTTGCGGTGTCAGGTAATCAGCCAGGTCTTTTCGCAGCACGCGCAGGTCACCACGTAGCGCATTAGCCGCATCCCCGCTCATTTCCGCGCCGATGATCCCGCCGTTGATATATTGCAGCCCGCAATCAGAAAGAATCGCCAACAGTTCCCGTCCCATATGGATATTGGCGCCCTGCTGCTGCAGGGCTGAGGTCTGCAGACCTGCCAGGTTCTCCAAGGTTGCTGGGTAGCTGATGCGCCCGCCATAATCCGGTTCCGCCAGTGCGAAAACCCATCCGCCCGGCGTGACCATCCGTCGCATCTCACGCACAATCCTGAATGGATTGTTTACCCACATCAGCGTGAAATGGCACAATGCGTGATCGAAAGTATTGTCTGGGAAAGGGGCTGCTATCCCGTCTGCACAGGTAGTCAGAAATGGCTTCGACTTTGTGGGTGATAAGATAGAAATATCGATGTCGAGACCTGTCAGATGAGTGTATCCGTCAGCTGCCAGTGCTTCCAACACAGCGCCACTCCCGCAGCCAACATCCAGGATATGGTCTTCGGACTGCACGCCAGTCTGGCTGAATAGGAAGCGCCGCGTTTCGCGCGTCCAGGCGGCTTGTTGTTTATACCGAAAATGCCAGAAGGACCGATCGTTCAGTGTTTCTTCCAGATCTTTTCCCATGGATCGGTCAGCATATTACCCAGCACCTTATTCACGCCCTGAGCGGGCAGAACATCACCATCCGGTTCCACATATAGCCAGGCTTTTCCTGCACCTTCGGGAACGTCCTTTTCCCCTTCCTGCAGTTCAACAGCAACGGGGTGGAAAGCCGAATAGGGTACCGGCATATCCCAGATCAGGCGCATACCCAACTCGGAGGCTTTCTGGCTGGTGATAGCCAGCACGTCAGCCAGCGATTCATCATCTGCGCTTAACGAAATATTCCTGACATCTTCTTTTGCCAGCTTCTCCAGTAAAGCATGGTAAGGTTCAATGTTATTGTCAATTACGGTGATGTGCACCGTTACTGCGATATCTTCCGGCATCAGATTTTTGATTGCTTTCCAAAAGTCTTTATTATCGGAATCACACAGCAGCATGATATGGTCAAGCCCATTCTTTAAAATAGTATTCATGATAGTTTTATCAGCATACTGCAATCCGTCCGTTAATACACCGCACACGACGCCCAGGTCTTCAGCCTCTTTCACCAGGTCTGGTAAGTCTTCACGCAGTGTCGGTTCACCGCCGGTGAAAATGACATGCGGAATGCCGGCTTGATAGGCGTTAGCCAGCACCTGCTTCCACTCACTGGTGGTCAGATTCTTGCTGACACGCTCCGTTGGTGCTGCTTTGCTGTCAGTACCGCTCGACACGCGATAGGTCAGTGCGCAATCCAGGCGGTATGGAGCGGATAACTGCCGTGAATACGGTTCTACGCGTTCCATATCCAAATAGGTAACCGGATCAATGTCTTCGGTATGGATCAACGTATCCAGTTTCTCAAGAAATGCATCCATGTCTTCTTTCGCCTCGCTGACCGGTACATCATATCGCCCGGCAATCAGGGCAGGAATATCCATCTGTTTTTCTCCCTCGATCAAATAATATGCCATTTCTGTTGCGGTCTGGTTGAGGTGCAGCACAGTACGGGCGTTGATAGTCATGATTCCGCTGCCATCATTTTCCACCCTCAGATGCAGCTTATAAGGCAGCTCTACATCCGGCTCTGCCTGGTATGTGTACACACCGGAAGGAATCGCTTCCACTGCGTTGAATAATCCATCAAAAAATGCGTCGATTTTCTTTAGCATCATATCTCCTTCTTATCCTCTTAAAAATGATAATGCAGTAACCGGTTCCGGTTGCATATCTGGATTGTTTTGCAAATGCAGCGGGCAACCCGCCCCACAGGTATCAATCAGATCACAATAATGGCAGCCTTCAGGCGCATATTTACGATTCCGGATGGATTGCGCCAGCGGGTGGTTCCAGATTTCTTCCCAGGGGGTATGCAGAAAGTTCCCTAACTGTACATAATAGGATTGGCATGGCAACACACCGCCGTCGGGTTCAATGCACATGTTATATTGCGCAGCTGTGCAACCTTTCACACCCAGGTTGCTGTCAACTGGGTTGAAATGGCAATACATTGTCGGTGTGTACCAAATCAAGCGCTGACCACTTCGGTCAGCGTGCGCTTTTGCGATATCTAGCAAAGCGGGCAGGTCATCCTCGGAGATAGATTCATCAACCTGCGCCCCGCGGCCGGAATATATCAAACCATTCAGTCCCACGATTGGCACCCCCATATGTGCAAGATAATTGAGCGTTTCTTCAAGCGCACCACTGTTTGATCGAAGCAGCGTTGTGTTGGTCATCACGAATAATCGGGAAGCCAGTGCGTTTCGGATGCCTGCGGTTGTCTCCTCCCACGCGCCTTCTGCAGCGGTGATATAGTCGTGGATAACCCTGTCATGCGATTCAAGTGTGATCTGGACATGGTCTAATCCAGCATTTACCAGGTTCTCGATATATTGCTGGTCTTTCAATTTGCGTCCATTTGTGTTCAAACCCGTGATCATACCATTTTGTTCGGCGTGCGCAATCAGATCTGGCAGGAAAGGAATCAGGGTCGGTTCGCCGCCGGTAAACACAACATGCGGTATGCCTATCTCCCAGAGAGAGTTGATGACATGCTTCCATTGATCCTCGCTTAAGGTATCGAGCTGACGCTCGCTTTCGTTATAGCAATGCAGGCAGCGGTTATTACAGTGGTAAGTCAGCGCCAGATCCATACGATAAGGGGCGGAGGGTTTTTTTGAAAAGGGGGTAAATGGTTCAACATTTAGATCACAGATTGGACAGGGATCATCAGCGGGATCGATGATGCGTGACAGATCGGCTTTGAAATCTTGAAAATCTGCTGATGCCTGCTTTTTTTGAACATTAAAAGCCTTCTGTAAATATTTTACGATCTTTTTCTCGTCCCACGATTCCAGAACACCATGCGCCATCAGGGTGGCAGAAGGATTGAAATGATACATACGGTTTGCATTAACCAGAAGAACACTATTTCCGTCATCTTCTATCCTTAGGTGGATACGATTCTTAAATTCTCCTGCCTGTCGTTTGTATTCGCTGGTACCAGGCGTGATGATAAAGGACTGCCTTTCCATGAATTCCTTATGTAATGCCCTGCATATTTGCCATGAATTACCGACCGCCTCCCGCGCAGGCACAGGCACAGCCAGCGCAGGCACATGCGCAGGCGCAAACACAGGATGAACCACCGCTTCTTCCGCCTCGGCTGCCTGACGAACGAAAAGTGCTGGAACTGGATTTCGGCACTGGATTGGTTTTATTTGTTACGCCGCTGGTGAATGTGGTTAGGTTGCCAACCGCCCCGGCTGACATCGCGGTAACCGTATTTGTAAGAGAAGCGGCTGCGTCAGACCCAGGCAGCTTGGGTAAGGTGATCGTTTTGGACTTGCCGCCAGAGGGAACGCTTGGTTTACTGCTGCGTGAAACTGCGCCGCCTATGGAGCGTCCTGTAGATGTGGTTGGTCGCCGGATAGTCGGGTCTGCGCGCCACCACCAGTAAGGCATGAAGACCGGTCCGCTGCCGAAGGTGCGTCGGGTGCGGCCATCATAATCTTTGTCCATCATCGTCCAGTCCACCGAATCAGAGTAACGTTCTGCGCGCACTTCCGGCGTATCCGCTGCTTCGACCTGTTTCCAGGCTTTTTCAATGATACTTTCGTAATATTGCACAGTTTCTTTACGGCTGAAACCTTTCATTTTTGTACTGACGCTTTTTACCAGGGCAACCATCATATCTTGCAGCTTTTTTCGCCTGGTCGAGGTCCGCGAGGATTTAAATGCTTCAAGGAAAGTTTTTTCGTATTCACGTTGATCGTCTGGCATGTTTTCTGCTACCTTGATTTTTAATGGCTCGCGGCTGGTTACTTCCGCTACGCCTTTCCTGAGCACACTGAACAGGATCATGGACAGGATTTTGTCCATCGGTTGTTCCAGCAGGATTGCCGCTTCCACCGAAGTTAGACCACGTTTGATACCATGCCCTTCGATTGCGATTTTTGGCGGCAAATATTTCAGTTTTCGTTTCTTGGCGCTCTTTGCGGCAAAGTAGATTACCAATCCAAAAATTGCTGCAAACCCGCCACAGCAGGCGATAGGAATGATGGTGCTCAGTACGTTCGACGGATTGAAAGTGACTGTTTGTTCCGTGTTGATGGTGTCAATCGGTATATAGCGGGCAGGAAATGACACACCGAATTCATAGCGGTCGGATGCCGACGCGGATTCGTAAGACCATTGATAGAAAATGCGCCCCTCACTGTCAAACCCAGATGCAGGCGCTTCTTCTCCAGGCCATCGTTCTGGAGAGAACCAGCGCGGTTCATCCTCGGTAACGCCATCGGGAAGGTGGATATTGACTGTCATCGTGCTTATCCCACCGACAAAATCCGATTCAAAATAATTGGGTTGAAATCGCATCGAAGTGTAATCTTCTTCCTCATCAACCGATGCGAAATAGAACTGGTTGCGAACGTTTTCTGCACGCATATAAACGATGCCGCTCTGGCCGGCTGGAATCGCGTTATCACCAAGCCCCAATGCGACACCATCTATATAAGGTGATTCCTGAATGTCAGTGATGGGAGCATTATCAATCGTAGCGCTGATGTCGCTCAGGTTGTACTGGCTGTTTCCAGGCATACCAATATCCACGAAATCGATCACATGTGCGCCAGCGCCGTTTTGAAATAGATAGTAGTATTCAATTGTCAATGCGCCGTCTGCTTCGATATACACATCAATTTCTTGCTCGGGAACTTCAAAGAAATAGTCTTGGGCTATTACCGCTTCTGTTATGGATAGGAGTGCGAGAAGACATATAAATAATATTGCCAGTTTTTTATGCATTCGTGGACCCTTTCTTACCATTTAGGTTCCTCAGATAATTGATAGGATGTAGAACAGTAGGGGCATGTGACCATCGGTGCGCCTGCGACAAGCTGAATATCTTTTTCCGTCAGAACACCTCCGCAGGATTTGCATTTTATTGTATCCATACCGACTTCTCCGGGGAGGTCAATATTGACTGTTACATTCTGATTTTCATCGCTCGGCTGCTTCATTTGGGTTGCAAAAAATATCAATATAAACCCAACTGCTGCTAATCCAACCGCAATATATATCAGGTTAAAACCGCCAGTTTGACCGCCGGATGCGAGGAAAAATAAAAATGAAAAAATCAGGGCGAACCCCGCGATAACAAAAAGAATGATCTTACCAGCCTTCATTGTGCCTCCGTGTTCAAAAAATTGAAATTATCTGATTCTTTTCTATTATATACGGAATTCATATCAAGAGGGTTTTGGTTGACTTTCAATGACTAAAGATTGCTATAATTCACTATATGGAGAATCATCCTACACATCAAACATACCTTTCTTTAAAAAACCAACTAAATTTTCATAATTATCGCTACCATGTACTTGATGCCCCCATCATCAGTGATGGAGAATATGATCGCATGCTGATAGATCTGCGGAAAATGGAAGCCCATCATCCAGAATGGATATCACCAGATTCACCGACACAACGCAGCGGTGCGCCGCCAGCAGATCGTTTTGAACGGGTTTCTCACCCTGTACCAATTCTCAGCCTTGCCAATGCATTCAATACAGATGATCTCGAAGATTGGTATAAACGCATTCTTAAGATGGACAGCCGGGTTAGCACATCTAAATTTGTCCTTGAGCCAAAAATCGATGGGTTGACCGTTGTTCTCCATTACCAAGGTGGCATATTTGTAAAAGGCACTACCCGTGGAAATGGGGAAGTTGGCGAGGATATTACACAAAATATCAAGACAATCGCATCGGTGCCGTTAAAAATTCCAGTTTCTAAGAAAGGAATTGTTGTACCTGACAACCTGGTCGTTCGCGCTGAAGCGTTTATTTCCCTATCAGATTTTAAACGATTAAATCAGAAGTTTTCATCCCAGGGATTGAGAACCTACCAAAACCCACGTAATACGGCCGCTGGATCACTGCGTATGCTGGATTCGTCAATCGTTGCCGACCGACCATTAAAAATCATAGCGTATTCGATTGTATCAGGTAATCCTAAATCAACGCAGTGGGACACATTGCAATATTTAAAAGATCTTGGATTTCCGATTCCAGAAATCGCAGAAAGATGTAATGATAAAGAAGCGATGATCGCGAATACAGAAAAATGGGACGTGATTCGCGAACAGATAGATTATGAAATTGATGGCGTTGTGATCAAATTGAACGATCTGACGCTGTCTGCTGACCTGGGTTACGTCGGCAAAGATCCGCGCGGAGCTATCGCGCTCAAATTTCCGGCACAGGTTGTTACGACTTTACTTAATGAGATTGGCGTGCAGGTCGGTCGTACGGGTGTTTTAACTCCATTTGCAATATTAGAACCAGTTGATATTGGTGGCGTAACGGTAAAACAGGCTACGCTCCATAATTTTGATTTCATAAAAAATAAAGACATACGTATCGGAGATCGCGTGATGGTTAAGCGGGCAGGAGAAGTCATCCCATACATTATGGGTCCGATCAAGGACGTCCGTGCCGGAGATGAAATCGTCTATCAGCTACCTAAAACATGTCCCTCCTGTGGAGAACCGATTGAGAAAGTCGAGGGGGAAGTGGCTTGGTATTGTGTCAACAATGCCTGCCCTGCACAGATCATTCGAAATATTGAGCATTTTGTTTCGCGAAATGCAATGGATATTGTCGGGTTGGGTATTCGAATTGTTGAGCAATTGGTTCAAGCAGAGCTTGTGGATGACGTGGCTGATCTCTACGGTCTAAAAAAGCAGGATTTGATGGACTTGGAGGGGTTTGCAGAGAAAAAGGCAGATAACATAATAGAAGCGATAGCTGCTTCAAAATCGGTAACGCTATCTCGGCTGATCACTGCGCTGGGGATACACGGTATAGGGGATGTGGCTGCTGAGCAATTAGCTGCTCGATATAAAAATCTAGACGCGGTCGCTAAGGCTAAGCCGGAAGAAATTGAGTCTATTGATGGCTTTGGGCCAAGTACAGCGAAAGCGTTAAATAATTGGTTTTCTTTTTCTAGAAATAAAACCATCCTAAAAAAACTAAAATCATTTGAAGTTTGGCCTCAGGCTGAAAATACATACCAAAGCATGCAAACGGCCCTATCGAATAAGCGTTTTGTGATTACCGGGGCACTTGCGTCTTTTTCACGAAATGAAATCAAAGCATTCATCAAAGCCAGGGGTGGGAGCGTCACCGACAATGTTAGCAGCAAAACAGACTTCCTTGTTGTGGGAGAAAAAGCCGGAAGTAAACTGGATAACGCAAAAGCGCTCGGTATTCCCGTGATTGACGAACAAACATTGTTAAGTATGTCTGAGGATTAATGTCTGAGAACAAAATTTGTCTAAAGCCCGGAAGGGAAAAATCTGTATTGCGCCATCATCCCTGGATTTTTTCAGGAGCCATAAACAAAGTAGAGGGTGAGCCACCAGTGGGGGGGACAGTTCGCGTTGTCGATAACCGTGGTCATGCGCTGGGATGGGCTGCTTACAGTCCCCAATCATCAATCCGCGCAAGAATGTGGACATTCAATCCTGAAAAAACTATCAATGAAGCTTTAATTTATGATAAATTGCGTATAGCTATTGACTTTAGAAGTAAACTTTCACTAATTGATAGGGAAAACACAGCCTGCAGATTAATCCACGCAGAATCTGATGATTTTCCCGGTTTGATTGTTGATCGATACAAAGACGCACTTGTCGTTCAGTTTTTGAGTGCAGGAGCAGAATTTTGGCGCAAATCAATCATAAAAAATATTAAAGACTTGACCGGATGCAAGGGGATTTATGAGCGCTCTGATGTGGAAGTCAGAAAATTAGAAGGCCTGGATCCGGTTACCGGAACGTGTTTTGGCAGCTTTGAAACAACACAGCTTGAGATTCTAGAAAATGGCATAGAATTTATTGTTGATGTTGGAAAAGGGCAGAAAACTGGATTTTTCTTAGATCAGCGCAAAAACAGATATCTCATTCAACAATTTGCTAAGGATAACGATGTATTAAATTGTTTTTCATACACCGGAGCATTTGGCATATACGCATTAAACGCAGGGGCTAAACATGTAACATCGGTCGAATCTTCAGAAGAAGCGAATTTAATCGCAAGGAAGAATCTGATATTAAATGGCATAGATTTAAATCAGGCTAAACTAATTAACGCAGATGTTTTTCAAGAGTTACGCCTTATGCGTGACAAAGGGCTGTCCTTTGATGTCATCATCCTTGATCCGCCAAAATTTGCACCGACCGCAGCGCAAGTGCGATCTGCTTCCCGTGGATATAAAGATATCAACCTTCTGGCATTTAAACTACTCAATCCTGGTGGGATACTTTTCACATTCTCATGTTCTGGTGGTTTATCCAGACAATTATTCCAGAAAATTGTTGCTGATGCTGCGCTTGATGCAGGTGTACAGGCGCAGATACTGGACATCTTATCACAGGGAAGGGATCATCCTGTTTCAGTGAATTTTCCTGAAGGTGCGTATTTAAAAGGTCTTATCTGTCGCATTGTTTAATAAACGCACAATTAAGTGCGAAATTTGTGGTGGAGATGGCGGGAATCGAACCCGCGTCCGCAAGATTAGAGCACCGAACTTCTACGAGCGTAGAAGGCTTACATTTTTGCAGCAAAGATGAAAAACCTTCCAACATTCTCTACTGCTATCCGCTTGGGCCCGAAAGCCCTCTTTCACCTGCGCCGCGGATTCACAGGCGGCACTCCAGCTTTTTGTCGCCTGTCCAACTACCGGCTGGAGTACGGAGCTGGCAGACGTGGCCATTGTTGGCCATGTGCTCTTTCCAACTGCTTACGCAGCTAAAGGAAGAGCAGCTAAGTTAGTGCGTTTGGCACTTAAATTTGATACTGATTTTACGAGGTCGGTATCTCTCGGCTCGCCGTTCGGGATCAGCCTCTTCCGTCGAAGCCTATCATCCCCGGATAGGTCTATATTATACACGTCATTTATAAGATTTCTATCATAATCTTATTTATGGCACGTTTCATGCATGTTAATAGAAGAAAAATTAAATCTTTTATAAAATGATTACAGGAATAGACATCTCTGAGAAAAATGGAAAAGTTCATCTTAAGGATCTTGCGGATGGAGAGGTGAAATTTGTGTATATTAAAGCTTCTGAGGCGCTGGATAGCATAGACCGATGTTACCAACAGAATCTGTTCGAGGCGTGTGAATGCGGTTTGAGTGTAGGGGCCTATCATTGGCTACATCCGCGTTTACATGTTGAACAGCAAGCGCAATTGTTCATTAATACAGTAAAAAATTTCTCAGGGATGCTTCCGCCAATGGTTTGTTTACAACAGCATCGTGCACCAATCGATGAGATTGAAAAGAATGTCAAAACATTTTTAAGGTTGCTTGAGGATGCTGTCAATGCCAAACCAGTGATATATACCAATGCCAACTATTGGAAAAAATATTTATCGCACGCGAAATGGGCTTGTGAATACCCATTATGGATGGATTATCCAGGGAGCAATTGGCCCCCTCAGATATATCCCTGGGCTGGTTGGACCTTTTGGCAGTATTCATATCAATCCAGGCTCCCAGGAATACCAGCCATGCTGGGGTTAAATTGGTTTAATGGATCCGTAAGCGATTTAAAAATAATGGTAATTAAATAAAAATAGGTAAGGTGGATGATGATTCCAGGAATTGATGTTTCACAATGGCAGAGAAATATGGATTGGGATGCGGTCAGACAATCAGGTGTTAAATTTGTTTTCATCAAAGCGACAGAATTTCCCAATAAAACAACCAAGCTGCGTGTAGATAAAAAACTGAAAGAAAATATATATGGCGCCTCGGTTAATGATATCCTGTGGGGTGCATATCATTTTTTTAGGACACACATTGATCCGGTGATTCAGGCAAAACTGTTCTGTGATGCTGTGGGATCATTTTCAAGCCTACCGCCCATTATCCATTTGGAAGAAGCCGGAATGCGAGGTGAGCGCCTTAATTACAAGGTGAAATTATTTATTAGGGAAGTTGAATCATTAACAGGAAAGAAACCTATCATCTACACAGGAGAAGGGTTCTGGCATAGCTATATGTGTTACGAAAAAAGAAGTCACACAGATTGGGCTCGCGATTATCCATTATGGGTTTCTCAATATACATCCTTATGGCCAACTGCCATGTATCCCTGGGCAGGATGGGACTTCTGGCAATATACCAAGAAAGGTAGCATCCCCGGTACAACAACCGCGGTCAATATGAATTGGTTCAATGGCACAGAAAAGGATCTGGCCGAAAAATTTTCTTGTAATGTAAATCTTACAAATGAGTACAATGTTCCAATTATGATTGAACCAGCGCATGCAAAAATGATTAGCGGTGCTAAAACACTCTCAAGGGCGGAGGAAACGAATAATTTTAAGGGAGATTTTCAGGAGCCGAATTTCCAATTTAGAAATAAGAATATATCTCGAACGGAAATGAGTTTTCAAGAAAGCAAAGTTGTGACAGAAAACGGAATCTCCACAAGAGAAGAGGACTGGATAAAAGACTATTTCTATCAGGCGGCGTAAGTGTGAATTTTCATGGCAATATACTGGCGTTGTAAAACAAACCTACCCGGTGGTGATGCTGGGCAAACGATAGACTTTATCGCTTGAGGTAATATAAAGCACATTTCTTTCATCTTCGCCCCAGGTTAAGTTGGATGTTTTATCTGGTAAATATATTCTACCCAGCAATACTGCATCCTTTGAAAAGATCCAGATACCGCCCGGTCCCGTGGAGAAAAGATTTCCATCCCGGTCAAATTTTATCCCATCCGGACGCCCAATTTGTTTTTCATCCCATAATTCAGTCCAAATATCACCACCGGATATCTTCCAATCCTGTCCAATATTGAATACGCGAATATGCTGTTTTACCGTATCAGCAACGAATAATTTTGTTTCATCCGGTGAAAACGCCAACCCATTTGGCCGTTCAAAACTATCAGTTATCAAAATTGGTTTATTTTGACCGGGTCTAAGACGATAGACTCCTTGAAAAGGCAATTCTTGTTTTGCCGGTCCGCCATTTCCAGCCTTTAACCCATAGATTGGATCAGTAAAAATAATAGAACCATCCGATGCAATAACAAGGTCATTCGGAGAGTTCAACCTAAATCCACTAAAAGAATCGACAAGGATTGTTCGGCTACGATTGAAATCCAGCAGAGATATTGCACGGCCTCGATGCTCACAGATGACCAGATTCCCGTCTTCATCGAGCGCGAGGGCATTCGAGAAATGGCTTGGATGCAGGAATACATCAGTACCCTGTTCCGCATTCCAGGAAAAAATAGTATTCGCCGGAATATCAGAAAAAAGCAGTCGATTGTTTTTTTTATCCCATACTGGACCTTCCGTAAATTGGTGACCACTCGATATAATTTCTATATCAACAGCCGGGTCGATCAAGTTATTAAATGGTTCCTGATAAATTTCAAAATATGGTGATTTCATTCTCCATTTCCATTTTCATATTTTCGTGTTAGGTTCCGTTTTAATCTCCATAGACCAGAAGTAAGTGATACATGGTAGTGGTGGGGATTCATAATTCTTTTAACCCCAGGGTAAAGTTTTTTTAGGTCATCAACGCGAATAGCACGAATTGCCTTAAGGTCTGGTTCCTCATAAATAATTTTACCGTTTTTTATAATTTCTATGGGAAGTCTTTCAATTTTAGATAATTCGGAACTTTTTAGAGAACGAAATTTTGACGGGTCATTTGGATGGTGCAGGTTGATCGAGGATTGCGCATGTAGGTTTTCAGCCGGCAGACTTAAAACATCTGAGATTGCTCTATCTCTTTTATCATAGAGCCGCCACACACGCTTTTGCCCTGGATTTAAGGTTTTCTCTGGGTTTTCTGAAATCTTCATAGAAGGAATCCATTTTTCACCATCCTGTAGAGCAACTAATTTATAAACACCGTCTAAAGCTGGATCGATGCTCGAGGTAATCATACGGGTACCAACACCATAGGCAAGACGATTAATCAGCTTTTCTGGATCAACATCATATCTTTGAGCTTCATCCCGTATTTGTGTGATGATCTGCCAGATGACCAATTCATCCATCTGATTGGAAAGAACGATCTTGGTATCAGGAAATCCCGCAGTATCAAGCATTCGGGCTGCTTTAATGCTGAGATAAGCAAGATCGCCGGAATCCAATCTTATTCCCACAGGTTGATGGCCATTCTTTTTTAATTTCTCAAAGACTTTTATTGCGTTGGGTATACCGCTCTCTAAAGTGTCAAAAGTATCAACAAGAAGAATGCAATTATCCGGATAGGAATCAGCGTATTTCATAAACGCATCCAGCTCCGTACCCCCAAGGGCAACAATTGCCTGAACCATGCTGTGTGCATGCGTTCCACTGGGGGCAAAACCAAGTACTGCAGATGCACCGGTATTCGATGAACCGGCTGCACCGCCTATTATTGCGGCGCGAGCACCTGCACTGGCTGCACGATCCTGTGCACGGCGTAATCCAAACTCAAGCAGGGTTTGTCCCATACCTGCCTCATAAATTCGAGCAGCTTTGGTAGCGATAAGCGTTTGAAAGTTCAGATGGTTGAGAAGGGAGGATTCAACAAGTTGCGCGAATAATAGAGGGCCCTCGACGATAGCCAGTGGAATATTGGGATGCACGATACGTCCTTCTGGTATAGCTTTCATTGATAGCCCATAAAACACAGGTTTATCCGCTAAATAATCAAGAAATTGTGAGGAAAATATTTTTTTACCGGAGGAATATTCCAGGTTTCGCAAGTAATTGAGTGACTCATGATCAAATTGTGATTCACGCAACCAATCAAGGAACCACTCCAAACCTGCATTCACGCAATATCCAGCCTGATGAAACCCATAGTCTGGATAACTGCGGAAAAAGTAGTCAAATTGCGCATTTTTTTCGTGAATGCCTAATTGGAAATATACCTGTGCCATTGTTAGCTGGTAGAAATCTGTAAATAGCGCGCCTTCGGCCAAATTTCGCTGATCCCTGATCATGCTTTCTCCATTTTTTACTTTAATTTTATTAAGATAATTATAGTGACAAATGATATTTTTGCTAAAATATCTTAAATGGACAATAATAAAAAGGTTCCAGTAATTGGTTTTTATGGTTATTCAAAATCTGGTAAAACCACGCTGATCAAACAGGAAATTATCCGTTTGTCAAAAAAAGGCGTGAAAATCGGTGTGATCAAAAATACAAATGAGACGATATCTGTTGAATCTGACGGAAAAGACACACAACTTTTTCGAGAATCAGGCGCAGAAATTACTTCTTTTTCCACACCAATCGAGACAAGTTTTTGTTTGTCAGGAAATATGCCAGTTAATGAGATTATTGATATCATCAATAAAATCTGTAATATCGATTTGATCGTTGTTGAGGGGGCACGGGATCCTTCGTTGCCAAAGATTCGTATAGGAAACAGGCCATTACGAAAAAATACACTACTAACATTCTCTGGAAATCTCCAGGAAATTCAAAAAATAATAGATACATTATTACAAGAAAAAGGAGAAGTTGATGAAGATATCGGTTGAAATAAATAATGAAAAAGTAGAATTGACAGAATTTCCCACAAAAATAATCATTAACGTATTACTTGGCATGCTGCAATCCTTGCATGGGGTGGATGAGGTTCAGACAGCTGTAGTGAGATTAGAAGCTGAAGAATAACAGGAGTGGGCGGAACAGGGCTCGAACCTGCGACCTCATCTGTGTAAGAGATGCGCTCTAACCAACTGAGCTATCCGCCCGCGTTTGATATTATAACTGCAAATAATGAAAACGTGAGATATGCGCATCATACGGTATAAACAAAAAGGGTTAGATGTTCAATGGGGTTGGTTTGATGGCGATAATATCGGAGCACTCAGCGCTCCGCCATTTGATCCATTTAGACGGGCTGATGCAAATATCCCGATCAAAAACATTGAACTTTTTGCACCCGTAATGCCAGGCAAGATTATCGCGGTTGGAAGGAACTATGTGGAACATGCCAAGGAACATCAGGTAGAAATACCTGATACTCCTCTACTATTCTTGAAACCCTCAACATCTGTAATTGGCCCGGGGCAGGTGATTATTCTTCCTCCGCAATCTGATCTGGTTGAATTTGAAGCAGAGTTGGCTGTTGTCATGGGGCGAGCAGGCCGGTGGATTGACATTACACAAGTGGACGCTTACATTCTTGGGTATTGTATTGCAAACGATGTTACAGCTCGTGATTTGCAGAATGTCGACAAGCAATGGACACGCGCAAAAGGATTCGACACATTTTGTCCATTAGGTCCCTGGATTGAAACAGACCTGGATCCCTCCGATGTCTTGATCACATGCCGGGTTAATGAAGAAATTCGCCAAATGTCATCGACAAGGGAAATGGTATTTAATATTCCGCAATTAATCGTATATATTTCATCAATCATGACACTCAATCCAGGAGACGTGATTCTAACTGGTACACCAGCAGGGGTTGGACGTATCGATCCGGACGATAAAATCCAGATATCAATCGAAGGGATTGGAGTGCTTGAGAACCTGGTAAAAAACGATCGTCGTAAAGTATGATGGATTTATAGGTTCTCCATTTTGGTATAATTGCGATTCAAAGAATATCCTCACAATAAGGAGCAAGGGCATGTCCGGACATTCAAAGTGGTCAACAATCAAACGAAAAAAAGGAGCTGCAGATGCCAAACGGGGGAAATTATTCACCCGATTAGCGAAAGAAATTGCCATCGCTGCTCGTGAAGGGGGCGGGGATGCCGATACCAACTTCAAACTCCGTCTCGCTGTGGAACATGCGCGCAAGGAGAATATGCCCAAAGATAACATAAAGCGGGCCATCAGGCGGGGAACTGGAGAAGATAAAACCGCTGGTGAGATCGAACGGATTTCCTACGAGGGTTATGCCCCCCATGGAATCGCAGTAATGATGGAATGTCTAACCGAAAATAGGAACCGTACGGTTGCTGAATTACGACATGCATTGACACACAATGGGGGGAACATGGCGGAAGTTGGATCAGTGTCCTGGCAATTCAATCACATTGCTTATTTTGCAATAGAGGCAGAGGGACAGGACTTTGATCAGATATTTGAAATTGCAGTAGAAAATGGTGCGGACGATATCTCCTCTGATGATGAGATGATTGAGATATTTGCTCCTTTAGATGCATTTAAAGCGATCAGTGACGGCTTAGAAAAGGCGGGGATAGAAACAGAAGAGGCGGTTCTCCAATATAAGCCCAAACAAGAGATTTCTCTTGATACACAGCAAACACTCAAAGTTATGCGTGTTATAGAGGAATTAGAAGATTTGGATGATGTCCAGAATATCTACTCCAACTTACAAATTTCCGACGAGGCACTAACTGAGTTAGAAGCTGTGTAATTAATGGCTGTTATTGGAATTGATCCGGGTACCGCGTTGACAGGATACGGGATTCTCGAAGAAGAATCTGATGGAACAATTCAAATCATAAATTATGGTGTGATACG
>Ga0180434_10003519_pt1 | contig 19903 bp, 20 predicted proteins | sample SS_ome_7_FD_132453 | JGI IMG/M metagenome (GOLD analysis project Ga0180434, IMG submission 132453) | Hypersaline lake sediment archaeal communities from the Salton Sea, California, USA - SS_1_D_2 metaG | ecosystem: Environmental > Aquatic > Non-marine Saline and Alkaline > Hypersaline >...
GGTGGACGCGAGCAGGCCCGTGAGCACGAGGATGTCGTCGTACTTGAGGTCGGAGGCGTGGTCGGGTTGGAACATCTGGATGGCACGGAGGTACGCGATGTTGTATCCGATCTGGTATGCGAACGAGGCTTTCATGTGAGATCTCCTATGTGAGGGGTGAAGGCGTCCCCGCCCGGTTGGGAGCGAGGACACGGGGTGATCAGTTCTGCATGGCGTTGCGGGTGGCGCGGCTCATGTCAGCCATGTCCTTGGCGAGGCCCTCGATCGTGCCGCAGCCTGGGACGACGAGCAGGGCGACGATGAAGGCGACGACGGTGATGGCGATGGCGGACTCTTTGGGGTGCTGACGGATTCGCTTGAGCATGGTGACTCCTTGTGGGTGTGTCCGGCTCCGCCGTTGGTGTTCCGAGATCCTCTCGGGTAATGAAAGGGGTTCCGCCGTCTTTCGAGGGAGGAACCCGTGTGGGATCAGAAGGGGATGTCCATCGCCTCGTCGATGGCCTCGCGCATGTCGAAGACGATGACACCGGTGCGGGAGAAGTCGTTGCCTTCGAAGTAGGAGGAGTAGGCGTTGCTGATGAGGTCGGTGATCTTGTCGGCACACCAGGAACTGCTGTAGGCGACGTCGGAGGGGAACACGTCGTTGTCACTCGACGTGAAGCGGTAGCCGTGGTTTCCGTCGGCCTCGTAGAAGCAGGAGAAGACGACGATGACGTCACCTGGCATCTTGAACGTGATCGTGGGCCTCACGTGCTGGATGAAGTCGATGAGGTCATCGCGCTTCGTGTCTTCAGGGTTGAAGGACTTGCCGTCGACGAGGACCGTGGTGCCGGGCAACCCGTTGAGTCTTTTGACCTCGTCAAGGACCTTGGAGTGGGTGATGACGCCATGGAACACGGGCTGCCGTGCACCGTTGGACCCAAGGACCGACGAGAAATCCGAGAACAGGTCGCTCTTCTTGTCGTGGCGAAGGTAAAGCGACATGATGTTGTTTGTGATGATGAGGGCGGATCGTTTGATGTTCATGTGTATCTCCTGGGTGAGGGGGTTACGAGTACAGGGCGGACTTGACGACGAGCCAACGTCCGGAGCGAGCGAGGGAGCGTTTCTCGTTGATGGCTTTCTCCCAGCCTTCGGTGCCTTGGAGGAAGTAACCGAGTCGGTGGGCGTGGGCCTCGGCCTCTTCGATCATGACCTCAACGTCTTCGGGTGTGTCCCGGGAGTAGAGCACGACGTCGAGGTCGGCTTCGGCCTGGGACATTGAGAGGATGGCAGCGTTGTTGTATTTGACGCGAGCGAGGCGCTCATCGTCGCCCTCGTACAGGACGATGGTGGACGAGGTCGAGGGACCGCTGTATTCGAGGGTGGTGCGGTGACGGGACATGGTGATCTCCTTGTCTTAGGTAGAGTAACAATGTATTCCAACGGGACGGCGCACAAACAACCACGGGCCTACCCACCCGCACCGCCCCAACCTTTATACCACGCAGGTATGTACGGGTATTGTGCGGTACCATATGTTGTAGGTGGAGTGGCACGGGGCACGACATGTTGTGGGTTGATTGGAACGTCCGACGGCAGGTTCCAGCGAGGCGGGGAGGACATCAGTCCTCCCCGCCGAGCCTGTTCAGGTCACGAGAGTTTCACACGTTTCCAGCCGTGTTCGGCCAGGTACGACGCGACGCGCTCCGTCCAATCGCCAGCACTCTCGTCCGGTTCTCGCGGACAGAGGTCGAACTGCAAGCGCTGGTTGAAGTCAGCCGACCGTTTCATCGGACGGTACACGCCCTCCAGGTCGGACGGTGTCACCTCCGAGTGACGCACGAACTCGGCGACCTGGTCATGGTTCTCGTCGAAGATCTTCGCGCGGAAGACCTCGGACGAGACGTAGAAGTCCTTGAACGCCTTGAGAGCCGTCTCCGTGTCCTTCTCGTCCCGGTTGAAGTTGTCGTCCATCGTCCGAAGCATGTCGAGGACGCCGTTCGAGAAGCGGTAGATGGGCGTGTAGTGGTAACGGCCGTCCTGGCCAGGTTCGCCGAGTTCGGCGAAGACTTTGACGAGCGGGGACGAACGACGATCGGAACCGTACTTGCGTGTAAACATCACAAGCTCCTTGCGGCTGAGCCGCACCATGAAAGTTAGAAACGTCGCGGGACCTTACCCACGTGCACCGCCTCTAACGCTCCCCCACACCGCAGGGGCACGCTTACTACACTAGACGCTGATCCTATCTAGTTAGTACCAACGAACAAACAAGGACCGAACGAACAAAGCCCTACTACGCCCGAAAACGGGTAGAGGCAAGTAATACTAACGCCGTCCGGTCGGCCCCCAGGCGGAGGCGGTTCATGTGGGGGAAAGACCCCATCTGTCTGATATTTCTCCCGTGTTCGGAAAACATTCACCGAACGACCCGCCCTCACGCCGAAAAAACGGGGGTGCCCCTCCACACTTTTTCTCCCACTCTCCTCTATAAAAGATATACAGAAGCGCAAGTAATAGTATACTTACGTTGTAGTATATCTTTTATAGAGCCCACCCCGTGAAACCCCTCCTTCTGCCCCGTCCGCACCTGTACCACCCCGAATCGGGGGCTCTGTACCGGTGCACCCCGTCCAAAAACCTACTCGTCCTCAACCCCCCGCTCCGGGCCTACCCCTGCGCGGGCGCACACTTCGATCTCTTACAAACAATACTCATTTCATGCGGGCACCCACAACCTTCCCCGCTCCACACCGCTCACCTCGTCTCGACCCACCCCCACCCGCGTCTGCGCGACCTCGTCTGGAAAGGACCCTCACTCCCATGACCGCCGACACCCAATCCGTCTCGATCACGATCACCATCAAGATCCCCGCCGACTGGAAGCGGCTCGACACACCCCACCCCGACCTTTACCTCTTCGTCTCCCCCACAGGAACGCTCCACCGGATCTCCCACAAGGGCTCCATCCACAGCGTCTCCCCCCTGCACAAGGGGGAACCCGCCGCCGACGGTCACCTCCGCATCCGGATCCTCGTTCCGGGAGGCACATTCTCTCACTTCATCCCCGCCGTCCTCATCGCGAACACCTTCATCGGCGAACGCCCCGACGACCACCAACTCTTCTACCGAGACGGCAACTCCTCCAACCTGTCTCCTTCAAACATCGGCTGGCGGCCCATCTCCGTCCCCACCCCCATCGACGACCTCTGATCCCCTGTCCCTGCCCCAAGAGCAACCCTCCCCCTGTGTCGCGCCTCGTCTCGCCTACCGGCTCGACTCGGCGTCCTCCCCGTTCGCCCTAAACACCGCCTCGGCAAACCCTTTAGGCGTGACGCTCCGCAGATCCGCCCGATCCGGCCCCGGAGGTATCCGGTGCATCTTCGATCCCTCCACCGCCTCCACCCGCCTCTTCTCAGGCATCACAAATCCCCCTCCCACCCACAGGCAGGTCCGCTTGGTGTACGCATCGTCGGGTGGATCGAGGTACCCACCGTAATCGCACGGATCGAAGATGTGGTCCGGCTTGTGGATGCTGCTCAGCCGACCCACCGGGTTCTCGATGAACCAGGGACAGCCACACCACTGGGCGATCTGCTCACACCGCACAACCAGCTTCAAGCCCTCAGCGAGCGGCCCGAACCCCTTGGACTTCCACCACCTCGCGCCTGATCCCGCCAGATGCGTGCACGGAGGGAACGTCGCGACAAACGCGTACTCCCCGAGAGGGGGCCACCAGTCCATGATGTCCGCACGGACGAACTCAATCCCGTCCCGTTTCCCAGGGTTCGCTTCCACATCAACACAGATACACCGGTACCCCGCGTCGGCCCAAGGTTTCGCCATCACGCCGGTCTTCTCACACAATCCCAAATAGATCATGCCCGAGTATAACTCGGATTTCTCTTACAGGTCCTTCTTCTTCGACGCCTTCTTGCGGAGCATGACCCCTCGCAACCCGAGCACCCCGTCCCGCTCCTGCTTGAAGACATTCCAGCTCACGTCTTGCTCGATCTGGCTCAGCAGCTGGTTGGGCTGCACCCGGTCCCCGATCTTGTTCGCCGAAGCAAACGCCTGCCACTCCCGCAGCACCCGCTCCCGGCCCACGAACCCCACATCACTCATCACGAAGCAGCTTTCCATGAACTGCTCCAGGGGGTTGTTGTAGAGCCGAAACTTCGACCTCACCTCTTGGCTGCTCTGCGGCAGGGGCCACCGCTCCCCCGGCTCACTCCCCAACAGCTTGATCGCGCCCTCGACCGCCCACGCAAGGATCCCCTCACGCTCCTCCCACAGCTTCTCCTCCAACCTCACATCCTCTTTCCCCAGAAAACTCTCGCGGAACCAGAGCGGCACCATCTTGCTGCTCAGCCCCTCCCCCGTATTGCTCACCCGCAAAATCTCGTTCCCGCTGACCCACACCGCGGGGTTCACCTTGACGCCGTGCACGACCGCGCCGTACTTCTTGTTGATCCTCGTCGAGTCCTCACCGATCATCTTCTTGAGCTTCTGGCCCACGACCTCACCGATATCCCTCCGGCTCTTGCTCACCTCCGGCACCGCCATCACCCTCGCGTGCTCCAGCCCGTCCATCCCAAACCCTTCCGCCAACTCCTCCATCCCCACGCTCACGAAGTTCGGGTGGCCGCCCATCAGCTTCGACATCAGGCGCATGTTGACGCCCTTGCCGCCCCTCACCTTCCCGTACATGTAGAACCACCGGTGCATCCCCCGCGTCGGCAACAAGCAGTACCCCCACCACCGCTGCAGCAGCTCCGCCCAGCCCTCCTCACCCCCACCCCACTCCTCCAGGCACTGCATCCACCGGGGGCACTCCGCCCCGGGCACGTAATCCACATCCACGAGCATCCCCGTCACGTACCGATCATCCCGATCGACCCCCCTCACCCCGTCCTCGCCCACATACAGCACACAGTTCCGGAACGCAACGCACTGGGTGGGAGTGGGATCAGCTGGCGTGGGGTGCCTCCAGAACGGCATCTCCTTCACAGGCGTCGCCGCCAAGCTCTCAAGGCCCAGCCTCACGTCCTTCACTTTTGATGCGTAGCTCCCGGGGAGCGCCCCGAAGCTCTTGTACGTCGGGTCACCCGTCTTCTTGTCGACCCGCACCAGAAACACGAGGTCCTCAAGGGCCCTCGCCACGTCCCGCTCCAGCTCCTTCTCCGTCACCTTCTCCCACCCCCGCGCGTGCGTCCAGCTCCACATCTCCTCGTCCATGAACAGCAGGGTGCTGCGGTCCCCCTCCACCGTCGCGTATTCCTCCCTCAGCAGGTGCCTCGCCACCTTCATCGGCTCCTTGCTCCGCAAAATCGCGTCAACCCGCTCACCCGTTGCATCTGTCATCGGTTATACTCCTATCCATGGAAAATCAGCAGACCCCATCCTACCCGAACGCCGGTCCAGCCAACATCCCCCCCGCTCCATGGTGGAACGATTTCAAATCGTTCCTCGAAAACTCAATGGTGGGAGAACCCGTCAAATCCGCGTACGACTGGTGGCAGGAAGGTGCGGGAACGCCTCCCACCCGAACGTACGCCTCGGACATGACAGTCTTCCCGATGGATACGTCTCCTAATCCTGATCTTCCATCCGAACACCTCCTCAAAAGCGCGATAGGGGAAACGGAGGGCGTTCTGACGCCGAAAGAGTTCGCGAACATGTACGCGGAGCAAGAAAAGTCTCCGACCTCCAGCGGGGCTTCCACTCCCACCCAGGGTGGTGCCGCCGCAAAGTCGAAGACGGAACAAAGCGGCAAAGTCGCGGGCACCGCGGCTCCCGAAAGCAAGGTGGATCCCGGGAGCTCGGAGCCTTCCAAGAACGACGTTTCTATGTCCAAGCCTTCGGCTCCACCGCAACGGCTGCGCGAGCTTTCAAAGGAAGAAGTACGGAAGCTGACGACGTCGCAGCAGAAGCACTACTTCAAGATGCTCAGCCAGCAGCGCAAGGCGGAGTCGATGATGGCGGGGGACAAGATCCGGGAGCTGCGGGAAGCGCGCGAGGCGAAGGACCTCGCGGGACGGATGCAGCGTCTCGGCTACGAAGTCGACCCCAAGATGAACATCCACCAGCTGAAGCACTCGTACTTGCAGCAGAAGCGCGAGAAGCACCCGCCGAAGAAGGGCGTGCCCCTCTCGGACGAGCAGAAGCAGGCTATGCTCGCCGCCATGCGCAAGCAGCGAGCCTCGGGTGGGGGTGGGAGCAGGACCCCGTCGTACTCGTCGAAGATGAAGCGGGCTCAGGAGTTCGCCGAGGCCTACAAGCGCTCTCAAAACATCAAGCGGTTCGGGCAAGAGTCTGTTGATCTCCGGGAGCGTCTCGATCGGTCCTCCGACCACCTGAACCGGATCTCGATGTACGACTTCCCGCGCGGCGAAACCCCGTAATGCTCGACGGCGATATCAGCATGGGCGCGGGGGTCACCCTCCGCTCGCTGCCCCGTCTCCTCTCACAGTTCGGGATCCCCGGCCTCGACGTCGAGGGGCTGCGTGTGTGGTGCGAGGTGCTGGGGGTGCCTTGCGTGGAGATCTCGGGAACACCCTTCATCAACGTTTTCGAGTTCCAGATCGCGATCACCGCGGCGACCTCGATCGGATCCCCGTCTTTCTCTCTCGATGAGCCTCCAAAAAAACCTGCACAAACCCCTTCCACCGAAAAGCTCACATCCACTATAGTGAAACTGGTGTCCTACCGAGAGGCCATGGGGCAGGAGGGGCACAAGCAGCTGGTCGCGGCGGCGCGTTCCGTCGCGCATCGGATTCAGGCCGCGGTCCCCACCGAGGTCATGAAACGTAGTGAGAAGCAGCCCTGGGTCCTGGAGGGCCGGGAGCGACTCAAGAAACACCGGACGACGATCGACTTCGTCGAGAAAGAACTCCTTCAGCAATGACCGACACCCCCGAACGCCCCAAGTTTCCCCCGTTCTACCACCCCGAGCGGTACATCCCCCGCACCGATTACGTCCTCGTCGAGCGCGACATACTCCCTCAGACCACCGAGGACGGGCTCTTCACCGGCAAACGCGAAGCCCTCTACTCGGGCATCGTGGTGGGAGTGGGAGCGGACGTCACAGATATTCCACTGCACGCGCACGTGAAGTGGTCTCCCTCGACCCAGATGTACCCGATCGAGCCGGGCTCCTCGCTGCTGTGCGTGAAGGCGTCGGGGATCTTCGCGGTGGCGGAGGGAGCCCCGGATGACGAAAGGAAATGAGATTGTTGTCCCGGAGGACCCGGAGTCCTTCATCACGGGCCTCTTCGAGCCCGAGTCGTTGGGGTCCGGTCTCAAGGCGCAGGGCCTCACGCCCCACGAGATCACCGAGATCTTGGCGAAGCAGATCCGGCACGGCAAGTTCAAGGACCAGCGCGAAGCGATCGCGCTCCTCCACAAGATGGCGAGGGAATCGCTCGAAGTGAGCGGGGGAGTGGTCCAAGGAAGACTCGAACACGACTCAGGAACAGGAGAAACCAAACATGTCCTCACAGCAAACAGGCTCGCGAAAGCGCTCAAGCAAAAGCGGCACGTCGAAAACGAAGCCCGTATCGAAGAAGAGTACCTCAAAATCCAAGCCCCGGTTCGAATCCGAAGTGCTGAACCTGATCCTGCAGATGGAGAACGCGGATCTGGGGGTGTTCGTGAGGCGGGGGATGATGGAGGGGATGGGAGTGGGAGAGTGGACGACGGACGACACGAGGGCGGTCGGGGAAGCCTCGAAGGCCTACATCCGGAAGAACTACCAGACGCTTGATGATTTGATCACGAAAAACGCCCGGGTGTTTGTTGCTCCCGCGCAGACCGTCGTCGGCCTCTGCGCCGCTCACGTGGTGCTCAACCCGTGAAGAAGGGTCGGGTCCGCGTCATCCCGATCCCGACCCCGGCCGAGGGCAACGAGTTGTACCCGTTGCCCCCGGACTACGAGGACGGTACCCAGGAATACCAGCGGGCGGCGAGGGTCAACGCCGTTCGCCAGGACATGCTTCACACGGATGATCTGGCGCTCAGGGCGCTGCGGGTCCGCGAATCGATGCGGTTCTACGACCTCTACTACCTGCACCCCGACCCCGACGACAACTTCGATTCCTACTTCTACGACATGGACCCGCTGCCCACGCCGGACTTCCACTACCGGCTCTACGAAGCCTTCGATCTGTACCGGATGAACGTCGCGATGGCCCCCCGTGGTGCCGCGAAGTCCTCCTCGATGTTCAAGGTGATCTCGAAGCGTACCGTCACAATCCCCAAGTACACAAACGTCTACGCGACTTCGACCCAGCCCAACGCCATCCGCGCGTCCAACCGAATCCGCGACGCCATCTACAACAACCAGCGGATCCACGACGATTTTGGCCCCGAGCCGGAGTTTGATGGAAAGATCCGTCCGGGCCGAGGGGACCTCCCCACGGGCTCGGAACTTTTTTACCTCAGCAACCGCTCCGGTATGCAGGCGATCTCCGCGCAGTCCCGCCAGCGCGGTATGCGCCCTCGCGCGTACTGGCTCGACGACCCCGAGTACGACCCCTCCGACAGCACCGACGTCACTTCGCTCCGCGAGGGGCTCAAGCACATGCTCGACCGCGTCGTGCTGCCCATGCTCTTCCGCGCCGAGGTCAGCTGCAACTGGGTGGGCACCTTCGTCTCGAAAGGGCACCTCCTGTGGGCCGCCATGGAGACCACCGAAGACGAGAACGGGAACACCATCGCGGTCGATCCTCAGTTCAACCTGTGGAACCGCATCATGGTCCCGGTCTCCTACAAGACCTCGGACGGGAAAGAGCAGTCGTGCTGGCCCGAGATGTGGCCCCTCACGATCGCCGAGAAAGAAGAGAAAGGCCTCCACTCCGCTGTTTCGATCGAAGAGATGCCCGAGATCATCGGTGTCTCCGCGTTCCGTGCCGAAATGGAGGGCAAACCCGGCGAGACCGGAACCACCGGATTCGGCGACATCACCGACGAGAAGCACGGGTACTGGCTTGAAGAGGAGGACGACGAGTTCTTTTTCGATCCACTCCGCTCCGCCGCCCGCGTGTGCTGGTGGCACGAAGGCGAGAAACAAGAGCTGCAGCTCCGGGACCTCCTCCGCAACTCGGTCACCGTCGCCCCCATGGATACCGCCTTCTCCACCGGCACCCACTCGGACTACAAGGTAGTGGGGGTGGGAGCACTTCTCAAGCCGATGAACACGCTGTTTGTGCTCGACATGTTCGACACGAAGAACAGGCAGTCGGAGCTGATCGCGGAGGCGTACCGGAGGGCCGTGGCGTGGCGGTGTTCGCTGCACCCGGAGTGGGCGGGCAAGCAGGGCCCGGAGTTCGAGCGTCACACCAAGCAGTATGTCCGGAACCAGTCGCTGTCCGAGGACGTCGTGTTCGTGCCCCCGGTCATCCCCCACAAGGTGGGACCCACGCCAAAGTCCGCCAAGATCGCCGCGCTGTCCGACCGCTTCGAGCGGGGCCTCATCAAATTCCCGTTCTTCCGCCAGAGCGATCCGACGTGGGCCCGCCTCTTCCACCAGATCCGCGAGTTCAACCCCGACGTGCGCGACGGAAACCTCAAGCACGACGACCACATCGACGTCGTTCAGATGATGGACGCGATCATAAAACCCTCACGCGCGAAGATGGGTTTCTCCGGGGACTTCAACCTTGGAGGACCCGATCTCCGAGAAGCCCTCATCAAGGGCAAGAAAACTGTTCAGGGGATCCCGACCGGGTCCGTGTTCCAATACCTCACCGTCAATGAAATCCAGAAAGTGATCGACGAGAATGCTGCATCCCACCGACCCGCAACAAATCATTCTGTCGTCTAACCACATCGCGCTGCCCTCGGGGGTCGCGATCAAGGCGCTGCACTGCTACTACCACGGCGGCCCCCGCCACGGCGAAGCCCCCACTCCCACCCCCGCCTCGCCCTACGTCGAAGGGACCGAGATTCCGAGGACTCCTGATCCCGCGCCCAGCGAAGAAGTCGAAGAAGCGCCGTTCGAGACCTTTAGCGCGTCAACCTATGGTAACATGAAGCCCATCCTCCCGGAGACGCCTGATGAAGACCCCACCGTCCCAAGCCCGCTCGACGACGGCGGCACCGAAGCTGCCGAAGAACAAGAAGGCGCTGGCGACAATCATCGAGAACCACGCGGAGCGTGAGCACACTCGGATCCTGCCGAAGCTCACCATTTATCGGTTGGCGTCGTTGTATCTGCGGGGGTACCGGTCGTTCCGTCGTCTGGACACCGTCCGGGGCATTGTGGAGGCGTCGCCCTACATCCTGAGCGAGGACGGGGTCCGCCGATACCAATCCCAGGGCCTGCTCAAAATCATCAATGACAACGCGTCGCGGATCGCTTCGATGGACGCGCGCGCTTCCGTGGGCCGCAACGGCGACACGCTGAGCAGCATCCGAGAACGCTCCGTCGCGCAGGTCATCCTCGACAGCGTCACCGACGAGAAACTCTTGGAGCGGGCCGTCGAGCAGATGTCGTGGCTGGTGTGCACGCACGGGATGGCGGGGATCCTCGCCGATGTCCAGCAGCACGCGTCGCTCGGCCTGACCGCGAAGCCCGAGGTCGTGCACCCACGCGAGCTGATGCCGTGGCCGTCTCTCGGCGAGGACCACACGCAGGACCGGGGCCGGATGCGCCGCCGCATGATCCCGATGCACCAGCTGGTCGAGATCTACGGGACCTCCATCAAGAACCACAAGATGAAGATGAGGCGCTACGAATCGGAGATCGGGGAACAGCCCCAAGACCCGACGGACGGCTCCACCGACTCCCACATGCACGACTGGCCCACCCCTCATGGCGGTGCGGGCACGACCGACTCCTCGAACATGGAGCACGAGTATGTCCTCGTCAACGAGCTGTGGACCGACGGCATCGCGGGCACGGTCGGGGAGTACGCGGTCACTTCCGGGGAGTACATCTTCGAGCACCAGGACCTCCACAGCTCCGAGGTCTACCACCCCCTGCAGCTGGCCCGGTTCATAGATGACGGCACGTGGCACGGTCTCGGGTTGTTCGGTCTTCTCTTCTCGATCCACCGCGAGATGGAAGATCTTCAGCAGCGCATGTTCGAGAACATCCGGGATCTTGACCAGCACGAGACGCTGATCGCGCCCGCCGCGCAGGTCCCCCAAGACCCCACTATCGTCAACATCGGCGAGAAATACAAGATGATCGGTCTGCAGGTGGACGTCCTCGACTCCACTTTCAACCCCTTCTCTCTCAAGCCCAACAACGCCGGGGACCTCCCGGGCCGCACCTCCACCTACGCCTCCCAGATCATGGAAGGTCTCAACCCTCTCGACGACATCATCCGGGACAAGGGCCGCATCGACAGCGCCGAGGCCATGGAGATCCTCCAGGAAGAGGCGCGTCAGAAGCACACGTCGGCGTTGCGGGGGATGAACCGGGCCCTCGGCGGGTACCACCGCTCAGTGCTGACGCAGGCGCTGCGTAAGATGTCCAGGACCCCCACGAAGATCCACCTCACGACGCTGAGCCCGGAGTTGGCGGGTCTTGTCATCGATTCGGATCGGGACGAGGTGCAGATCGCCGCCGACCACAACCCGATCCCCTCTATCTCGCACCTCACCTTTGACGTGAGGAGCGTGATCCCCCGTAACCGGAGCGGCTCGAAGAACGCCGCGATGGCGACCCTGAAGATGACGGGGGACTGGGACGGGTTTGTTCTGCGATCAATCCTCGAAGACTTCGAGGTGGACTCGTACGTCGAGGACTACAAGGCCGCGTACTCGATGATTTCGCGGCACATCCTCCAGATCTACAACGACGGCAACACCCCCGGCAAGGTCGTCGCGACGCCCACCGCCGCGAAGCCCCAAGTCCAGATCCGTGTGCTCCACGCGTTCATGGCGGGTCCTGTGTACGACCGCGCCTCAACCGCCGTGAAGAACGCCTTCCAACAGTACATGCAGACGCTCAAACTTTATTCGGGGAATGTTCTTGACGGCCCCCCGGCCACCCCCGATGATTATGCCATGGCCGCCGACGCAGCCAACAACCCCCAACGGAGAAGCCCAGTATGAATCTTTCCGATATGACACAGGACCAGCTCGACAAGATCACCGCCAAGCTCAAGGCCGCCGAAGAGATCGCCGCCGAACGCGACCGGCTCCTCGAAGACATCAAGAAGGTCTCCGCCGTCGGCATCGACCCCGAGCAGCAGCAGGCCGCTCAGTTCCGCCTCCTCAAGACCTCCGGCCTCTACTCCGACGCCCAGATCACGGAGATGATCGCGAACGCTCAGGGTGGGAGTGGGGAATCGGATAGCAGCGAGGACGCTGAGCTGGAGGCGCTTTACAAGATGCTGGAGGAGGAAGAGAGTGCACAGGGTGGGAGCACCAACGAGGAGCTGGAGCAACTGAGGGCTCAGGTGGATCAGCTCACGAAGAAGGACATTTCGAGGGCCCGGAACCAGCTGATCAGCTACATGGGGCGCAAGGTGGACTCGACCTTCCCCGAAATGATGAAGAAAAAACTGAAGGAGGCCGCCGAGGCCAACGGAAAAGTGTACACTGAGCCCACGGAAGAGGAATTGCGGTTTTGGTCGGAAGACGCTAAGGCGCGTCTGGCATCCGAAGCCCAAATCCTCATGAAGCACAACGGTGGGCGTATCCCCACCTTGGATCAGATTGATGAGCTGGCGGGGAAAGTGGTTCCCCAAAGGCTTGAGCAGGTCCAGTCGGTAATCGCGAACCCATCAAGGATGGCGTCCGCGGAAACGGTCTCTGGGTCGTCGGGGGAGTTTGATCTCCCCGAAGAAAAGGTCGAGGCGCCGAAGCTCCTGGACATCGTCGAAGGCAAAGTGTCCGACGACGAGGCCACAAGGCAGCAAGACGCGGCTCGAATCGACGCACTCACACGAGCTGCGGCCGACGCGACTGCCGAGAAAGGGCAGGACAAGTCGGTCGTCTAAACGGAGACCGATAAAATGGCAATCCCCACTGGTTCTTTTCTTGATGCACAGTCGCAGGCGATCGAAGAGGTCCTTGACAAGGACGTCGAACTCCTCATGCCCAAGCACGATCCCTTCTTCTCGAAGGTCGTGCAGGGCACCGCGGAAGGGTCGGGTCCCTGGGGCCGTGACCTCCGCATCCGCAAGACGTGGTACAGCGGGTACACCGGCGTCATCGATCAGGGCGCGTCCACCAGCGACTTCGGCCTGTACGGTGACACCGACGGTAGCGGCGCGTTCGGCGATTCGGACGTCGCGAAGCTGCACACCCAGTCGCTGAGCAACACGTGGCCCGACCCTCTCCTCGGGAAGTCGCAGCGCCCGATCCGCCTGAACGTCGGTTTGAGGTCGTCGCTGACAAACCTCTACTGGTCGCTCGGTGAGATGCAGGCGGAGGCAACCCCCGCGTACATCGCGGGCGATCTCTCGCTCAAGATGAAGGGCTTCGCGAACAACGTCGCGCACACCCACGCGAACTACCTGTGGCTCTCGCAGAACGACAACTACCGCATCTGCACGATCACCACGGGCGACTTCACGCTCACGGACGACGACTACAGCACGGACAACACGGACGATCGCATCCTCGCGATCGAGCCGTCGAACCTTGCCTGTGACCGTCTCCACGTCGGTATGCGCGTCAACCTCGTCGACGCAGCAGAAGCGAACGACCCGCTGAGAACGTCGGGTGGCGCGGGCGGCGGCACCACGGAGATCATCGTCGTCAACGTCGACTCGATCGTGAACAAGGTGTACCTCCGCTGGGCCGACGGCGCGGCGTGGGATCAGGGCGTGAGCGGTTCCAACAAGAACTTCGAAGTCGGGGACTACCTCGTGTTCCCTGGGTCCCGTGAGGGCAACGATTCCTTCAAGGGGTTCGCGGGGATGAACTCGTGGATCAAGACGGGTACAGAAACGGGTACGAATGCTACAAAGCTGCTCGGTGCCGAGTCCACTGAGTTCGGCGGCACCGACGAGGTGATTGACGTACTGGTGCATCCCGAGTTCCGCTCGGGCGGCTGGGACTTCGGGAACCGCCCGCTCACGGAGCGCCGTCTCCGCCAGATCATCCGCAGGTTCATCAGCGCGAAGGGCAAGTACGGTCACACGATCGACTCGTTCTTCGCGTCCGACGGCGTGTGGATGGCGTACGAGCGCCAGTGGTCCGGCAAGGAGATGATCGATCGTACGGGCCGCATCGCGACGGTTCAGACCGGTCAGGGTCTCGCCGGGAACCCCTACGACGGCATGATGTCGATCACCGTGGACGGCCGCACGATCAAGGGGTACTCCTGCTGCAACATCGATGCGAACACCGTGTACGGCACGAAGACGGCCGACGGGAACTGGAAGATGTACTCCCCGCCCGACTACTCCGGCCTCAAGTCGGACTCGACCATCGGCGGCAAGTACGCGGCGTTCAGGTTCATCGGCCCGTCGATCAACGGCGACGGTTCCGTGAAGTTCCCGCTGTTCGATTCGAGCGGTACCGGGAACTACTCGATGGTCACTGAGGGCATCCAGACGCCGGGCATGATCCGCCAGCAGCTCGTGCCTGATCAGCCCGTGGGCATCAAGCTCACGAACGTCGAAGAGGACCGCCTCTACGCCGATCTGACCTGATCTGAGATGGGAGAACCGACCTCCCGCTGAAATGTTTTCTGTGTCGGGGGCGGGGTCTGTCGGAAACGGCAGACCCTTCCTTTATGATCAACGAAGGCTCACCAACGATCGGGATGTTTCTGGACGGCCGACACGAGGTCCTTGAGGATGACGGGTGGATCCGTGACTTGAGGGAGGCGACCGGCAACGATCGCCTGTTCGTGTACCACCATCTGGAGGTGGGGTCGTACGTGCTCGCCGCGTACACCCATTATGAGGGCGAGGCCCCGACCTGCATCGAGATTGGGGCGTACGAGGAGTACCCCGCCAACTCGGGGACCCCGTTCTCCGTGTTCGTGGCGTTGTGCTCCCCTGCCTCCGAGAACGCCGTCTCCGACATGGTGGCCCAGAAAAGAGCAGCCCGGATCGAGCAGGAGCAGGCGAACTACGAGGAGAGGATGCGCCGTGCAAAACGAGCAAAAGCCAGGAACGACGACTACGAGGCGCGCCTGTACGCTCACGGCATCACGCCGCTTCACGTAGACTTGAAGGGCGACGACGAGACCACCGAGCGGCTGGTGGACCTCGCGAGGAGCGCGAACCGTATCATGGCGACGATCGATGGGGGTAAGACATGAGCTTTGCCGGGACCGACCTGATGATCGAGGGCGTCGTTGAGAAGACGAGGTCGTACATCGATTTGCCCGATGTAGGTTCCCGCTTCGACGACGACTGGATCGTGAAGCACGAGGTCGGTTCGGTGATCCCGGACATCATCCACCGAATCCGGAACTGGGACAGCTCGACCCTCTACATGAACTACGACTTTACGGGCGTCACGGACCAGTACCTGTACCGGATGCCGGTGGGGTGCAAGGACATCGTGCGGCTGGAGCAGCTCGACTCGAACAGCGACGTCGTGGTGCAGTACCTGCCCCGCGGCGACGACCACCCGAGGGGGTACGGCTGGCGGGTTTCGGGAGACTCCCTGCAGTTCGCGGAGCAGCTGAGCACCTCAACCACATACCGGATGGTGTTCACGAGTTCGGGGGACGCCTCGCTCCACACGGGGTCGGGGGCGCTCGCGGCGGACCTGTCGACGCTGACGCTGGCTTCCACTCCCACCCTAGGCGCTGTGGACCGTCGGGAGGGGGCGTACATCGGGTACACGTTGCGGGTAAAACCGACGAGCGGGCCAATCGAAGAGCGCATCATCACGAGCCACACGTGGACAGGGAGCGAGTGGACCGTGGGAGTTCGTGAAGCGTTCACGGATCTCACGGAGGCGAGCCACACGTACGAGATCGTGCCGTGGGCGATGACGCAGTTCTGGGAGTGTGTGGCTGTGCGGGCTGCGATGCGTATCGCCGCGAAACTGAGCGCCTCCAAGAAAGATCAGACGTTCCTGAAACTGGAGTACAACTCGGTGCTCAAGACCGCGATCGAGTCGCACGAGTTCAGGCAGAACCGCAGGCCCCCGAAGCTCCGCACGGACGGGACGCCCTCCCTCAGCAACCGAGGATCCTGGTGAGCTACTTTCAGGACCAGCAGATTCTGTACGAGCACGAACGCCTGCTGCAGGCGTCGGGCGATTTCGGCCCTTCGTTCGAGGGCATCTTCTCTTCGTTCCAGCAGACGAAACTTCATGATGCGGTGCCCTTCCCGCTCGCGATCCCTCCCTCCGGGGAAGGCGCGCCCCGACGCAGCACGTCCCCCTCGACCCCAGCCAACAACTTCGTGAACATCTTCTCGGGGGGTGGCGTCAACGTGGACGGCCCCGACGTTTTTATCGGGCCCGGGGGAAGCAGCACTGCGGGCCCTCCCGGAGCAACCGGCCCCCAAGGCCCACAAGGACCCCCAGGCGCCGCGGGCTCCGGAGCGTTCTGGGAAGACGGACTCGGCACGAGGATCGACGGAGACGGAACATCATCCGACAGCGCGTACTCGATCCGGATCGATAATGAGGTGGCGAGCGAGTTGATTGTGCCCGTCATTGCTTCGCTGGAGTCGTTGGAGTTGGCAGGTGGCGGTTTGCAGCTGAAGTGCGGAGTCAAGAATCTGACGTTCAAGTTCAATGATGGCAACGCGGTGATCAGCGTGACCGCTCCTTCGGGGAGCGACGCCACCGTGAGCATCGACACCCAAGTCCAGAGCTGTCCGGATCCCTGCTGATGCCCCTGCTTACTGATGAATCCGGGAATCTTCTGCGGTACGACGAGACCGACATGGTCCACGCTCGGGACAAAGACTGTCCGTCCCCGTGCGTCGTGGACACGATCCGGTTTCGTCTGAAAACTGCCGCGTACTTCTTCGCAAGGTGGGACGGGACTTGGGCGTACAGCAAGGTCGACCCCGACGTCCCTAAGGGCGTGAGGCCCCCTCCCACCCATGACAAGGAGTCATACGGTGAGGCCGTGATCCCCCGAGCCACCTACATCCTCAAGATTGTCCCTTCTGAGGTAGACGGGTACACCTCGTGGGAGGCCTCAAACCTCAGCGTCCCTTGTCACGGGTTTTCGTACAAGATGGACCACTGGAAAAACAACCGAGAAGGTGAATACTCGGAGATCAGCGGGCACACACTGACGAGGATCCGGATCACCGCGGACACTTCGACAAGCACGTGGAAGCTCCGGTACATCGGGTTTTTCATGACGGGGCGAGTAAGAGGCGGTGCGGTCACCTCCGGGAAGGTTGACTCGTGGGGAGACGGCACAGAACAAGCCGAGGCGTTTGCGGTGCACATCGGGTACAACCAAAACACCGACATGTTCAGCGGAGTGCGGGGCGTGGGCCAAGGGATCGGCCTCTGGAACTTTGACGAGTACGGAACAGAAAACAACGACGATGCAGTAAGGATCATGGTGGGGCTCTCTCGCGTCTATCTGGGTGACCCCAGCCAACCCACCACAATCGATCCACGCTTCAACCTCAGGCTTTTCTGGTACCAGCGGTACTCGATGGGGAACCCATCTTTCGGGGGCACCGACGGCTCCATGCTTGTCGGAGCTACCTCTGACGGGGAGGGCGTTCAGAACCCTGACACGGTCGCGCAGGTGTGGGAGTGGGACGACTACCAAGAGGATCCGTTCGACAATTTCAACGGAGATTTCCGCTACGTGGATTTGGCTGATCGTCCCTCCTCTTCATTCGCCGTTTACTTCTACGACTCCGACGACCCCGACAACGAGTTCCGGTGGGGGTTCACGGCGGAGGGAGGGCTCAACGGCGGTTCACCCGCCGAGAGCTTCACGTGGGAGGACGGCTACCCTATCCCGTTCCAACCTCTGTTCCGTAGGGCGTACGACGACGACGCGGGGCCCTTTCACGTCCTGCCCGAAGGCTCCGAGGACGCGGGGTACGATCTCGGGACGATCACCTATATCGACGTGTACGACGAGTTCGCGGACGAGACCACGACCTACGTGAGCACGGGGTATTACGGCTCCTTGTACACCCCGATCGTGTCCTCATCGAACGTCACGTGGGGGGCCACACCCACACGCACTTGGGAAGGCGTGAGCGAGTGGTGTGAGGGACCCGACTTCACGATGCCGACGTACTTCAACGGAGGCGGAGGCTACATTTCGTTCAATTACTGGCAGCTGGGGACAAACGGGAACTGGAGATACATCCGAGCGACAGCCGTAGAAAACTCGTCACCTCCGGACGAATTTATCCCTTTTGTTGATCGCGACGACGACGAGGAAAGCGTGGATTCGTGCGAGGATTCTGAGGGGGGTGAAGACGACGAGGGGGGCTCCGTTGCTGATGTCAGCGAGGACGACGACTGGGAAGATGATGATGATGTGCGACCCGATCCGGCGTACGACCCTCCGGACGATGACGATGATGACGACGACGATGACGACGACGGGCCCACTCCATCAGGCCCGAAAGACTTTGACACCGATCACCCGTGGGGCCCCATTGGAGATATTGGACCAGTATGAACCCGATTGAACCGATTTCGAAGTACGCGAAGGCGAAGCTAGGGCCCAGGGACGATTATATTGGGTCGATACGGCTCGCGATCTGTGCCGAGTGCCCCCATCAAGAGGTGACGCCCGAAGGCAAGCGCTACTGCAAGAAGTGCGGGTGTCCCAAGTGGCGGGACTCGGAGTTGACCCGTAAAGCCTCCATGGTCAAAGCGACCTGCCCTGAAGGAAAGTGGCCCCGATGACAAGACCCCCACGCGGACAAACACTTTGGACCCAAGACTTTTCGAATATCCAAGTGGACCGGCGCGTCCCTCGGTCAGCGGTCCGCCAGAACATCCTCTCGGATTTGGGGGGTGCCGACGGGAACTACGAGGGCGGACTCCGTCCCCACACCGGGTTCATCATCGGCAAGGAGCTCACTGCCAAGACCAACGCTTCGTCGAACCACGACGCGACGTCGATCGTGAGGGAGTTCTACCCAATCTCCTTGTCGTGGGGCGTTTCTAACTACGCGTACGGGTACGTGTACCGCATCGATCGCAAGGGCACCGACACCTCCGACATCTTCATGGAACTGTGGAACTCGAACGATGCTTCGTTCTCCTTCTACACGTTGATGGAGGATGTGGAGGCGGGGACCGGGAGTGATCCTACCAAGCTTGAGGCGACCATCGATTCCCCGATGGATGTGAGCACGCACGGCCGCTTCGTGTACGTGAGCGTCCGTGGTAACCCCATGATCGTCGCGTACTACGACGAGGACTCGGACTCGATGAAGGTGCTCGGGGACGATGAGGGTGCGGGCCCGGGCCTCCGCCCCAACGGCGCGGGCTACGGCGAGGACGTCGATGACGATGGCGTGCGCCAGACGTCTCCGGACGAGGTGCCTAAGCTCCCGACGACCACCGCCGCCGCCAACGCCCATTGGTTCCGAATCGCCACGGACGACACTTCTGCTCCCACCCAAGCCGACACGACCGAGCAGGACAACATCGGGAAGGAGGCGCTGGTGGCGGGGAGCTACGCGTTCGGCGTCTTCCTCATGGATTCTGTGAGCGGGAGGCGTACGTCGCTCTCCGACATCGCGACGATCGAACGCGAGGATTTCCCCGACGACAGCAACGACGGGTTTGAGGACGCGTACATCCTGTGCGAGATCGTGTACGACGCATCGAAGTACGACCAAGCGTGGATCTACCGGAGTGTGAAGACAGAGGATCTGGGCGGGGCGTATTCCGCGCGCATCCTTCAGCTCGATCAGATCATCGATCTTGCGGACTTCGAGGGGGACGACCAGACGGACCCCGACACGACCTTCGCTTTCGCCAACCAGATCACCAGGGCCACGTTCTACTACTCCCGCTCCGAGGTCTCCCTCGCCTTCCA
>Ga0180434_10003520_pt1 | contig 19896 bp, 10 predicted proteins | sample SS_ome_7_FD_132453 | JGI IMG/M metagenome (GOLD analysis project Ga0180434, IMG submission 132453) | Hypersaline lake sediment archaeal communities from the Salton Sea, California, USA - SS_1_D_2 metaG | ecosystem: Environmental > Aquatic > Non-marine Saline and Alkaline > Hypersaline >...
AGCGCCGGCATGTTGCCCCGAAGGGGCCTGGGCGCATGGCCACGGGTGGAGCGCAGCGTAACCCGTGGAATTGTAGTCCTCGGAATCCCCGCCCCGAAGGGGCGGAGGAATTTATCCGAACCCAACTCAACCTCGGCGCCCCACCCAAGGCGCCCTGGAAGGGCGCGGGTCAGTAGCCGGAGATGAAATCCCCGGAAACCGCGCCCCACAGCAATCGAGCCCCAGCGGGGCGGCGGTAATTCTCGACCCACGGCGCCGGCGACGCGTGACCCGACCTGCGCACGCCGCGCCCCCCGGCATCCGCCAGAATCGCGGACCAGACTCTCCGACGTCGTATACGGTCAAAGGAGACGGACTCCGCCCATTGCTCGCGCCCGTCGGCTAACGCCGCTCTCGGAGGTGATTTCCTTCATACGGAAAAATAAGGACATATCCGATTTATTCTCGTTACACTGGGCGTAGATATGATATTATGCGGCATCAGATCTATCGACTGGTACCCTCCGGCGGGGCGAACGGTCGCTTCCGTCGAATCGTTTGAGCATCGAAGGCGCGTCACCAAGGAGATAAAAAGATGAGCACGCTAAGAATGACGACGGCATTGGCTATGGCGGCCGGGCTGGTTCTGTTCGGGACGGCGACGCCGGCACTGGCGGACTGCGTGGACTGCACGGGCGACCTGGACGGCGATGGCGATGTGGATCTCGCTGATCTGGCGGCCCTGTTGGCCAACTATGGAACGACCTGCGTCCCGGAAGGCATGGTTTCCGTCCCCTTCGGATGGTTCGAGATGGGCGATTCGTTTAACGAGGGCGACAGCGATGAATCGCCCGTCCATTCGGTCTGGATATCGACGTTCTACATCGATGAGTACGAAGTCACGAACGCTCAATACGCGCTGTTCCTGAACGCCGGCGGAAATGACGACCACTGGTGCGCCGACCAGAAGATACTGCGACAAGGCGCCAACCCTCCATACGTCTACATACCGGCGGCGGGATACGAGAATCACCCGGTGGTTTACGTGTCTTACAACGACGCGACGGCGTTTTGCACGTGGCGCACGATCGCCGAGGGAATGTGCCCCGGTTTCTATCGCCTGCCGAACGAAGCCGAGTGGGAGAAGGCGGCTGGTTGGGATCCTCCCCTGCAGCGCCACTACAGGTACGGTTATCACCAAGATTCGATCGATTGTACTTGGTGCAACTACAACAGCTGTATCGGGCAGACGACCGAAGTGGGTCGTTACAACGGCACGGGTGGTACGCATGACGCCCAGAGCTACTACGGCGTCTACGACATGAGCGGGAACGTCTCGGAGTGGTGTCACGACTGGTACGGTGCGGATTATTACGAGAGCAGTCCGGATGACAATCCGATGGGACCTGCGTCAGGCACGTTGCGTGTTATCCGCGGCGGCAATTGGCTCGGCGCCGCCTACAACTGCCGCTCCGCCAGTCGCAACCGCAACATGCCGTCCTATCGCAACAGCAGCATCGGATTTCGTTGCGTTTCGGGGACTCCGTAGCTCTTTGTGCTGTTTTGCCTTTACCCTTTGCACCAAGCTGATTAATAGCGGCCGGGCTCTGTCCCGGCCGTAGTCCGGCGGGGCGGCACGGCCGATCGTGAGCAACCCTGCCGCGTGAGGAATCACGTCGCGGCACACGTCGCCGCCGCCGCATACCTCCGATTCACGATAACCTTGCCGCTTTCCCACGTTATCACTTTCTCACCCCGTCCCCCCTTGACCCCCGCATTATCTCGGGCTATAATATCTAGATATACTAGCAGTCCGCGCGCGTCCCGCGCCGCGCCCAGGAGTCCCGCCATGCGCCCCCGACACGACGATATGCCGTCCCCAAACTCGCCCGCCGCCCGGCTCGACTGCGCGACTCGTGCTCGGAAACGATTTGTGCGTCTGGCAGCCGTCCATGCTCGCCAATTGCCGCGCTCGCACGTCCAGGCGCGCAAATTTATAAAGGTGCGCAAAACGAGGGGGCGAAAACTTGAGCACCTTGAGTACCTTCCGAATCCCAGCCCCTCCGGCCGCTTTATATCGGACGTGCGACCGCGTGTGTACTCTTCAGGCGAACGGGCGATTCGATGCGATTACGAGGTCGCGGGCGTTGCGAAAGGCCGCCCGACACGGCGCCCGGCTGCTACAAACGGCTTACCAGTTTTGGCCGCCGCCGGTGATGGCGGCGGGATTTTTAGCGAGGCGCCGGGCCGTGTCGACCGTGATTTGGCCCAGCCGCAGCAGGCGTTGCAGGTCGTCGTCGAGCATGATCATCCCGTCTTTTTTCCCGGTCTGAATCGCGGACTCGATCGATTCGATCTTGCCGGCGCGGATCGCGGCCTGGACCTGGCTGCTCACGTGCAGCACTTCCAGCGCCAGCACGCGTTTTTCGCCTTCTTTGGCCGAGGGCAGCAGGTGTTGCGTGATGACCGAGCGCAGGCTCATCGAAAGCTGCTTGCGCACGTCCTCCTGCGATTCGTGCGGGAACAGGTCCACCAGCCGCGTCAGGGCCCCCTTGGCGTCCCGCGTGTGCAGCGTCGAGAAAATCAGGTGGCCGGTTTCCGCCGCGCTGATGGCGATCTGCGCGGTGTCGCGATCGCGAATCTCGCCGACGAGCACCACGTCGGGATCTTGGCGCAAGCCGTACTTCAACCCGTCGGCGAAAGACTCGACGTCGCGCCCGACTTCCCGCTGCGTGACGATGCCCCCGAGGCCCGGCGCATGGATGTATTCGATCGGCTCCTCGATCGTGAGAATGTGGTGATTGCGCGTTTGACGCAAATGTTTGATCACGGCCGCCAGCGTGGCTGATTTGCCGGACCCCGTCACGCCGGTCAAAATCACCAGGCCGTTGCGTAAACCGATCAGCTTTTCCGCCAGTTCTTGAGGGAAACCCAGCCAATCGAACGTGGGGATTTCGTTGGGGATGTGCCGCAGACAAGTGCACCACTGGCCTTGCGACACATAGACGTTCGCGCGAAAGCGGCACGGGGCCCCGTTGTGGATGATCGAGACGGAACTGTCCGAATCTCGCAACGACGCCGCGTCGTCACCGGCGTGTTCCGGCGCGATCTCGCCCACGATCTCTGCCATATGCTCGGGCGTAAGCGCTTCGTCGCCGTTGTTTTGAAGTTTGCCGTGAATGCGAAAAGCCGGCGGATAGCCTGGAACGAGATGCACGTCCGAGGCGCCGCGCTGAGCCGCTTCGTGCAATAATTCCATCATCATTGCCGTAACTCCGCTGCCGGAAGCAGTCGCGCATGCCAAGCTCGACAGCCGCGGCCGCTCCGCGTCTAGTGTAACGGCGTTTTCGCTGTTCGTGTTTACTCGATGCATAAAACCGCCCTCGAAATTCGTCTTTCCAATCCTGTATCGGCTGTACTCTGTATCGCCGCGCCGCTTGAGTGAAGAGTCTCCTCTTTGGAAGAGCCGCGGGCTTCAGTCTGCTCGGTGTAACGCATTCAAGCTTGTCCATCGTTGTCGCAGTGCTTTTATGCTTCCTGAAAAGGCGCCAAGCGTTTCCTTTATTGACATCGTTTTACAGGCGGCTTGCGTCGTGGATGCGTTTGCTGGCGAAATATGGAGCGAAACCCCGCCTTACGCATCAGGCGCTGCGTTAGCGGACGGTGTTCGCTCGTATGGGGGATTTGCAATCACCCGAAAACATTTCCATATATTTAGTAACGTGCGCTGTTCCACGGCGCCGGTACATGCGTGATGGAGGCTATATATGCGAATCTCGTCCACACATCGATCAATATGTCTGATAACAACCATGCTCTTGGCCTGTGCGACAACCTGGGCCGACTTCACACCGGTGCATCAGCCGCCGGGAAAAGAGGCGAGCGTTGCCGAGATTCTGGCGTCGTTCTATTCGCCGGGCACGGCCTGGGCGCCGACCGGCGGGCGTTTGGATGACTCCGGTAATCCGGTCGATCTGTCAAACGGATCGCTCCTGGCCGCTCGCATCGATGATTTTGGATTTCCCGGCGTGCTGGACATGGGGGCGCCGTATTTTGGCGACGCTGACGACCAGAGTTGGACCGGCGCCTCGCTGACGTTCAACGCCGTCGCACGCTACGCCGGCTATACGCAAGAATTCGGATATGACCTCGACGGCGACGACGCCGGTTATACCAAATTGTTCGATGTCCGCGGTAATAAAATGAAGGTGTCCGGATCGGCGACTTTGGAACTCAAACCCGGAGAAAGCCTGGCTTGGTATCGTAGCGGCAACCACGGCGGCCAATGGTCGTCACGCACCGCCGATAATTCCGACGCGTATGACCACATGATTGCCTATCGCATGTCAGGTTTCGGTGACGACCTAGCTCGTTGGATGTTGTTCTGGGAAGATCTGCCGAAAGGCGGCGACCTGGATTACAACGACATGGCGGTCGAAGTTACGACCGTCGCGGCGCGCGTACCCGAACCGGGCGTGGGAACCACGATGGCCTTGGCCTGCGGCGCTTACGTCTTGCTGCGCCGCCGTAACCTATAGAGCTTTTGGGCGCCCGCAACCGCGGCGTCCCGATCCTCCCGTGTCGGACGTAGATGCTGAATAATGCCAGGCGGGCTGGAGGACTGATCGGGCGACGCTCCAGCGCGCCGGGATTACTCGGCGCGACTCTTAATATATGCCTCCGCCTCGTCAGCTTGCTTGAGGAAGCTTTCTTCGTTGACGGCGGCACGCACTTTCCCAACCGCCGCCAACGCCGCTCCCGGATGCTCGTTTGCCAGGGAACGCGACAACTTCAGCATGGCGATCGCCGCCTCATGACGCAGCTCGGGTTTGCCCAGATAGAGTTCCGCCATCATTAACGCATCTAAGTGACGCGCGTCGCCCAGTGCTGTCAGCACATGTTTTTTTCCCCGCGACGCCCTTGCGGCCGACATGGCGTTTTCGAGCAGACGGCACGTCTCGCTCGGCTCGAACGCACCGGGCTGAGTCGCCAATCTGACATAGCCCTCCAAAGCCAACATGCGCGGCGTCGGTTCGTCGCTCGTCCGCACGATTAATAATAGGGGGTTGAGCGCATCGACGGAGCGCCAAGCAGCCAGCGCCCGTACGGCGACGTCGCGCTCTTGTTCGGGGCCTTTGGCGGCCACCTTGGCCAACAAGGGTATGTCCTGGTTGTCGCTCATGGCGCCCAGGGTTTGCAGCGCCGCCAAACGTACGCGCGGGTCTTCGTGCTTCAAGCCGTTTAGCGCGGTGGAGCGCGACGTGGCGTCGCCTCGCTTGCCGAGCCCTTCCAAGATTACAGCTTGCACGTGCACCGGAAGTTCGGCCATCAACATGGACAGCGTGAGCGTCACGACTTCGCCCGGGATTTCCAGAGCGATTCGCGCCGCTTGCTCGGCGCTTTCGTGATCATCGGATTTCATCAATTCTATCAGCAGCGCCAGTGCTCGCGGGCCCTGGGATTTCGCCATTCCGCGCAAGGCCGCGAAATAAGTCGAGTCGTGGCGGCAATACTGATAGAGATCCTGGTAGAGCCGGGCCGCCGTCGTTTTCTTGCCTTGGCTGAATTCCGTGTCCGCGAGTTTGAGCAACGCCGCCTCAGCCGCGTCCTTGGCCGTCGACTTCTCGTTCCGCCAGATCCGGTATAAGGCGAAGCGCGACCGCGAACCGCCCATATCGCCCAGCGTGTTGATCGCCGCCAGGGCCACGTTTGTATCTGAAGACCGGGCGTAGGTCGTCAGTGCCGGAACGCTCTCCAATTCACGTCGCTCGCCGAGAATGTTGATCAGCGCGATACGCTGTTCATTCGTTTTCGCATTGGTCAGGGCCGCTTCAAGCGCGGGGCGTACCTGCTTGGACGGATTCTTCCGAAGTGCTTGCAACGCCGCTGCCTGCAAGGCTTCGTCGTCGTCGCTCAAGAGAGTCGCCAAGGGTTCGACGACATCGTCGCTACCGATCCGTGCGAGTTGACGAACTAGCGCGATCCGCGCCGCCGACGGCGTGTCGGCGTCGAGTCGTTCGATGATTTGGCTGCGGAAAATCGCGCGCTCCGATTCGTCGCCCGACTGCAAGACGCCGGTGCATAATTGCTCGAGTTGTTCATTGGCCGGGCCGCGGACGGCGGCGTGTTCGTCGGCCAGCCCCGGGATCAGGGAGTCGATCGATTGCGTGGCGGGCTTGTCAGCAGTATCCGCCGATGCGGGCGCCGGCTCTTCGGTTTCCAGGGATTGAGCTTTCGTAGGCGCCGCGGGCGCGCTTTCCACCGGCTCGCTCTCCTCGTTCTTCGGCGGCGTGGTGCATGCGGAAATTACTAGTAAACATACCGACAGCGACGATAACACCATCATGCGTTTCATAAGCGGCTCCACCATAATTCGCGTAATTCGATCCAAGGCGTTGCACCGTCAGAGTATCGCGAGCCGTCGTCGGACGCCAGCGCCGCAAACGCCCATAATTCGTGCAGACCGTCGCCCATAGGTCCCACATTATTTGCAAATGTTCTTGGTTCCGCGGCTCATTCGCGTTATATTGCTAAAAAGGGGAAATATAGTTCCCGTTTGCTCGCACGACGCAGACGCCGCGAACGGGAGATTGAAAAATGGTCCGTAAAAACGTACGCGGGAGACTGCTCATGTTGAAATTAACTTGTACGTTGGCGATCACGACTGCATTGCTGTTGACGGCGCCGATGGCGCTCGCCGAAGAAACCGTCACTTTCGAGCTACGCACAGCCGCCGACGGCATGGCGGTATGCCCCGGCGATACGGTGGCGTGGGAAATCTGGATCAACATCACGACGACCAACAACGAAGGTCTCGCCTTGGCGTGCGTTGATCTCGTTCAGGACGGCGGTAACCCCGCCATGCTGAACATCCCGTTCGCCGACGAGATTCCCGCCGGTATGGCGAACTTCTCTCGCCCTGAAGGCATCAGCAACCCCGGTGAAAGCGGAAATTCCTCGGGTTATATAGGCGTGCAGCGCGGCGTCGAGGGTGAGAAAAACCTGATCCAACTTGGGGGCGGCCAAAATACTTTTGGCGCCGCCGGTTCATCCATGGGGACGAATCCCAACCTCGTCGCCAATGTCGCGAAGGGCGTCGACACGCTGTTGGTCGCCGGTTCGTTTACCGCTCCCGCGGTCGCCGGGAGCTACACATTCAGCCTGCAAAACCCGATCGCCAACACGATCGCCGAGTTGAATACCCCCCCGGACCATTCGCCGGTTGAAAGCGCCGCGGTCTCGTTCGTGACCGAGAGCATCACCTTCGTGATCCCGAGGACAGGCGATCTGGACGGCGACGGCGACATTGACTTGTCCGACTTGGCGGCCCTGCTCGGCAGCTACGGCGGCGCCAGCGGTTTTGATTGTACTAACGGCGATCTCGACGGGGACGGCGACGTGGATCTTAGCGATCTGGCCGCTCTGCTCGGGAATTACGGCACGTAAACCGCGAAGACAAAATGATCTTAACGATCTTCAATCGCCCCGTTTCGTCCCTGCCGGCGAGCCGGGGCGTGTTTTACTTCCGATAATTCTAAGCCATGCCCGCGGCGCCTGCGAGCGTTGTGTTGGTACGTCAGTTCTTGGCGTAAATCCGAGAAATAGCCGCCTATACGCAGGCCGCCAGACGAATTCATTGATTCTTGCACCGCGTTTCGGTATTGTGAAGTATTAGAGACTGGTCAACTTCTCGACCTGAAAACGCGCATATACTCATCTGCGCAACCGCCATGAAGCTGGCTAATCGAATTGCGACGTTTCCTGTTTGAGCTTGTTACCCGGGATGCGTTGGGAGCGCATCCGCGGCATTTGTATAAGTCTAAATCACGGGTGTTTGAAGCACACCGATTTTATTGGGAGCTTAACAATGAAAATGTATGTATGGCGCCTCTCGTTCCTCGCGGTATTGAGCTTAACAGTCGCCGCGGTGAACGCGGAAGACCAGCGTCTGAACAAAGCGTCTTTCGGCGGACTGACAGCGATTGTCAACGGCGATACGCACGCCTTGGCCCTGGACGATCAGGCGCCTTTCCACACGACGGCGAATCTGATCCAAAACGAACGTCTTGTGGAAATGCCGAATTCAGCTGCTCGTTTGGTCACTTGGGACGAAATCACGCCTGACGGAGACGCCGTTTCGTACTATGCGGTCAGTCTCGACGGGCGCGAGATAGATCGCCTTACGTCGACTTCGTACGTGTTGAAACTGCGACACGGCGATTTCGATCCTTTGCGGGGGGCGCCGGCGGCTGACGCGGCCGTAACCGCCGTCGCCGAGGGCAATCTGTATATCGTCCAATTCATCACGCAGCCGCTGGAGGAGTTCCGCGCGGAAATCGCCGCCCTGGGCGGCAAGGTTTACAAATTCCTCTCGAACCACGCGCATTTCGTCGAGATGACGCCGGCCGTTCGCGACGCCGTCGCGGCCTTGCCGTATGTGCGTTGGGTCGGTCCGGTTCCCGTCGCCTACAAGCTTGACGAAGGAATCATCGAGCAGTTGCGTTCGGTGAATGTACTGCGGAAAGCCGAACCGGCCGGAAAGCTGCCGGAGCCGCGACTGTATTCGATCATGTGTAATGAGCGCGGCGTCGCTGCTCAGGGACGCGTCAGCGCGGCGATCCGCGGCATGGGCGGAACGGTTCACGGCACGACCCCGCGCGGCTTTCGGCTGGAGGCGACATTGTCGCTGGAGCAGGTTCAGCGCGTCGCCGCCTTGGACGACGTCATGTTCATCGATCCCAAGGGGCAAATCGAAATCGACATGGATATCGTGCGTGAAATCGGCGGCGCCAACTATATCGAAACCATCGCCGGATACACCGGGGCGGGGGTGCGCGCCGAGGTGGCCGACACGGAACTTGACGTCAACCACGTCGAGTGGTCGGCCCCGCCGATTATTCACCGCGCCGGCAGCGATATCGCACACGGCACTTCGGTCTATGGCATCCTGTTCGCGCAAGGCGTTGACGCGCAGGCTCGCGGACTGATTCCCGACGGCGTCGGCATTTTCGCCTGCTCCACCAACGGATTGCTCGGCGGCGGCACGACACGCTACACTCACACCTCCGAACTAGTCGATCCGTTCGGTCCATACCGCGCCGTGCTGCAAACCAATAGCACCGGCGACAGCCGCACCACGCAATACACGACCATCTCGGCGGAAATGGACGACATGTTGTTCCTGTACGACATCGTGTTGACGCAGTCACAGTCCAACGCCGGCGACCAGATGTCGCGACCGCAGGCTTGGGCCAAGAACATTATTTCCGGCGGCGCCGTCAATCACTACGACACGCTGACGCGCGGCGACGACTGCTGGTGCTACACCGGATCGATCGGACCGGCCTCGGACGGCCGCGTCAAGCCCGACCTGTGCTTCTTCTATGACGACACATATACCGCGTCTTCAGGCGGCAATTACACGCAGTTCGGCGGCACCAGCGGCGCCACGCCCAGCATCGCCGGGCATGTCTGCCTGTTCTTCCAGATGTGGTGCGACGGACTCTTCGGCAACGAGGTGGACCCCGGCGGCGACGTCTTCGACAATCGCGCCCATATGACCACCGCCAAGGCGGTCATGATCAACACCGCGAATCAATACCCCTTCAGCGGCGGCAGCGCCGACCTGACCCGCGTACATCAAGGTTGGGGAATGCCGGATCTCGCGTACCTCTACGACATGCGCGACGACATCTCGATCCTCGACGAAACCGAGTTGCTCGGCAACATGCAAAGCGCCGAATACGTCGCGTTTGTTGAAGAAGGCGTCCCGCAATTACGGGTGACGATGGTTTACGCCGACACGATGGGCGTTCCCTCGGCGTCCGAGCATCGCATCAACGATTTGACGCTCAGGGTTGTTTCGCCCGGCGGCGTTACGTATTGGGGCAACAACGGCCTGCTTTCCGGCAATTGGTCGACCTCGGGCGGGAGCCCCAACACGATCGATACTGTCGAAAACGTATTCATCCAAAATCCGCAATCCGGCGTCTGGAGCGTCACGGTTTTCGCCGACGAAGTTAATGAAGACACGCATCCCGAGACGCCCGAACTAGACGCCGACTTCGCGCTGGTGGTCAGCGGCGGTTTCCTCGCCACCTGCACCTCCGACGGACGCATCATGCTCGGCAAAACTCTCTACGCCTGCGAGGACGAAGTCACGCTGCGCGTCGTCGATTGCGACCTGAACACCGACGACGAATTGATTGAGACCGTCGAAGTCGAGATAGTATCGGATACCGAAACCGGCGGCGAAACCGTCCTGCTGACCGAGACCGCCGCTGAAACTTCCGATTTCCGCGGCACGATTGGTGTCAGCACGACCGACGCGATCGGAGTGCTGCAAGTAAGCGAAGGCGACGCGATCATCGCGACATACGAAGACGCCGACGACGGCACGGGCGCCCCGGCGACCGTAACCGACGAAGCCGCGGTGGATTGTACTCCCCCGGTAATCTTTAACGTCCAGGTTATAGACATCGAGCCGCGACGCGCGATCGTTACTTTCGATACCGACGAACCCGCCTCCGGCGCCGTTCGCTACGGCGATTCCTGCGGAAACCTCAGCGAATTCGCAGCGCAAAGCGGCTTGGGGCTCGAGCACTCGGTCATTATCAGCGGCTTGACCGACGACTCGACCTACTACTTCATCGTCGAGGCCGCGGACGAAGCGGGCAACCCGGCTTCGGATGACAACGGCGGCTCATGTTACGCCTTCACGACGCCCGACATCCCGAACTACTTTACCGAGATGTTCGGCTCCAACGATTTGGACAACTTGACGTTGACCTTCTCCCCGAACGGCACGTTCGATTACTATGCCGGCTGCACCGAGGAGATCGACGAACTGCCCACCGATCCTGCCGGCGGCACGAGCATCACTCTCTCAGACGACGATTACGAAGCTGTCAACATCGGCGGCGGCGAGACCGTCTCGCTGTATGGAGACAACTACAGCACCTTTTATGTCGGCAGCAACGGATACATCACCTTCGGCAGCGGCGAGACCGATTACACGGAGTCGTTGGAAGACCACTTCAGCCTCCCGCGCATCGCCGCTTTGTACGACGATCTGAATCCCTCGTCTGGCGGAACAGTGAGTTGGAAACAAGAAGATGACCGCGTCGCGGTAACCTATCTGAACGTCCCCGAGTTCAGCTCGTCGAACCAAAACACCTTCCAGATCGAGATGTATTTCAACGGCGACATCACGATCAGCTATCTTGATATCGCCGCCACCGACGGTCTGGCCGGCCTGTCCGGCGGAAACGGCTTGGATCCGGATTACTATGCGACCGATCTCTCCGACATGGGCAGTTGCGGGCCGAAACCGCCGATCGCGCAGAACGGCTCTATCGCCACAACAGCCAACACTCCCGTGACAGTCACGCTGATCGCGACGGATGATGATCTGCCCGAGCCGCCCGCTCTGACATATATCATTGCGTCGCTGCCCAACAACGGCGTCCTGATCGATCCGGCCGCCGCATTGATCGAGAGCACGCCTTACACGCTGGCTGAAGGCGGCAATCAGGTCATCTATCGTCCGGGACCGTGGCACTACGGCTCGGACAGCTTCACTTTCATGGCTAACGACGGCGGCGTTCCCCCGGAGGGCGGCAATTCCAACGAGGCTTTAATCTCGCTGGAAATCTCACTGCCCGATCCCGAATTGGCTCTGAGCTTCCCGCTGGATACCGACCCGGGTTGGGCCGCGGAGGGCGAATGGGCCTTTGGTCAACCCGCCGGCGCCGGTACGCATAACCGGGATCCCGGCGCCGGATTTACCGGCGTCAATGTTTACGGCTACAATCTCAACGGCGATTATTCCACTGACATGCCTGAGTACTTCCTGACCACCGCCGCGCTTGATTGCAGCCTGAATATAAATACCGAATTGCGATTCATGCGATGGCTGGGCGTCGAACGGGCGCCGTTCGATCAAGCCGGCGTCGAAATTTCAGCCGACGGGCTGGACTGGACGACTCTTTGGACTAATCCCGCCGTCAATATCGCCGATTTAACCTGGTCTCAGATGACCTTCGATATCTCGGCGATCGCCGACGGTGAACCGACCGTGTACATCCGCTGGAAGATGGGCGAGACGGACGATTCAACCACCTATCCCGGATGGAATATCGACGATATCGAGCTCTGGGCCGTGGTTATGACGCCGATTTGCCCGGGTGATCTGGACAACGATGGCGACGTGGATCTGGCCGATCTCGCGCAGCTCCTCAGTAATTACGGCATGACCAGCGGCGCCGAACCCGACGACGGCGACCTGGACAACGACGGCGACGTCGACTTGGCCGACCTCGCCGCGCTTCTGGCGGTATATGGAGACACGTGCGAATAGAGCTTGGTTAATAGTTCTGACACGATGGCGACGGTGCGCCGCGGGAAGGACACGACCCGCGGCGTGCTTTTTTTATTTCGGTCGCCGCGGCGATCGACGCGCTTTGACGTCAACTGGCGTCCCTCACTCCCTCGCTTACAATAAATCCCCATGAGTACTGCGCCGCAAATTGTCATCGGGACGGCCGGGCATATCGACCACGGCAAAAGCCGACTCGTTCTCGCCCTGACCGGCTCCGATCCGGACCGCTTGCCGGAGGAAAAAGCGCGCGGCATGACCATCGATCTCGGTTTCGCCCACACCCGCATCGACGAATGCGACGTCTGGTTCGTCGATGTTCCCGGGCACGAGCGGTTCATCCGCAACATGGTCGCCGGCGCGACGGGCGTCGATATCGCCTTGTTGGTCGTCGCCGCCGACGATTCGGTCATGCCTCAGACGCGCGAGCACGCCGAAGTGCTCAGCCTTCTGGGCGTCGAGCGCTGCATCGTCGCGCTTACCAAAATGGATCTGGTGGACGACGAATGGGGCGAAGCCGTCGAGGAAGAAATCCGCGAACTGCTCGAATCGCTAAACATCACGCCGATCGAGATAGTACGCACCTCCGCCGAAACAGGACGCGGCCTCGACGAGCTGCGCGTCGTTCTAGCTGATGCGGCACGCGCCCAAAGCAAATTACAGGAAGGGGGTTTTCAGTGGTTCCGCCTTCCGGTCGATCGCGCGTTCAATGTCTCCGGCCGCGGCACGGTGGCGACCGGCTCGGTGTTTCACGGTTCGGTCAAGGTCGAGGATGAACTGGACATCTGGCCCGAGGGGCGCCGCGTTCGCGTTCGCGATCTCCAATCGCATTACGAAGGCGCCGAGCAAGCCTCGGGCCACATGCGTCTGGCCTTAAACCTGGCGGGCGTTTCGCTGGACGAGGTCAAACGCGGCTGCGAGCTTGCGACGCCCGGCTGCATGGAGACCACGCGGCGAATGGACGTCTGGATCGCCTCGATACGCATGCCGGGCAAGGTCATACGAAAAAATATCCGGCTGCGCCTGCATATCGCGACCAGCGAGGTCCTGGCTGAATTACGCCTGCTCGAGCCGCCCAGCGGCTTGGCCATGCGCGATCAATACGCCCAGCTCCGAGTCGCCGTGCCGGTCGTGGCGACCTGGGGACAACGTTTCATCCTGCGAGACGAGAGCGGGCGCCGCACGCTCGGCGGCGGTCGCGTGCTGCGCCCTGTCGCGCGCCCCTGGACCGGTCGCCGTCCGGCCCATTTGAAGGGCTTGCAAGCCTTGCGCGAGGGCGGCGTGAAGCAGCGGCTCGAAGAGGTTATTCGCGCGAACGAATGGCGGACGTGCGATGACAGGCTGCTGGCGTCGCGCGCCGGCTTGCCGCGCGCCGAACGCATCCCCGGCCGCTGTAAACAACTTATCGACGAAGGCCTCCTTGAAGTGTTGATGGTCGCCTCAACCCCCGCCTATATCCATCGCTCTCATCTGGATCGGATCGCCGCAGGCGTCGATCAGCGGCTCAAGGAACACCTGGCCGCGAATCCGCGTTTGCCCGGCGTGCCGCGCGGAGAATGGCCCGCGTGGATGCCGCGCGCCTGCCCGCAAAAACTGCGGCCGGCGTTGGCGGAGCGGCTAATCGAACATGAACACGTCGCTCTGGCGGATAATTTCATCGTGCCCGTCGGACACGCCGGATCGATGTCCCCCGAGGATCAAAAATTATACGACGCCGTGCTGGCCGAATTCGAAGCCGGACGTTTTCAGCCGCCGGCGATTAAGAATCTCACGACGGTTCCTTTGAAGAACATTAAACGAATTCGCGAACTCGTGAAGCTCGCCGCCGCGCGCGGCAAACTCATCCACATCGCCGAAGACATCTGGCTGCACGAAAACGCCTGGAAAGAACTTGTCGCGGTCGTCGTCGCCGCCGCTCGTGAGCGAGGAGGACTGACGGTGGGGGACATTCGCACGCTCCTGGATTCATCCCGTAAATACGTCGTCCCAATCGCCGAATATCTCGATAAAACCGGCGTCACGCGGCGCGTCGGCGACAATCGCGTTCTGGGATCGAATCCAGACGGCGTCATCTAGCGCGTATTCACTTCAAGCGTAGCGCCCGACATGTGGCTCGGACGCTACATTGATACGGGGTATGGGCGCGATATGTTCGGGCGATGAATGTACGAACATATATAGAACATGCCTTCACAGGCGCGAACGAATCCGGTAATCTGCGCTTATGCCGCGCGAATTTTGCATTCTACATCTGGCCGATTCGCACATCGGCGCCGATTTGCCGGGGCGCCCGCGCTCCAAACGTCGGCGGCGGGGCGACGACCTGATAGACAGCTATCGCGACTCAGCGGCGCAAGCCTTGACGCATCAGGTCGATCTCGTGATCCATGCCGGGGACGTGTTCGACCTGCCGAATCCGAACGACGCCGCCTTGGCCGCCGCTTCCGAGCCGTTGCTGCGTATCGCTTCGGAGAGTATTCCGGTCGTGATCGTTCCGGGGAATCACGAGCGTTCGGTCCTGCCGGACTGCCTGCTTTTCGCTCATCCCAATTTGCATATTGTCCGAGAGCCGACCACCTTGACCTTTGAGCTGCGCGGTCGCCGCGTAGCGGTCGCGGCGTTTCCATGCATTCGGCGTCAATCGGCGCATTTATTCGAGCAGGCGTTGAAAGCCGCCGATTGGCGGGCCGCGCGGTCTGACGTGAACATCCTCGCCGTTCATCAGACGTTTGAATCCGCGACGTGCGGCCCGGCCGGTTTTCGTTTTCGCGAGGGCGACGACGTCGTTTCGAGACGTCTTGTGCCGCGGGAGTTCGATTACGTGGCCGCCGGTCATATCCATCGGCATCAGATTTTGGAGACGCCGCACGCCGACGGCCCGCCGATCGTCTACGCCGGCTCGCCCGATCGCGTGTCTTTCGCCGAACGCGACGAACCGAAAGGCGCAGTATTGATCGAGTGTAACGGCAGCGGGCTGAATCACAGGTTTCTCGAACATGCGGTTCGCCCGATGCGGCTGATCCCTATGAACATCAGCGGCAGATCACGCTCGGAAATCATCGATTCGGTTGTAGAACAAATTCACTCCGCCCCCCCGGAAACGCTCGTTTCCTTGCGCGTTTCCGGGGAGACCACGCGCAGAACGCTGCGCGGATTGCAGTTGGCGCGGCGGCTACGCGCCGAACGGCCGGACATCCAACTCGCCGTATCCATGCAAGCCGTGGAATTCGTCCCGGAACGCAGAGCTGTAAGGGCCGCGAAAATGCGATCAACCTCGGCTTTCGCGCGGCTTGCCGCCGATCCGCTTGAGGTGATCGATCTGGCCATCGAGGAGCGGAAAACGCTGCCGACAGGCCGCGGCGTCTATGTGTTCTTCGACGCGTCCGGTCGCGTGCTCTATGTCGGAAAGGCCAAAAATGTGCGCGTACGCGTACGCTCGCACTTGTCTCCCAAGTCGAACGCCGGGCGTTTCGCAGGCTGGCCCCGGCAAATCGCGCGCGTTGAAGTCCGCGCGGCAAACAGCGAACTGGAGGCTTTGCTGGTTGAGGCGGAATTGATTTACGAGTTGCGCCCGCCGTTCAATCGACAGATGCGACACTGGTCGCGTTACTGCTATCTATGCGAAAACGGCCGGCCGCACGGACAGCTTCACGTCTGCCCCGACGCCGCGGAAGATCGACTCTGTTTCGGTCCGTATCGCAGCCGCGGAGGGGCGCGGATGGTGCTGGACGCCGCCGCCGCGCTGTTTCAAACGGCGAATTGTCCGGAGGAAGGCGTCGTAAACAAACGAACCGATCGAGCGTCGGCGCCGATGGCGGCTTGTCGGCGTTTTTATGACGGAGAATGCTCCGCTCCTTGTGCGAATCGAATTGCCCGCGAGGATTATTCACGGGCAATATGCATGCGTAACGCGTTGCTGACCGGTCTGGACGACGCGCCGTTGGTGAAGCTGGAGAGACAGGTTGAGGTGCAAGCGTCCGACGAGGCGCCGGACGAGGCGGCTCGACGGAGAATTAGGCGCATACGAACGCTACGAGAAACTTTCGATTTCGCCGCCGCGCTTAGGAGCGGCGCTCGATTGCTCAACGGAGTAATTCAGGCGCCAGGTCCGGACGGGGCTTCCTGTACGCTAATCCAGATTTCGGCGGGGGGGCTCGATTTGCGAGTCGTCCAACGCTTCGTTCAAGACGAGAACATCGCCGAATTAATCGACCGGAAGCGGGATGAGCCTGCCGACGCGTGCGTGTCAAAAACGATAGTCGATCGTCTCCGTACGGCCTGTCGCGAGTTGCGGCGATTGCCCGAGCGTTACCGTTTCATCTCCGCGGCCGATTGGGCGCCGCTCTCGTACGTCGACGGCGTCAACGGTTCTCGCCGCGAATCCATTTTTCGGTGACGGTTGATTTGTACGACCGCATCCGTTTAAGCAGCGGCGACGGTTCGGTCTCAACCAGCACCAGCTCGCGGTGTTGTGGTTTGACGAATTGTTCGCCGACGGCGTGGTTCAGGAACGAGATGAGTTCGTCGAAATAACCCTCGAGGTTGAGCAGCCCGCAAGGTTTTTGGTGAATCCCGAGTTGAGCCCAGGTTAGAATCTCGAACGTCTCGTCGAATGTGCCCAAACCGCCGGGCAGCGAGATGAAGCCGTCGGCGAGGTCCGCCATCAGAGCCTTGCGCTCGTGCATGGTTTCGACGACGTGCATTTCCGTAACTCCCCGGTGCGCGAGTTCCTTCGTGTCCAGCGCGCGCGGGATAACGCCGATGACTTCGCCGCCCGATTCCAACGCGGCGTCGGCCGTCTCGCCCATCAGCCCCACGCGCCCGCCGCCGTAAACCAGCGTAATCCCCTCGACGGCTAACAGCCGCCCAAGTTCACGCGCGGCGCCGGCATATGCGGTTCGAACGCCATGATTCGAGCCGCAAAACACGCACAATCTGGATATCTGACGTTCTGGCACCGGCCGGATCCTTCGTTTGAGTTCGAGTTTCGAGATCAAAATGTTACCGCACAAGCTGCGCCTTGCATAATCGGCGAACAAAACGGATTCAAGTCAATCGCGGCGTCCAACCCCGGTGTCGGACGCAGACAATCAGAGCCCCAAACGCCGGCGAGCAGGTAAGTGGCGGCGGGCGAGGCGCCCCAGTCACCCGACCAATCCGGCCAGATACGGCGCCAGTACATAGCTCAGAACCAATCAGAGCCGCGACCGTAAGGGAGCGGCGCCGTGTTTTACAGCGAGAAAACCGCTTGATAACGCGCGCGGTTCTGGATGAAAGCCGGTTTTAGGACAGCTTCTGGAGACTATTTCCCCAATCTCAGTGACACCGGCTTGGCGGAAGTCTGAGATCAGTTATGAGTTAGGTTCAATATATCGCTCACGCGGGTACCTCGGCGGTGAAATCGGCGTATAATCCAATCGTAAACCCGGCCCGCGCCGGAAACGAATGGCGCCCGCCGCGGTTTTTAACAACCAGCCCGCGCTAAGTGCATAGACTATGCATACATAGGCAAACTAGGGATAAGTGACAATGAGCGACAAATCTACGGTAGATTGGCGGGAACGTTACGCGGACAAGATCGAGACCGCTGAACAAGCCCTGCGGCGAATTCATCATGGACATCGCGTGTTCGTGGGATCGGGAGCGGGTGAGCCGCAATGCCTGGTCAAGGCCCTCGCGGCGCGTGAAAATCTGGACGATACGGAAATCGTGCATATTATGACCTTGGGCGTCGCGCCATACACCGAACCCAAGTTCGACCAGCGTTTCCGTCACAACGCCTTCTTCATCGGGGCCAACGTGCGCGAGGCGGTGTGTCAGGGCCGGGCGGATTATACGCCGATTTTCCTCTCCGAAATTCCGCGGTTGTTTCGCGCTGGTCGGATCGTGAACGACGTCGCGTTGATTCAGGTCTGCGAACCGGATGAGCATGGTTATTGCTCCTACGGCGTCTCGACCGACATCGTCAAATCCGCCGCCGAGAGCGCCCGCTGCGTAATCGCCGAGGTCAACTCGAACACGCCGCGCGCCTTGGGCGATTGTTTTATCAACGTACGAGACATCGACGCGCTGGTTCCCTGCGACACCCCGATCCTGGAAGCCCCGCAAGGGGCGCCGGACGAATTGTCGCGGCGGATCGCCAAGCACATCGCCGATCTGATCGAGGACGGCTCGACGCTGCAACTCGGCATCGGCACGATACCCGACGCCGTGTTGCACTTCCTGCACGACCGTCGCGATCTGGGAGTGCATACCGAGATGTTCTCCGACGGCGTAATCGCGCTTGTCGAGAAGGGGGTTATAACCAACAAGCGCAAAACCTTTCACCGCGGCAAGATGATCGCCAGTTTCGTTTTAGGCTCGCGCAAGCTGTACGACTTCATCGACAACAATCCAATGATTGCGTTCTACCCGACAGAATACACCAACGACCCGTTCAACGTCGCCAAAAATGACAAGATGATTTCGATCAACTCGGCGATTGAACTGGACCTGACCGGGCAGATCTGCGCCGACTCGTTGGGCGAAATGTTTTACAGCGGCATCGGCGGCCAAGTGGATTTCGTGCGCGGCGCCTCGCGCTCCCACGGCGGAAAAGCCATCATCGCGTTGCCCTCAACGGCCAAGGACGAGAGTATTTCACGCATCGTACCGACGCTTAAACCAGGGGCGGGCGTGGTTACGTCGCGGGGCGACGTGCAATACGTCGTCACCGAGCATGGTGTCGCGTATCTGCACGGCAAAACCATCCGCGAACGCGCCCTGTCGCTGATTCAGATCGCGCATCCGAAATTCCGTCCGTGGCTGCTCTCGGAAGCCAAACAGAGGCATTTGGTGTACGCGGATCAGATCGAACTCCCGGTTTCAACGCCCGTTTATCCGGAGGAGTTGGAACGCTGGCTGGAGCTGCGAGATGAAACCAGAGCGTTTGTTCGCCCTCTGCGTTTAACCGACGAAGCGCGGTTGCGCGAAATGTTCTACCATCTGTCGGAAACCGCCGTTTATCACCGCTTTTTCCGGGCCTTACGATCCATGCCGCACGGTCGCTTGCAGGAATTCATGCGCGTCGATTACGAGAACGACATGATCCTGGTCGTCACCGAGGGCAAGGGCGATCATGACGCAATGGTCGCGCTGGGACGCTATAACCTCAATCACCAGAGCAACTTGGCTGAAGTAGCCTTTCTGGTGCGCGACGATTGGCAGAACAAGGGGCTGGGGACGCAACTATTCGCGACACTGATCGAGGTCGCTCGTTTGAAAGGCATTCGCGGCTTTGTGGCCGAAGTCCTGGCGGACAACCATGCCATGCTGCGAGTCTTCCATAACTCGGCCCTGTCGGTTGAGTCCAAGTTCGAGGAGGGCGTTTATTTCCTCACAATGATCTTCGACGAACCGAAAGATTAGAGGAAGACGTCCTGTCGATTAATCTGTCGTTCCGCCGCGCTAGTGCTCTAGCGACTCGCAAGTGATAGATGGGCGCGCCGCTGCTCTTGAGCAACGGTTCAGGCGAACACTATACGTACGGCGGCGTTAAAACT
>Ga0180434_10003521_pt1 | contig 19893 bp, 19 predicted proteins | sample SS_ome_7_FD_132453 | JGI IMG/M metagenome (GOLD analysis project Ga0180434, IMG submission 132453) | Hypersaline lake sediment archaeal communities from the Salton Sea, California, USA - SS_1_D_2 metaG | ecosystem: Environmental > Aquatic > Non-marine Saline and Alkaline > Hypersaline >...
ACCATTTCGACAAGATGCGGTGAGCTGCCCCCTTGTCGGTGGTTTTGGTGCTTCGTTCCTGACGGTGCCCGTTATGATCGTACCACTTCGCAATCCAGGGGCCGCCGCCGTCGCGTTGAAAAAGCGTCCCTTGGCCATTACCGCGTTGTCGCTTGCGCGCCATACATCACCCACGCCTTTCCGCGTCGATTGGTCGCCCGCATTCCGGACAGATACCAGAAACGTTGCCGGTAAGGTTGTAGCCGCAACCACCACAATAGCCCGGCGGAAATTCTTTTACTTTAGGTCGCAACCAATGCCGGTAAGCTGCCGCCGCCCACAAGGCAAAGGGCAATATCAGGGGGTATGGTGGTAAATCAGCATACGATGGAAAGGCAGCTCCCAAGATCCAAATAGCAAAACCCAAAGTAAGCCATCTTGTAAATTGTGAGGTCGGCATGAATAGCAAAACTAGAGGCGCTGTCCAAAATAGCAGGTAACCAAAACATACAACCATCACATTAAGCACGTTGCCTTACCTGCCTTTTTGTTTTCGCTTGGGGCGCAGCTCCAGACCGAGCGCATCGCACAGCGCATCCACGGCTGGCGTTGTCAGTCCGCGTTCATCGTTAATGAACCGGAATACCTGGATCGGACTTAACCCCGCGTCCCGCGCAATTCGGCTTACATTGCGGTCGTCCCGTTCGATAGCGTCGCGTAGTTGCTCAATGACACTCATGGCCCTAACATACTCTCCACCGGGATCGTAGTCAATCGGCTACTCTTTTCTCTGTCGCGTGTGACCAGCTCGACAATCCGAATCTGAAGGCCTCTATGGGTTCGCGGGGCCGCTTTCTTCCATCGGTGTCGTTCTCCGGGTGTTGCCTCTTCCATTACCCGTTGATGGTACGCTTCGAGCTGCTCATTGGTCAGGCTGTCCATGATTTTTTGCCGTTCTTGGTATTCCTGGTCGCATTGTTCGCGGTGTTGCTTTTTTTCCGCTTGCTGCTCTCGTTCTGCCGCTTTGCTGAGGTCGTGGACCGCTTTCTCTTTACGGGCTTTGTCCACCATTGCCGGAGCCTCTTTCTCAATCAGTGTTACCAACTTCCCGGCCGGATTCTTAGCTCCCTGGGTGCGCTGGGCCAGTTCGGCAACGATTCCCGGGGTCAGTCCAGGTATACCCATCAGAGTTGAACGCTTCGGATCGGTGATACCATACGCCGTCAAGGCCTCACAAAGTCGATTTCGTTCGTTGCTCGGGGCTGGGCTTGTCGAGCTGGACACCTTGCTTTTCGCTTTCTCACCGACAACATCAGCAGCAGTTCCCTTTCTGTTGCTGGTCTGTTCTTTCTGTTCTTGGTCTGTTCCTGTCACCCGGCGGTTACCATTATGTGTGCCGGAAGTTACCATTGCGTGTGTCAGGTTGTTACCATTGAGTGCGCCGGAAGTTACTATTTCATCGCTTCGAATAGTAACCGTGGTGTTACTATTGAGATCCTTCACCAACGTATACCGGTTCGTTTCTCTGCACCCGCGACCCGATTTAACCCGCAGAACACCAAGGGTCTTTAACCGCGCAATCGCTCTACATACGGTCATCCGTGTGATTCCAGCCGAGTCGGCTATGCGGGTCAGACTTGGGTATGCCGTCCAATGCTTGTCAACGTGTCCCGCGATGACCAAGTAAACCGCCATGTCGGCCTTCTTCATTCGAGCCAAAAAGCCGCCTTCCAAGATTGCGGTAGGAAACCGGCCGAACTGGGCTTGGCTTGTCGAATCATCGCCAGTACCGCGGGGCTTGCTCATCACCGCCCCCCTTCTGCTCGGTCGGCCAACCATTCGCGTAGCACGTCCACTGGGTAAACGACGCATCGGCCGATACGGGTACAGGGGATTTCGCTCCGGTTGGTCATCTCCCATAGCAACCGCTCGCCGATCCCCAGAGCTGCCGCCGCTTCCTTTGGTCGCAGGGCCAGCCGGAGCGGATCGTTGAGCTTGGGCGTATCGCTTGCTCAGATTGCAGCGACACACGCCGAGGCAACGATCGCACGCGATGGACCGGATAAGGCTCTTAAAACGCTACGCGACGCTACGGCCCTGTTCGACGAAGCGGGCGACGTTCGATCGCGTGCGGTGACGATGGGCAAGATCGCCGACATCCTCGAGCAGCGTGGCGAGACCGACGAGGCGTTGCGCATTCGTCGTGAGGAAGAACTTCCGGTGTACGAGCGTCTGGGCGACGTTCGATCGCGTGCGGTGACGATGGGCCAGATCGCCGACATCCTCGAGCAGCGTGGCGAGACCGACGAGGCGTTGCGCATCTGGATGGAGGATTGTTTGCCTGTGGTAGAGCGAACCGGAGAGATCGACCTTATTGCGCATATCCGATTCTCCTGTGCGAAACTCCGCCTTGCTCGCGGCGGCCTGGAGCAAGGCGAGGCACAGACGATTTTCGACGAGTTATCGGAAAGCTTCACCCTAAACAGCAATCTCCAACGTCCCGACGGAATTGCCGTTGTGGGCGTGTTGTTCGGACAGATTCTCGCAGCGGCAGGTCAAGTGGATAATGCCTTAACCGTTCTGGAGCAGTCCGCTACGGCTTTCGAGCAGATAAAACAAGCCGAGTTGGCAGCGCAAGTGCGCGAGCTACAAAAGAGAATCAGCCAAAAGAAGGATTGACCGTTCACATGATGCATGATGTCGCTCGCGTTTCTGCACGAAAGAGCCCCGGCCTCCCCGTCTGGAAAGACCCGCGATAACCGTCACCGGGAAACCCCCATCTTATGGCATACCTTTTCGCGGTTCGGCCGCTGCCCGCACCATTGCCAGTATGCCCGCCCGGATCGCGGCCGGCAGCTCAGGCCATGCGTCCATTACCTGGGCCAGCTCGCCATCCGCTGCGTTATTCTGCACGCCTACTGGTGGGGCTACTGTCGGGGGTACTTCCGAAAACCCTATGTTTTCAGGGGTTTTTGGGGTGTTTTTACTGGTTTCGAAAACCAGTGTGCGGGCAACCGTACCGCGGGTTCGAATCCCGCCCTCTCCGTTCCTAAGTCCTTGTCTGGCAAGGGTACGTGTTTAGCGTCCGGGGTTTTGGTCGAGGGCGAGGCGAGGGCTGATCCACTCGACGAAGTCTTGTTCTCGCTGGCGGCATGTAACAAGCCTCGAAGCTGGACGAGATACTCGGAAGGTTCGTCGTCGTAGGCTTGAGCGGTTGAACCGCGGTGATCAGCCCACCACACTGGGGCATTCGTCCAATCGCATCTCGATATCATCATCGATTTGTTGCGGCGGAGGTCGAAAAGCCGGCGGATGCCCCACCGGTCGTCCGGGACGTTTGTGCTGATCCGGCGGCTTCTTGTCCTTGTCTTTGCGACGAAACGGTGCCGCCTGCCGTGCCGCTGCTCGGTCCAGTTCTTCAAGGCGCGCCTGAAGCGTAGCCACCAGTTGTTCGAGTTCCTGGATGCGCTGACGGAGCGATTGATTTTCCGCTTCAAGTTGTTGAATCCGAAGATCGCGCGGGTCAGCATCCATGCCATACACCTGGCGTCACTTGATCCCAAGGTGACACGATGAGTATGCGCTGTGGATAACCAATGCGCAAGTAATATTACTTTGCACGAGAGCTGCTGGGGACGCTAAACACGTACGCAGGTGGTGGTTCACTCTTATACGCAAGGAGGCATTTCGAGTACTTTTTTGAAACAATCCAGCGTAATCCCTTCCGGGTACGCTTGTTCAAGGACTAGGGCTGAATCTTCAGGGTAAACTGGACCGAGTCGCTGGTTTCCGGCGAATCCGCATCCGTCACCGTGATGGTAAATTGGAATGTACCGGCCTGGGTCGGCGTTCCGGAAATTTCGCCCGTATCCACATCGAGCCGTAACCCTGGCGGCAACGACCCGACCGCCGGGCCAAGGGACCACGTATAGGGCGTGGTGCCGTCGTTTGCCTCCAACGGGTCGGAATAGACTTGGTTGATCGCTCCGTCAGCCAACGCAGTCGTCGTAATGGCGACGGGTGGAGGCTTGACCGCCAGGAAGCTCGCCTGGGTGACCGTCTGCTGGGGTGTACCACTGTCCACCAAGGTTACTTGTAACTGAATACCGGCATTAGCGGTGAGCGGCGTACCCGAGACCGTGCCAGCGGTCTCATCGAGCGACAAGCCGGCCGGAAGACCGACGACCGTGAATGTGTAGGGTTCGACACCACCGGTGACGGCGAAGGTATCGGTGTACGCCTCGTTTACGCGGGCGGCGGTCAGCGTGGCGTCCAGGGTGAGCTCGGGGATGATGGTGAGCAGATACCCCCGCTGTCCCGTTCGAGGGATCAAACTGAACTCGGTCGCGGTGACCGTAAATTCATAGGTCCCGGCCGTGGTTGGAATACCTTCTAAGACACCCGTTGCGGTATCGAGGCTCAAGCCCGGTGGCAAACTTCCGCTCGTAACCTCCCATTGGTCGGAAGCCTGGGCATCGCTCGTCAACGTCTGACTATAGGGCGCGTTTTCAATTCCGCTGGGTAGCTCTTCTGGGAGAAGGGTCAGGGGCGGCACACAACCGGCAATCCAAAAGCAAAAGAGACTGGATGTGTATTTCGCGACCAATCGCACGTTCACCACGGCGATGTCTCCATTTGGTATCAAAAAAGACAGGCCTGCCAACTTAGATCACATCCCGACATGCTGCATGGTCGTGCTCGCCAGGACTCCGTATCATTATCCCAATGCCAGCTGTCCGTGGCAATCCTGAAGATTGAGCGGTTACGAGTCCCGGCTCGGTTGGGATGTCGCGTGTTTGGCTTCAATTGTCGTCTGGCCGCCGAACTGGCGCAACTCTTCCTCGTCGAGAACAAGGACGTAGGGATTTCTGAGCTGCACAAACGTGGTTTCCTCGGCATCTAAAGGACTGAAGGCGGTAATATGGTTCTCGCCCACCTTCAACGTTGACGGAGGTAGCAAGACGGTCCAGTCGGACTGCTTGAGTCCAAGCTTGGCGAGCTCGCCCTCGAAAGAATGATACTGTGAAGGCTTGATCACCTTGACAATTCGTCCATTGACGGCGATCAGCGTTTTGTTCGGTATCTTCTTGAACTTGCCGATCAAGGAGTACCCCGTCAGTGTCAGAAGATAGTCGCTCTCGCCGGGGTCTCTGCCTGGTAACGTGGCCTCACGGGCGAGGTAGAGCAAACTGCCAGGCCGGCGGTACCCTTTCTCGATCTTGAGTTCGTTCACGGAATGTCCCAGCCACCGCGACGTGAAGTGCTGCTCGGGTTCCATCTTGATCGTGTAGTTGGCAGGCTCAGGGAGTTCCAGGCGAGGCATGTATCCTTGCAAGTACGATCTTGGGCGAAACATTCGTGGTCGTGGAAACCAAGTCTCATCGCATAAGGACTGCCCTTCCATCTCGTAAGGTTCTGAAAAACCGAGCACGTTGAGGATGGTCGGTGTGATGTCATAGGGCCGAGCATTTCGACGATCGATTCGGCCGCCCTTTTTTTGGTTTGGATATTTGACGACGAACAAGTTTGAAGCGTTCATCATGTTGTTGTCCATTTGGGCGTCATCCGGCCTGCTCGCGAGATTGTCGCGTCCTTGTGCACGATCGGTAAAGCCGACGCCGTGATCGGAACACAGAATAATCAACGCCTCATCATATAAACCCTGCTCTTTGATACGCGCCACAATCCGGCCCACAAGTCGGTCGACGAATCGCACTTGATTGATATAGGACCGCGTCGTGTTGGGTATGGTTTCGCCACCGCCGGGGGCACCGCCCGCATGGTAGCGACGCGTGGAACTTTCCGGCACACGTTGCCCATTATCTTTCGGAGACCCCTTGGGACGGAAGGAAATAACGTCGCCCGCCGGTCCGCGCGCATAAGCGGCATGCGGATATACCGAGTAGAAAAAGAGCATTTGATCCTTGCGGGAGGAGATCTCGCTCACGAAGTTTTGGAAAAAACCGTCCCAAGCTTTGGCGATGTTTACTGAAGTCGCAGGCGTGGGATGCTCGAACGCGGTAAACAGCATGTCAATGTCAGGCAAAGTAACCCAACGCGAATGAAAAGCGCTCGAGGCATAAACGGTCGCTATTACTTTGATGTAGTTCCACAGCCTCGCGGTTGCCGATAGGGATGTGGTTCGCAGCCAGGGTTGCGTTCCTGCCAGACGCATCGTTTCAAAAACACGGCAATGGCGATAACCCGAGAGGTAGTCAAATACATTGGGCACGTCCGCGGGACAATTCGTCGAGTCGTATTCCGCAAAGAGGTCCAACCCACTGAGCATGCTCCGAACCGTAATGGCTGTGCAACTGTCGCCCGTTGTCGCGTTGACATACCACGTGCCGTCGTCGATGAGCTTGCCGATATGGGGAAACAAGGTCCGATCGAAGCTGTTTTCGTCATCACGAAGAACAAAGGCGGATAGCTCGTCAAAAAGTAGAACGAAAACCGGAACATCGTGTTGTGCTTGCGGCTTGTCGTACGCAAGTTGAACTTTGACAGACTGAGGTTCTGCCAATGCGACATACTGTTTATGAGCAAAATTGAGGGTAGCGAGAAGAACGAGCACAGAGCCAATGCTGAACAAAGAGAAAAACACTCTGTGTAGCAGTACCATCAACAGGAAAAGAGCGACAAAACCGAGAACGGTGAAGCTGAGTGAATCGTAAGCCCCTCCCGTGCGCAAGTAATATAAGCGGAGCAACCAAAGGATGGCTCCCGCACTCATCACCGCGGCAAGAAACGACGTGGTGATCACATGGCCAAGCGATCGGAGGGCAAGAAAAGCGGCAAACAAAGCAAGGGTCGGTACGACAAGAAAAAATGTTGGGATGACAAGCGCGTTAAGGAGTTGGCTGTAAAAAGGAGGCCAATAAAAGGTGATATCAGAACTCAATACGGAAAAAATCGTTTGCGCCAGTCCAATACCGACGCTCGTGAAGATTACGAGGGCTGCTTGTATCGGTTTGGGCTTACGAAAAAAGGGACGGCGCAACTGAGTTGTCGTTGCTTCCACGCACGTACTCCTTCATTGGGATGGTACCGCCTACCAGCAATGACCCGCTGAACTAGGCCATAGGCTTAGGCTTGGCAAAATAGAGCGTCCGGGTGCCGGATCTCAGTTCTCGGCGGTGTTCGACCGTGAAAAATTCACTCATCGCTTGCTCAAAGCGACCCATTTCGTAATCGTCGTAGTTATCCAGCTTGTTCCGAAGAAGCGCTTTGACCATCGGGTCATCCTTCGTGATGAATTCGATAATCAGGTCGCTCTGGAGGCTTGCGAGCCATGCGATGAATTCGCGCATGGGGATATTGGCCGTCAGGACCATATGGTGGATGAGTGCGAGGCAAATGAGCAAGTCGGGGGTACCCCGTTCAACCAGCCCCTTCCGTTCGCAACCACGCCAGCCGAGATTGGGTGAAAGATCAGCTACGTTGCCCACGAGCGGCAAAATCGACGTCTTCCCCTCCGACTTGAGATCCTGATAAAGCTTCTCGATGGTCGCATGATCGGAGTCAAGCGACACAACGTAGGAACCTCCGTCTGCCGCGATGCGGGAGAACAGCCCTGTGTTACAGCCCAGGTCCCAAACCACCGGCCGCTTGCGCTCAGCAACGACCGCCCGTACAAAATCGGCCTTGTCGCCAAGATCCTGCTCGGTGTACGTATTGTTTTCGGCGTAATCCACCCATTGCGACTTGGGCTGTTTCCAGGTGAGGCGGTTGATGATTCGGCGAAGACCTCGGACATTCGCCTTGATGAGTTCCCGACCAAAGCCGGCGGACTTCAAATCTTTCCGGATATCATTCGAGGTCGCAGCATAACGCGATTCAGCCTTCGCGTGGAGAATGCCATGCGTCAACACGCCAGGACGGAAGCAATCCCGGAACGAAACGAGATTGGCAAATTCGCGCGGCGCAATACCGTCAATGCTGCCGCGGAGCCAGGCATGATAAGACGTGTGCTTGTATGACTGAAGCAAGAGCGGGTAGAGGAACATCTGGCAAAATTGGCGATAAGCCGACCAGGGCATACCCGGCTGATGAATCTCAATGGAAGGGATGTCGATGAATACACATTGTGAGCCACGCCATTGCATATTGAACGGCGTGGAATCCTTGAGAATCATCTCCTCGTCCAGCGCAGCCAACAGGAGGTCGAGGTGGAGCAACGCTGCATCCTTCAACATCCCAAAGCACCACTCATACGGGTAAGAGATGAAAGGGATTGTCTCGTGCTCAAGAACGGCATCAAAAATGCGAGAAACAACGTCACCCAGATCGGCGACATTATTCACCTGTTCGGTCTGAACCAGCCTTCCTTCTTTCATGAACCGCGAAAAGAACCCCGTGGATTGAAGCGCTTGCCAATCTCGCAATGCTTGGCTGTCCAACCCCCGGTAGACCGTATGATCGTGATAAAAAACGCGGCTGGTACGATCGCGAAACGATCCGCTATCAAAAGATAAGTCGTCCATGATGCACTCGTGATAATGACCCAATGAGGGCTGATCCGGCCTTTGTCATGCAATTCGATGCCGACTCTGTCCAAGACTCCTCATTTTCCGCCTAACTTTATGACACACGTGATGTCGTGTGGATGCGTATGCGCCACCATCAGCTAAGTATTCCCGATCGCGGGTAGGCTCTGTTTCCTGGCTCACCTCTGACAACCTTGCGAGGAATCCAAGATGAACCCAACCGCGCGCGCGTGAGGGGTTATGAAGATTTATCGCCCTTCTGGCCGGAGGTGTTATTTGACCGGAAAATACCCAGGATTCTTCCCCACATCATGCGGATGATGACGATGAGCCCTGCCGCACCTGCCAACAGAAGTTGCAGAATCAAGCTCCCCGACCCAGGATCCACGTAAGCCTGCGCGGGCGTCACAGCGAGAAACAGCACGACAAAGACCGCACCCGTAACTGAACCCATTATTGTTTTCATCGAATTTACTCTTCTTCGTGAAATCCCAACGGCCAAGTCGGCTCGGGGGGGCTTGGCTCGGATCATGTAACGATTCGACCCCAGAAAGGCTTGCGGGAATCCGCCGATCCCTTGAAGCCCAAGGGGTACAAGCCACAATTAACTTGCATTTTTAGTACCCGTAACTGTTTCTGTCAAGAAAATGTTAACGGTTTATTAAGGTTTCTTGATTTTGCGTGAATGCGAGCATTTGTAGGACTGACAGGGATTGGCAAACCTGTATCCCACAAAGTCAGGGATAGGCACAGGCGACGTATGCGGTCCATGGGGAAGTCATCACGAAGTCGGTCAGTGTTGTCAGTAGAGCTGTATGATTAGCGATAGGCCCGCAGGCGAATCACGATTTTGCCGCCCAAATGCCAGAACACGTGGCGCGAGCCGAACTCCCCGGTTGGATGCCTGGTGTGCTGAAATTAAGGCCCGTCAGCCGGACAATGCAAATGCCGCTCAACCCAGTCAAGGACTCGTCCCCTAACCGTGTTCGATCGGTCAGATAAACGGGGTGTGTGACACGCTGCTCCATTTCGACATGCTAACGATACTGTCCAGCACATACGGAGTTGTGCAACAAACGCTAAACAAAACCTTCGATCGTTCTCCTGAATAAGCTATAATACGTTTATGAGCGTTGACGACGTCCTTTCCTCGTTCGATCAGCCGATGGGGTTACTTCCGTTGCCCAATGTCGTGCTTCTACCCGAAGCGACGCTCCCCCTTCAGATCCTGGAGCCACGATACCGAGCGATGGTACGCGATGCGTTGTCGGACGACGCGCTAATCGCGCTGGCGTTATTGCAACCCGGTTTCGAACCCAGTTATTACACCAACATGGCGGACATCTATCCAACGGTCTGTGTGGGCCGGATTCGCGAGTACGTCCAGATCCAGGACGGCCGTTACTTTGTCAGTCTGTTCGGCCTATGCCGGGCGCGTGTCCAGGAAGAAGATCGCCACGGCGAATATCGACTTGCCGTTTTGGAACCGATGGTCTCGCCCGACACGGGGGTTGATGCGGACGGGGAATATGCGGCTCGAGGGCGATGTCAACAAATACTCAGTGCGCAGGAGTTTGAGAGCTTTGAAGGGATCAGCCATCTACGAGCGTTTGTCCATGGGGGGACTTCATTGGCTAAGATAGTTGACAAACTGGCCGCTCACCTGCTGCCTATGGAAGCTTTCGAGATCAAACAACGGCTCCTCGAAGAACCGGACGTTTTGCAGCGGGCCGAGACGCTCGTGCGTGAGTTAAAGATGATTCAGCAAGCGCTCGAAACACGTCAAAACAGCCTCGAGCAGTGGCCGCATTTCGGATCGATGAACTGAACCCCCCTTCGGCCTGGAACCCACCCATGACCCATCTCATACGCAGCGCAATCGTCCAATGAGTTGTCGTACAGACGTCATCTCATGGCGACGAAGGTAGTCCGTCATTCCTGCGATGACCTGTAAGGGTGTCGTTGGATCGACAAACATGGCCGTGCCGATCCCCACTGCCGTTGAACCCGCCAGAAGGAACTCCAAAGCATCGCGTGCGTTCTGAACACCGCCCATTCCAAGAATCGGGATATGGGCTGGCCCCGCCACTTCACGATAGACACGATGAATCAAATGCAGCGCGAGCGGCTTGATGGCAGGCCCACTCAGTCCGCCGGTCGTGTTGGCGAGAATCGGCACCTGACGTTCCACGTCGATCGCCATCCCAACAAACGTATTGATGAGCGACAAGGCATCTGCACCGCTATCGGCGGCAGCTCGAGCGGTTTGCGTGATATCGGTGACATTAGGCGAGAGCTTTACGATCAGAACGGCACGCTGCACGACTTGGCGAACCTTCCGTACGAGTTCGGCCAGTGCTGCTGGGTCGGTGCCGAACACCAAGCCGTCAGACACATTGGGGCAGCTGACGTTGAGTTCCAAGCCCATCACCGTCGGGATCGGATCGAGCCTTTCACAAACAGCCAGATAGTCGTCGACACAATGGCCGGCTACGTTGACGATCGTCGGGACACCGAGCTTGGCTAGAACCGGGAGTTTTTCCGCCACAAACCGTTCCAAGCCGATGTTCGCCAAGCCGATGGCGTTCAGCATGCCGGAAGCGACCTCGACGATACGCGGTGGAGGATTGCCCTTTCGCTCGCGTAATGTAATGCTCTTTGTTGTGAACGCGCCGAGTTGCCTCAGGTCGAAAAACGGCGCATATTCATTACCGTAGCCACAGGTCCCCGACAACGTGACGATCGGACTGCGCATGTGGATGTGTCCGACCTGAACGCTAAGATCAAACGTTGATTCTACGGGGGCTGTCTCCATGGCGTGAAGCATCCGCCATCCAGCGACAGGTGTCAAGCCATCTTGCCGGCAGGCTGGCGATTATTGGCCGATGCGGTATGATCTGGCTTGAGCTGGGTCGCCTTTTTGTGGTTCGCGACCCAAGCGTTTTGCCGGTCGAAAAGATGCGCGCAAAACGCACGCATCTTCCGACTTAAGGTTCCTAAGCCTGCGGAGGCATTGCCTTGGAACTAGACCTTCAGCGTTTTTACAACATCAATCGGCGAGCCCTTATGTGGGTGGCCTTTTTTGCGATCCTCTTCCTGCTGGGGGATTTTTTCGCCGTCATGTTCCTGACGTTCATTTTCGGGTTCGTGATGCGCAATATCGCCCGCTTTGTGAATACCAACACGCGGATGCCTTATTGGGCAGCGGTCGTCGGTCCCTATGTAGTGATCGTGTCGCTGCTGATCATCATTATGATTACCGCTATTCCCCGGATCGCGGATGAAGGGGCCGCCTTCTCCAAGAGTGTCCCAAGCCTGCTCCGAACACTGGCAGTCGAGGTGAAGAATGCTGCCGAACGATATGGCATTGAGCAGACGGTGGCAAAATATGTCAACGATTCTTCACTTGTTGTCGTGACCGAAAACGACAACACAAGTCATGGTGGCCCGATTGACGTGCGCCATACGGAAAGCGACCCGGAAAGTGGCAAGCTGTTGCGCGTTGAGCAACCCCCCGCAACCATCGATATCGACGCGATGACGGACAAGATTCAGGACATGGTCTTCCGCTTATTGCCGGGGGCTTCGGGCGAACACGCCAGGGAACCGCTCCCCGAGCTTCTCTTGAGGCTTGTTGGCGATGTGGTGGCCGGCACAGGAAAATTCCTTTTGGCGGTTCTGCTCTCGTTTCTCATTGTGCTTGATTTCGACCGTCTGAAACGCGACCTCACCCAGTGGCGAAAAAGCTCTGTGGGTCGCTTTTTCCACGAAGCGGCAGCAAGCGTGATCGAATTCTCCGGCGTGATTGGCTCAGCATTTCAATGCCAGCTCATTATCGCTTTGTTGAATGCTGCGATCACCTGTGCAGGCTTGTTCGTTCTCGGCATTGAGCCGCTGTTGTTACTTACCACCATTGTTTTTATTTTGGGTCTCATCCCCGTACTGGGTGTGTTCATCTCATCGGTCCCCATTATTCTGATCGCGTTCAATGACGCCGGCTTGCAACACGCGCTTCTGGCCTTAGTAGTGATCGTCATTGTCCACCTGCTCGAAGCTTACGTATTCAACCCGCGGATTTACGCTGCCCGGTTCCACCTGAACCCGGTGATTGTTTTGATTATTTTGCTCGTAGCCCATGAGTTGTTCGGTATCTGGGGCATGTTGTTGGGAATTCCTGTCACCTATTACGTACTCAACATTGCTCAAATGCCCTCCATTCCTAGAAAACGACGGCATAAGGAGCCGGACAAAGAACAATCAGCTCCCGCTTGATCGAGATACAGAACACCCCGGCATCAACCACATATGTCTTCATGACTTCCGGTTAGCCGGCCGACAACGATAGACGGGTCTGCATTTGCTGCAACTGTTCGAAATGTTTTCGGTGACGCCGGGCGATCCGAGTGATGACATCGGCAACTTCGGGCGTCAATAAGTCATACGCCGTAGCCGCCTCCGCATACACGCGAATCAAATGCTCGACGTTCGCTGCCACACGAGGCAACAGGCTTGTTTGTTGGTTCTTCAGCAGAATCTGTGGGTAAACTGGGGCTCTGCCCCAGGCCCCGGGATTTTTTGAGGCATGGGCTCCGGTGTTCCAAGGGGGATGAGAGAAAGCCCCGCTACGCTTGGGCAACGGGGCATGTGCTTGGACGCACCGTCGGCTGGGTTATCCCTTGTCAGGTTGCGTCCCCGCAGAGCCTGACGCTGTTTCACCCGGCGGGATGAGTGTACCGGCGGCGATGGCGGCGTGATATAGCGAAGCGAACGGTGATCGCGAGGCGAACGCAATAAAGCATCGTCCGAAGTTCCGGTAGATTGGCGTGTGCAAACAGGCCACTACTCGGAGACCAAGGACGATACAGGTAAAGACTGTCCTCAATCGCGTTCACAAAATCAAGGGCTTCGTGTACGAACGTGTCCGATTCGTGGGCGACCGCATCGAAGTGGATGTTCGTCCCCGCAAGGGTTCGCGGCCGGTGTGTTCAGGTTGCTGTCGGTCCGGACCGGGTTACGACACCCTGGCGCCAAGGCACTTCCACTTCGTTCCGTTGTGGGCCCTCCACGTCATCCTGGTCTACGCGATGCGTCGGGTGGACTGCCCACGTTGCGGCGTGACCGTCGAGCAGGTTCCCTGGGGTGACGGCAAGCGGCACCTAACGCGAGCCTATGCCGTATTCTTGGCACGATGGGCACGTCGTCTGAGTTGGAAGGAAGTCGCATCGATCTTTCACATATTGGCGAACAACCGGTAGTGTCTGGGCCCTTCGAAAATCGGATCGGACAAGCGTCGCACGAACATCCACGGATGCTGAACAAGTTGAGATTAGTGACGCCTTACGGGGAGCACCGGCCCCGCGAGGTTTATGTATTCCCTTTATGGGCATGTCGTGGTGATGTCAAGCCATACCGTTGCCTACGAGCGCAAAATGACCTCCTGTGCCAACGAGGAACACAGGAGGCCTTATTTCTATCCATCAGCGTTCGAGTTACGCAGGCGTGCCTTGCCGGCTTATCCTTCCGATGGTGCCTTCGGCTTGGCGGGCGGAATGATATCCGCGATGCGGGCGGCCCGATCGGGGAACGTCGGCTGTTGTTTGACCGGCTTGAGTTGGTACCAATAGGCCACGCTACACCAGTCGTCGCTCCGCTCGAAGAGGCCCACGCCTTTCCCGCCATGTCCGATCTGCTGAATCGTCGCCTTCAAGCTCTTACGGAAGTAGACCGGGTCCTTGACGTGCCAACGGTACATACTCACCAGCCCATGCTTGAAGAACTTCTTTTTGAAGCGATTGAGCGTACAACCGTGATAAGGTGTCTGATAAAGACCCATACCCCAGGCCCCGCCAAAATAATCCTCCGTGCCGGTCCCGCAAATGGTCGGATAGTCGGTGTCGCCGTCCATGTAGAACTTCATTTCACCTTCACCCCACCATTTATCCACCATGGGCCGTACGCCGATCACACAACCGACAAGCATTCCAGGCCCCTCAACATTGTCCAGCACCACATAGTCTTCCTTTTCGACCGTAGGATTCTGGCGACGGAACTGTGCATGAAATCGGCCCGTATTTGGCGGCAAAGCCTCATGCGCCTCGTAATCAATTTGGAAAAACAACATCCGGAGCACTTGGTCATCGGGCATATCGTTTTCAATCGTGATCTTCGCGTGGGTGGCGAACGGCATCGGGAAGTAACAGTTAAAGCCCTTCCCGAGTGTCATCGTGGTATATGCAGAGGACATCGGTACCGTTTGTCCGTGCGCCGTACCGAAGAAATCCCCCAACGGCACCTCCACGCTCGGAACCGGGCTGTTGTCCCAGTACATACGCAGGATCAAGTTGCGCAGTTGCTCCGGCTCGCGTTCGGAAACTGTAATCCAGATGTGACGTATCACACCACATCCGTCGATATCCATAAGGGTGGCGGTCTCTCCACTCTTCGTGTTGGAAATATTGGGTGCTCCTTTACGTCCGCCGCGCGTTTGTCCGCCCTTTCCCGGTTCGCCGGTGCGGTTTTCCCAGGTAATCGCTCGGCTCGTAACCCCGTCTGGAATCACAGGCATCTCGAGACCTGGCGCCATCATGCCGATGCCCTCCGATCCTCCTGTCGCATCACAAGCAGGCAATACCGTTAGAACCAGAATCGATAGCAAAGAAAAACAGACCCGGCGACGAATCATGACATGTCTCCTTTCGACAGCATTCAGAATGACGATGGAAGGATAAAGCACAACTTCGTGCTCTCCAGAAGCGGCCCGCAGATTATGGCCGCTGGCTCAACCCTTTTCAAGCATCGCACAAGTAAGAACCCGGAACCGACAGGGCAGACCGAGCCACACGTTTCTTGGTTGAGGAACCATCGTACCACCTGCTCTACAGGTAATACGTGACATGTTACACGTGCAGCGCGACCGACTTGCCGCGAACCGAACGGTAGCGCGTGGTGATGGGACGAACCATCTCTTTCAAGAATTGATCCACCTGTTGCGGCGCCAAGCCGACAAACCGCTTAGCATTCAAAGCCTGTTTGAGATCCACACCCGCAAAGGCGGGGTCTTCGCTCAAGCGATGAATCAGGTCATTCGGTCGGCCATACATCTTGACCTCATGCGCTGCCGCCAACGAGTGTTGCCGGATTCGCTCGTGCAGTTGTTGGCGATCACCGGCCCGAGCAGACTTGCCCGCGCCATGCCGACCCTTCTTTTCTTGCTTACGACCCGTCGTCGCTGCCATGAGAATCTCTTCTGTCGCCATAAAGGGTAACTCAGCGGCCACACGCGATTCGATCACTTTCGGATAGACGACCAACCCGCGCGAGACGTCGGTGGCGATTCTTAGAATACCGTCGGTCGCAAGAAAACCCTCAGGAATAGTCATGCGTTTGTTGGATGAATCGTCCAGCGTTCGTTCAAACCATTGTTCCGCTGCCGTCTGAAACGGCGATGAACAGATCGAAATGACATAACGAGCCAAACCGGTCATGCGCTCGCAACGCATCGGGTTACGCTTGTACGCCATGGCTGATGAACCGACCTGCTGGGTCTCGAAAGGTTCTTCGATCTCCTTGAGGCCGGCGAGAATACGAACGTCATTGGCAAATTTGTGAATACTGACGGCAATATTGGCCAGGGCCGCTGCCACTTGGGCATCCACCTTGCGTGTATAGGTTTGCCCCGTGATTGGCTCGCATGCCTTGAAGCCTAGCTTGGTGGCAACCTTCTTTTCCAATCGAGCCACCTTGCGGGCATCACCCTCAAACAGCGTCATGAAACTCGCTTGCGTGCCGGTTGCGCCGCGGATACCTCGCAAACGCAGATCCGCGAGCCGATGTTCAATCTCCTCGAGGTCGCGGACGAAATCGTAGCACCACAAACACCCACGCCGCCCGACGGTCGTCAACTGTGCCGGCTGGAAATGCGTATAACCCAAACAGGGAAGGTTCTTCCACTTGCGGGCGAATCCGCCGAGGGCATCGACGACGTTGACGAGCCAATCGCGGATCAATCCCAGCGCATCGCGCATGATGAGCAGGTCGGCATTGTCCACCACGTCCATGCTTGTGGCCCCAAGGTGCAGAATGCCGCGAGCCTTCGGCGCCACATCGCCCCAGGCATGCAGGTGGGCCATCACATCGTGCCGGAGACGCCTCTCGTGGGTTGCTGCCGATTTGAAATCAATTTGCTCCAGGGTTCGACGAAGCTCGTTCAACTGAGTTTGCGTGATCGGCAACCCCAGTTCAGCCTGGCTCTCCGCTAAAGCCAACCAAATCCGCCGCCACGTCACGATGCGATGTCGAGAACCAAACAACCGGCACATCTCGGGCGAAGCATACCGGCTTACCAATGGATTCTGATAAACGTCGTTGCTCATGGAAAGAACGCCAATAAGTTGACTCAAACACGATAAACGGAAACGAAGGAACACCCGAACCGCCCGGCTCAATGGGCGGTGTTGGTCCATGCCATCCAGCAACACTCTGTCGCGAAGTCGATCTCGCGACAGGATGGCTCAACTGAATATTGAGATGATACTACGTCGGGACGACGCTGTTAACTTCCGCCACAAAGTCCTTGGCAGCCTGCTCGATGCACTTATCCCATTCGGAGGTGAAGCGTTCGATGTATTTCATGTCCTCGTACGCATAGATCACGCTTCGGGATGCGGTAATCAAAGCGCCGGTGCCGTCCGATTTGAAACAGGGGATAATGTCCTCTTTGCTGCCTCCTTGAGCGCCATAGCCTGGTACCAGAAAGAGGCAGTGGGGCATCATGCCGCGAAGACGCACGATTTCGTCCGGGTTCGTGGGCGCCACGACCGCACCGACCGCACTGTAGCCACTGTTGCCAATAAGCCCTTCCCCTTGACTCCAGCCGGATACTTGCTGCGCCACATGTTCAGCCACGGTCAACCCGCTTTCAAGCTTGGCCGTCTGCAATTCTGCCGCCGACGGATTGCTGGTCCGGACGAGAAGGAATACCCCCTTCTGATCCTCACGGGCCACGTCAATAAAAGGCTTAACGCCGTCGATGCCGAAGTAGGTCGATACCGTCACGGCATCGGGACCCACCAGATCCTCCAGGTCGGCAAAATCGGGCTCAGACAGCGCTGACTTCGCGTAAAGCTCAGCTGTGGAACCGATATCGCCGCGCTTGCAATCCCCGATGACGATCAGATCGGACTGAGCCGCTTCTTGAATCAGGTCGAAGTAACCCTCGATACCTTCCCAATAGTACCGCTCGAAGAAGGCGCTGTTGATCTTGACGGCCGGCACAATCGGAGCCACGATCTTGATCACACGCCGGCAGAACTCCAAGACGGCGTCAAGAGCGGATTCTGAATCGGTTTCGTCGTTTAGATCCTTTTGTTCAACAATCTCGGCGGGTAATCTTGCATATAAGGGGTCGATACCGACGCAGGTCGGCGTCCCTTTGGCTTTGATGGCGGCAAGTAGGCGGTCAGCGAAGTTTTCAGCCACGGGCGCATTCCTTTTACTGAGGGTCTGATGCGGTCTAAATGAACGTTTTCACACCTCAGGACGTCGCGCCACCCTGAGTCAATCGGAGTGTAGTCCCCAAGCCACGGCCCTGCAAGCGACGGACGGCCATAAGATTAGGAAAAATAGGTAAAAATGTCTCACAGCTCGGGACGAAAACGCACCAAGTGATACAATAGATTCTTATACCGAGAGACTTGTTTGCGTTTTGCGAGTATCTTTTCGACCGGCAAAACGCTTGGGTTGCGGACCACAAAAAGGCGGTCCGCCTTAGGGTTGTTTGCAAGCGACGCACGAGGTGGCGTATACGATAGGGAGATTCCGACGTGGCCAAAGGCCGATCTGGCAAGGGTAAATCGAAGCTCAAACGGGTAGCGTTCCGGCAAAACCGCCTCAAACCGGCTCGCCAGAAGCAATGGGATGTGCCCGACGAACACAACGAAGCGGCGGAGGATACCCTTACCCGCGAGTCGGTACGTACCAAAGGGGCGTTGTCCCGTAGGCGAACCGTCGCCGACCGAACCGAGACCACAGACTTGGATACGGGGGGACCTGTTCAGGGCATTGCGATCGCCGTCCGCGGCCAACTTGTCGAGGTCGATGATGGCCAAAGGGTCTGGCCCTGCACCGTTCGACGCATCCTCCGAACCCGATTGATCAAGGAAAGACACCCCGTTGTCGTCGGAGATGACGTGTCGTTCTCCATTGTAGCCGACAGCGAAGGGCTGCTTAACGAGGGGGTTATCGAAGAGGTGTCCCCGCGCCGGACCGCCCTGCTACGTAGCGACGGCCACCGAACCCACGTCATTGCTGCCAACGTCGATCAAACGCTCATCGTCAGCTCGATCCGTGAGCCGATGATAAAACCACACCTCATCGATCGCTATCTGGTGGCGGCTCATGCTGGACACCTCGAAGCCATCATCTGTGTCAATAAGATCGACCTCGATGAAGAGGGTGAGGCACAGAACATCCTCGATCGATACACAAAGCTGGGATACGTCGGATTGGCAACCAGCATTATGACCGGCGCCGGCATCGACAAACTACGTAGCTTGTTGGCGGGGCGGTTGACCATGATCGTCGGACAAAGCGGGGTCGGCAAAAGCTCACTGCTCAACGTCGTTGAGCCCGGATTGGACCTCAAGACCGCTCACGTCTCCACCACAACCGACAAGGGTAGGCACACGACGACGACAGCCGTTTGGCTTAAATTGGCGAACGCCGGTGGTGTCGTGATCGACACACCGGGCATTCGAGCGTTGGACGTGGCTATGGTTCCCCTGAACGAGCTCGAGATGCACTTCGTCGAGTTCGTAGGTCGTGTTGCCGACTGCAAATACCCCAACTGCGTGCACATCCACGAGAATGAATGCGTCATCAAGGCCGCCGTTGAGGCCGGGCAGATCGACCGATCCCGATATGAAAGCTACGTTGAGCTATTCTACGAACTCAGCGAGGTCAAGAAGTATTGACGCCCCAAGCCGATTTCGCCCTCTCACAGCAGGAAAATCAACATCACGACCACGAAAATCGGTATCAGGATGGTGCCGCTGTAGAGCATGTACCCGAAAAAGCTGGGCATCTTCACGCCGGACTGCTCGGCAATGCTTTTGACCATGAAATTGGGGCCATTGCCGATGTAGGTGTTGGCGCCCATGAAAACCGCACCCAGCGAAACCGCAATCAGTAACGGAATTGGAATCGTAGTCAAAGCGGTTTTGACGCCGCCCATCAAGCTCATGCCTTCGGGACTGAGGGTGCCTGCCGTCTGGAAGTACACGACGTAGGTCGGCGCGTTGTCGAGGAAACTCGACAAAATGCCTGTCGCCCAGAAAAACTGCCAGGGCTCGTCCAAACCAAGTTCGGGACCCTTGATGTTGAGAATCTCGACCGGCACTTGCATCGTGATAAAGATGCCGATGAACAGCGC
>Ga0180434_10003525_pt1 | contig 19884 bp, 17 predicted proteins | sample SS_ome_7_FD_132453 | JGI IMG/M metagenome (GOLD analysis project Ga0180434, IMG submission 132453) | Hypersaline lake sediment archaeal communities from the Salton Sea, California, USA - SS_1_D_2 metaG | ecosystem: Environmental > Aquatic > Non-marine Saline and Alkaline > Hypersaline >...
CCGTGCCTGTCTCCGCACCCCCCCAGAGCGCCCCGGCGGTCGAAGTGGCGACCAAGGTGCTGGACGCACGGCAATTTTCGAACTTTGTGGAAGCGATGATGACCGACAACGTCGTGATAGGTGTAAAAGCCAAGGATGGAGCGGAAAACCGTTTCGTATTCGCCCCGATCCGCAGCGCCTCGCAACTGAGCCTCGACTACGACGTCACCGTCCATCCGCCGACGCGGTTCCTCTTCCCGGCGCGCGAGAAGATACTGAACGTCTCGTTCGGCGAGACCGCCGCGGCGACGCCCAGCATCGAGGCGACACCGCAAGTTCTGTTCGGGGTGCACCCCTACGACATCAAGGCGATCGAGCTCCTCGACGAGGTGTTCATGACGACGCACGCCGATCCAAACTACATCACGCGCCGGCAGAACACGCTGATCGTCGGGGTGGACTGCCTGCGTCCGTCCCCGCGCGCGTTCGCGCCGAGCATGGGGGCCCATCGGGTCGACAGCGGATTCGACCTGCACCTCACCGACCTCGGCGGCGACTTCATGACCTGTGTCGGCACCGAGCGCGGCGCCGAACTGCTCGCCGAGCACGTCGCCGTTCGCGATCCGTCCGACCAGGAGATCGCCCGGCACAAGGCCCTTCTCGACACCGCCGACGGCGCGTATCAAACTTCACTGATCGCATCGCGCGAGCGGCTGCCGAAGCTACTCGAGGACCATTACGACGACGAGTACTGGGAGGAGCGCAGCGCCGCTTGTCTGTCCTGCGGCTCGTGCATCATGGTCTGCCCGACCTGCTTCTGCTTCGACGTCAAGGACGAGGTCGCCCTCGACCTGAAGACCGCGGAACGTATCCGAACCTGGGACGGCTGCATGCTCACCGACTTCGCCGTCGTCGCCGGCGGGGAGAACTTCCGCCACGACAAGGCGAGCCGCTTCCGCCACCGGATCTTCCGCAAAGGCAAGTACGTGCTCGAACGGTACGGGATGGTCGGCTGCGTCGGCTGCGGCCGCTGTGCGACCGCCTGCCTGCCGGACATCGCCAGCCCGGCCGAGGCGTTCAACGCGATCGCCGAGAAGGCAAAGATCGAGACGGCCCGCCGCCTGATCGGCAAGGCCGCGTCGGACCCGGGGCTCTACACGCCGAAACCGGCGAAGCTCCTCCGCGTCGAGGAACTCGCCGCCAACGAGAAGGTCTTCGAGTTCGCGTTCGAGGACGGTAGCACGCTGGGGCACGGTCCCGGTCAATTTGTCGAGGTCTCGGTGTACGGGATCGGCGAGGCGCCGATCTCGATCTCATCGTCGCCGACGCGCGGCGACACGTTCGAGCTGGCGGTGCGAAACGTCGGCAACGTCACCCGCGCACTCCACGGTCTGGAGCGGGGTGCCCACGTCGGGATCCGCGGCCCGTTCGGCAACGGATTCCCGATCGAGTCGCTCGAGTGGAAGGACTTGCTCCTCGTCGCCGGTGGAATCGGCCTCTTCCCGCTCCGTTCGCTCATCCAGCACGTAATCGACCACCGCGATTCATTCGGCCGCGTCGTCATCCTCTACGGCGCCCGGTCGCCGAAGGAGCGGATGTTCACCGCCGAGCTGGAGACGTGGCGCGCGGACGCGGGCATCGAGTACCACGAGACGGTCGACCAGGGCGACGAGTCGTGGGACGGCCACGTCGGCGTCATCACGACGCTGATTCCGGACATCGAGATCAGCCCCCCCAAGACGATGTCGGTGGTCGTCGGTCCGCCGATCATGTATCGGTTCGTCATCGGCGAACTCAAGAAGAAGGGACTGGCCGACGAGCAGATCCTGATGTCGCTCGAGCGACGGATGAAGTGCGGCGTCGGTAAATGCGGCCACTGCCAAATCAATGGCATCTATGCGTGTCAGGAAGGTCCGGTCTTCACGCTGGCCGAGCTGCGAAATCTTCGGGAGGCGGTGTGATGAGACCCAAAGTCGCATTCTTCGATTTCACCTGCTGCGAGGGCTGCCAGCTCGACACGCTCAACATCGAGGGCCAGGACCTAGTCGACCTCGTCGCTGCGGTCGACATCGTCGAGTTCCGCGAGGTGGCCACCGGGAAGGCCGACCACTACGACATCGCGTTCGTCGAGGGGAGCATCACGCGGGAATCCGAGATCCCACGGCTGAAGGACATCCGCGAGCGCGCCGACGTCCTCATCGCGCTCGGCGCCTGCGCCCACATCGGCGGGATCAACTGTCTCAAGAACCATCTCCCGATGGACGAGGCGCTGAAGATCGTCTACGGCGACGACGCCGGCTACTACGACACGATCCCCGCTCGCCCAATCCACGCGGTCGTCCCCGTCGACTTCTCGGTGCCGGGCTGTCCGATCAACACCGCCGAGCTGTTGCGGATCGTCAAGGAACTGCTCCTCGGCAAGACGCCTGAGCTGCCGAACCACTCGGTCTGCGTCGAGTGCAAGATGGCGGGCAACGTCTGCGTGTTCGAGCGCGGCGGCAGCTGCCTCGGCCCGGTGATCCGCGCCGGCTGCAACGCCGTCTGCGTCACCGCCGGCCGCCACTGCTGGGGCTGTCGCGGCCTCGTCGACGACCCGAACCTCGATTCCCAGAAGGACGTGCTGGCGGAGTACGGACTCACCGTCGATCAGGTGGTGGAGAAGTTCAAGATCTACAACACGTACACGGAGGTGGCCCAGTGAGCTCGATCAACATCAACGTCCATCACGTTAGCCGGGTCGAGGGCCACGGTAACATCGTCGTCAACGCAACCGACGGGAAGCTCGAGGAGGTCCGCTGGGAGGTTCCCGAGTCGCCGAGGCTGTTCGAAGCGATGCTTCGCGGCCGCCATTACAGCAACGTCCAGCACATCGCGTCGCGGATCTGCGGCATTTGCTCGATCGCCCATTCGACCGCGTCGCTCCACGCCTCCGAAGCGGCGCTCGGCGTCCCGATCTCGGATCAGACGCGGCGCCTGCGCAAGCTCCTGTTCAACGCCGAAATGCTCGAGAGCCATCTGCTTCACGCTTATTGCCTCGTTGCCCCCGACTTCCTCGGGGTCCCGAGCGTCATTCCGCTCGTCGACACGCACAGGGACGTCGTCGTTCGCGCGATGACGCTCAAGCAGCTGGCGTACCACATGGCCGACCTGATCGCCGGACGCAAGACCCATCCGATCTCCTGCATCGTCGGCGGCTTCTCGATGCTCCCCGACCTCGACAAGCTCGCCGCGGTGCGCGACGCCCTCCTGGCCTCGCTCGCCGACTTCGACGCGACCGTCGAGTTGTTCAAGACAATCGACGTACCTGACTTCGAGCGTGAGACCGAATACATCGCGCTCAAGGACCCGAACGAGTACGCGTTCATCTCCGGCAACATCGCGTCGAGCGACATCGGCACCGTCCCGATCGACGACTACCGTTCGGTCGCCAACGAGTTCTGCGTGCCGCATTCGACGGCGAAGTACACCAAGAACGCGCGCGAGGCTTACCAGGTCGGCGCGCTGGCCCGGTTCAATCTCAACCACGAACAGCTTCATCCGCGCGCCAAAGAGGCGGCGTTCGAACTCGGCCTCGTCGCCCCGTGCCACAACCCGTTCATGATCACGGTCGCGCAGGTCGTCGAGGCGGTCCACGCCGCCGAGGACTCTATCCTCCTGATCGAGGACTTGCTCGAGACCGGCGTGCAGGAAGAGCCTGAGGTCACGGCAATTCGCCCCGGACGCGGCATCGGCGCGGTCGAGGCGCCTCGGGGGATCCTGTTCCACGAGTACGCGTACGACGAGAACGGAATCCTCGCCAAGGCGAACTGCATCATCCCGACGAACCAGAACCACAACAACATTCAGCACGACATGGAGGCGCTGGTCCCGACGATCCTCGACCGGCCTCAGGAGGAGATCCGGCTGACGCTCGAGATGCTCGTACGGGCGTACGATCCGTGCATCTCCTGCTCAACGCACTTACTGCAGGTTCGGTTTGCGTAGGGCGAATTCACGAATGATCTACACACGACGGCGGCCCGCTTCGGCGGGCCGTCTTCATTCCACCCTCGTCGAGGAGGGGGAAGGTTCGAGGGGCAACGTCACCTGCACCGGCAGCGAGACGGTGAAGGTCGTCCCCTTTTCCTCGACGGAGCGAACGTCGATGCTCCCGGCATGTTTCTCGACGATCCCCTTCGCCACCGCGAGACCGAGGCCGACCCCCTCGCCTTTCTCCTTCGTGGTGAAAAACGGGGTGAACAGCTTCGAGCGATTCAACTTGGAGATGCCGTGCCCGGTATCCTCGACCTCGACGGTCAGCGTCCCGTCGCCCGCTGCGCGCGTCCGCAGCGTCACCCGGCCGTCGGGCGGCGTCGCCTGGACAGCGTTAAGGGTGAGGTTGACGAGGACTTGGCGGAGCTGATCGTAGTCGGCGTAGACCTTCGGCAGGTCGGATTGCAGTTCCTTGACCATTTCGATCCGTCCGAGCGCGGCGCGATGCCCGACCAACGCGAGCGCGTCGTCGATCACCCGGTTTACGTCGACATCGCCGAGCGAGAGCTCGGAAGGGCGGGCGAAGTCGAGGAGGTTGCGGATGATCTGCGAACTCCGATCGACCTCGCGCGCCATCTTCGCCAGATAGCCGAGCGTCTCGTCGCGCGAGAGCGTGTCGTTAGCCAGCTTCTTGGCGATCAGCTGCGTGTAGACGAGCACGCCAGCGAGCGGGTTGTTGATCTCGTGGGCGATCGACGCAGCCATCTGTCCGAGCGAGCTCAGTTTCTCCGCCTGGATCAGTTGCTCCTCGCTCTCCTGAAGGCGGATCAGCGACTCCGCCAGCTCGTCGTGCAAGTCGGCCAGCTGAGCGCGCGCCGCTCGGCCGCGTTTGATCTGGTGGAGCATCGCGGAGACCAACAGGTTCATCAGCGTCGCTGGCACGAAGAAGACGACCGCTCGGACGAACGAGTGCGGGTACGGCGAGAAGAAGGCCGCACGGGGGAGGATGACGACGAGGAAGGCGAGGCACGAGATCAGTCCCGCCGGCGGACGAAGCACGAGGCTGGCGTAGAGGATCGGGACGAGAAACAGCGCCCGATGCAGGTCGTGCACCGTGGCGAACAGGCCGAACCGCCCCGCCGGCCCGAGTCGGTCGGCGTAGTAGAACGTGGTGAACAGAACGAACAGCGCAACGACAGCCCAGACGTGCGGATTGCGCCGGAGCGGCCGCCGGGCGTCACGTAGCGCCCAATCAACGAGCCACGCCTCGGCTCGATGGAGCCACTCCCGCGTGCGTCGGTCTCTGCGCCACCTCGATCTCATCGCCCTCCTACGATCCGAACTTTGGTGCCCAATTGCAGTATCCAAGCAACATCGGAAGAATCCGGCCGGTGAACCGTCCGAGCCCGCCGCGGCCCGCTTCACCTTCGCCGAACGTCTTCGTCCCGTCGGGATGGACATTCGGACCGACAAACAGGACAGGGACCGGCTCGGTCGTGTGATCCCCGTAGTCGATCGGTGTGGTGTGGTCGCCGGTGAAGGCGAGATGGACTTCGCCCCAGTCGAGCCGTTCGACGAGAAGACCGAACAGCTCACGGTCGAGCCGTTCGATGAACCGCCGCTTCGCCGCGGCGTCTCGATCGTGTCCCGCGTTGTCGGTCCCTTTGACGTGCACGAAGACATAATCGAACCTCTCGAGCGCAGCGAGCGCAGCGAGCCCCTTGGCGCGGAGATCGGTGTCGAGGCCCCCGGTCGCACCAGGAACATCGATCACCGTCATTCCGCACGCGAGCGCGACGCCGCGATAGAGGGCACCGCCCGCGATGACCGCTCCCTGGACACCGTACTGCGATGCGATCGACGGCAGGTCGGGGCAGTCGGCGGCTCCCCGCAACAGGAGCACGTTTGCCGGGGGCTTCCCGGCTGCGATCCGTTCCCGATTGAGCGGGAGCCCATGGAGAATCTCGTAAGAACGCCGGGTAATCTCGTTGAGCGCGCGCGCCGTCCGTTCGGCCCCCGGATCCCCCTCGACGGTCGGCTCCGACGCAGGAACAAGAGCGCCGACCTGATGGGGGTCGGTCTCACTGGCATGTCGCGACAGCCCCTCTCCACGCAGCAACAGCGCCCCACGATGTTGCGTACTCGCCCGGAACACGACCCGGACACCGGGGACCTCTTCCAGCCGAAGCTGTTCCAACGCCGCGGTAAGCTCACGCTGCCCCGTCTCGATCCGGCCGGCGCGCCGATCGAGCAGCCGGAGCCCCTGTTCCGTCTTCTCGACACTGGCAAAATTGGCACGGAAACAGACGTCTCCGGCGCGAACGTCCATGCCGATCCCGAGGCATTCGTAGACCCCACGGCCGGTGTAAACAGTGTATGGATCGTAGCCGAGGAGGGACAGATGGGCAGTGTCGCTCCCCGGACGGACACCCGGCCCGATGGGATCGACAAGCCCGAGTGCCCCGCGTTCAGCGAGGGCGTCGAGTCGGGGGGTCTCGGCTGCTTCGAGACACGTCTTACCGTGAAAATCGGACGGCCGCCCTCCCAGACCGTCTGCAATGATCAAGACTCCCTTCACGCTCTCCTCCCACCGACTTGCCCGTACACTACCGAATCGCAATGCGGTTTTCAATCGGTGTTCCACCTCGATTCGGACGGCTCTTGCAAAGCCTAAGGATCCTACTCAAAGGGCCGTGAATCCGGTAAGGAATCCTCCCTCGAAAGACCGTACTATGTCCACGGGACCGCTCGCATACCGGCAAGACGGATGCCTCATGCGCTCCTCGCCGGTAGCTTGAACCCACGCCGCCGTTGGCATACTGTTCGTGCCACAGTTTCACTGTCGAGGAGGGATCACGCCGGATGAGAATCCACGAGTACCAGGCCAAGCGACTGTTCGCCGAAGCCGGGATCCCGGTCGCTCCTTGTCGTGTCGTAACGTCCTCTGAAGACGCCGTCGTCGCTGCCGAGGAGCTCGGATTCCCGGTGGTGGTGAAGGCGCAGATCCACGCCGGCGGTCGAGGGAAAGGGGGCGGTGTGAGCCTCGCTTCCTCCTCCGACGAGGTACGAGGAGTCGCCGAGCGACTCCTCGGGCATCCCCTCGTGACGCATCAGACCGATTCGAGCGGACGGAAGGTCCACACCCTGTTGGTGGAGCGGGCGACGTCGATCGCCTCCGAGCTCTATCTCGGCATGACGATCGATCGATCGCGGCGCACCATCGCCGTCATGGCCAGCCGGTCCGGGGGCATCGACATCGAGGAGACCGTCAAGGAGGACCCCGATGCCGTGTTGAAGGAATGGGTCGAGCCGGTGGTCGGCCTCCGACCGTTTCAGGCGTTCCGCCTCGCGCTCCGCCTCGGTCTGACGACGGCGACAGCGCGGGCCGTCGCCAAGGTCGTCCTCGCTTTGTACCGCCTGTTTTGCGAAAAAGACTGCACCCTCGCCGAAATCAATCCCCTTGCCATCACCCCTGAGGGCGAAGCCGTTGCGATCGACGCCAAGATGACCTTCGACGACAACGGCTTGTTCCGGCACCCGGAGGTCCGCGAGATGCGGGATCTCCGCGAGGAAGACCCGCTGGAGATCGAGGCGACATCGATCAACCTCAACTACATCAAGCTCGATGGGAACGTCGGTTGTCTGGTGAATGGCGCCGGCCTGGCAATGGCAACGATGGACCTGATCAAGCTCGCCGGTGCGGAACCGGCCAACTTCCTCGACGTGGGGGGAGGGGCGACCGCAGAGATGATCGAAAAGGGATTCGCCATCCTGATCGGCGACCCCGACGTACGCGCCGTGCTGATCAACATTTTCGGAGGGATCCTGCGCTGCGACGTCCTCGCCGAGGGGGTTGTCGCGGCGGCAAGAAAGAGACGAATTGACGTTCCGGTGATTGTCCGCCTCGAAGGAACCCACGTCGAAGCCGGCCGCGAAATCCTCGCGTCATCCGGCCTGGCGTTCCGCAACGCCGAGGATCTCAAACAGGCTGCATCCCTGGTTGCGGCTGCTGTGGAGGCCTCCCCATGAGCATTCTGATCGACGAAGCGACCCGCGTCCTCGTTCAAGGGATCACCGGGAACGAGGGCCGGTTTCACACCCGACAGATGGTCGAATACGGGACCCGGATTGTCGCCGGAGTGACGCCCGGAAAGGGCGGCCAGGAGGTAGACGGGATCCCGGTCTTCGACACCGTCGCCGACGCGGTTGACGAGACCGGCGCCAATGCGTCGATCCTCTTCGTCCCTCCGGCGTTCGCCGCCGACGCCATCATGGAGGCGGCGGAAGCCGGGGCCGACCTCGTCGTCTGCCTCACCGAAGGGATTCCGGTTCACGACATGATCTCCGTCCGCCGATATCTCGACCTCCTCGGAACACGGCTCATCGGCCCCAATACCCCGGGACTGATCAGCCCCGGGATGTGCAAATTGGGCGTCATGGCAGGTTACATCCACCGACCGGGCCCGATCGGCATCCTCTCCCGCAGTGGCACCCTCACCTACGAAGTCGTCCACCAACTCACCACCTCGGGGGTCGGACAGTCAACGTGTGTGGGGATCGGAGGAGACCAGATCACCGGGTTGTCGTTCGCTGAACTCCTCCCGATGTTCGAAGCCGACCCGGAGACAACCGGGATCATTCTTATCGGCGAGATCGGTGGCTCGGCGGAGGAGGAAGCGGCTACGGTGATCGCCGATCGGATCACCAAACCGGTCGTCGGGTTCATCGCCGGAAGGACGGCCCCCCGGGGAAGGCGAATGGGTCACGCCGGGGCCATCATTACCGGCGGCTCGGGGACAGCGAGTACCAAGATCTCCGCCTTCCGCGAAGCTGGCGTCATTGTCGCCGAAAGCCCCGCCGAGATCGGTGCCCGCATGATTGCGGCGGGCTTCGAAGCCTGAGTCCATATTCTCATTATTTGAGACTCCAAAAGAGGACAGTTGTCCGTTGACATGGACACGTTCACCAAGCGACACTATGATGCGGTGTTTGTGGCAGTAAAAGATAGAAAGGAGTTCTCACATAGTGAGAAGACGCCGTGAGGGCTGAAGTCCGCTTTGCGGGATTTGGCGGGCAGGGAATTATCTCCGCGGGGAAAATCGCCGGACGGGCCGCGGCAATCTTTGCCGGGAAACACGCAGTGATGATGCAATCCTACGGTCCGGAGGCGCGGGGCGGAGCGTGCAATGCCGATCTCGTCGTCTCCGACGAATCGATCGGATATCCTCAGCTTCATCTCCCCAACGTTCTCATCGTCATGTCGCAGGAAGCCTATGACAAGTACGGAACCACGATCAACGCCGACGGAACCCTGATCGTCGATGAAGATCTTGTCCATCTCGAGGCCGATCCACCCGTCGAAAAATACTACCGCATCCCCGCCACCCGTCTCGCCGAACAGTTGGGGCGAAAGATCGTCGCCAACGTCGTCATGCTCGGCGCACTGGCCGCCATCTCGGACCTCGTCACTCGGGAAGCGATGCGGGATGCGATTCTCAGTTCGGTCCCTCCCCGGACGAAAGAACTAAACGAAAAGGCGTTCGATACCGGCTTTGAGCAAGGGGAGGAGGCACGCCGTGCCCGTTCCTAGAATCGGCGTTTTCGTCTGCCACTGCGGATTGAACATCGAACGAACCGTCGACACGAAAGCCGTCGCCGAGGCCCTCCGTACCCACCCCGGAGTCGTCCACGTCGAAGACTATGACTACATGTGCTCGGATCCGGGACAACAGCTGATCAAGGAGGCGATCGCCGAGCACCGGTTGACCGGGGGCGTCGTCGCCGCCTGTTCTCCGGCGATGCATGAACCGACGTTCCGACGTGCGGCGGAAGAGGCGGGACTCAACCCTTACCTGTTTGAAATGGCCAACATTCGCGAACACTGCAGTTGGGTTCACCTCGACCGCAATGAGGCGACCCGCAAGGCGATCCGGATCGCCAAAACGCTGATCGAGAAGGTCAAAGGGAATCATCCGCTGGAGCCGGTGCAGATCGGCCACGTGGAGAAGTGCCTCGTCATCGGCGGGGGGATCACAGGGATCCAGGCGGCACTCGACGTCGCGGACGCCGGGTTCGAAGTCCTTCTCGTGGAGAAGGCGGCCACCCTCGGCGGGCACATGGCCCAACTGTCGGAGACGTTCCCCACTCTCGACTGCTCCCAGTGCATCCTCGCACCGAAGATGGTGGAAGCGTCGCGACATCCAAACATCCGTACGCTCACCTACAGCGAGATCTTGGAGGTGTCGGGGTACATCGGGAATTACGCGGTAAAGATCCGCAGGAACCCGACCTACGTCGATCCGGAGACGTGCAACCTCTGCGGGGAGTGCGCGAAGGTCTGTCCGGAGAGTGTTCCGAGTGAGTTCGAACGCGGCCTCGTGGAGCGTAAGGCAATCTACATCCCATTCCCACAGGCGATCCCCTCTTCGTACACCCTCGACGAGACCGCGTGTCTCGGCCTGCAACCGCTACGGTGTAGTGAGTGTGCGAAGGTCTGCGAGCCCGGAGCGATCGATTTCGACATGCGGCCGGAGATCCTCGAGGAGGAGGTCGCGGCGATCATCGTCGCCACCGGATATGAGCTGTACCCGATCCTGAACCTGGGCGAGTATGGCGGGGGCGAGATCTCCGATGTGATTGACGGTCTGCAGTTCGAACGCCTCCTTTCGTCCTCCGGCCCTACGGGAGGGGAGGTCCGCCGCCCATCCGACGGGAAGATTCCGAAACGGGTGATCTTCATCCAGTGCGCCGGGTCGCGCGATCCGGAGAATCATAACGCCCACTGTTCGAAGATCTGCTGCATGTACACCGCCAAGCATGCGCTCCTCTACCGCCACGCGGTGCACGACGGCGAGGCCATCGTCTTCTATATCGACGTACGGGCCGGCGGGAAAGGATACGAGGAATTCATCCAGAAGGCGACCGAGGACGAGAGGATCCGTTACCTTCGTGGGAAGGTCGCCCGCCTCTATCGGGAGGACGATCAGATCGTCGTGTGGGGCGTCGATACGATTTCCGGTCGACGGATGGAGTTGAGGGCCGATCTGGTCGTTCTCGCTCTGTCGATCGATCCTCATCCGAGCGCGAGGGAACTGGCGCGCACACTCAAGATCAGCTGCGGTGCGGAGGGATTCCTCAAGGAGGCCCACCCGAAGCTGCGGCCGGTAGAGAGTCTCACCGCGGGAATCTTCGTCGCCGGCGCCGGTCAAGGCCCCAAGGACATCCCTGAATCGGTGGCGCAAGGAAGCGGTGCGGCGGCCAAGGCAATCACGCTGCTGGTGCAGGAGAAGTTGACGCACTCGCCGGAGGTCGTTGCGATCGACGAGGCCGTCTGCGGCGGATGTGGTGTCTGCGTCGGAATGTGCCCGTACGGGGCGCTTTCGTTGAACGGTGCCGGGGTCGCCGAGTGCAATGAGGTCCTCTGCGAGGGCTGCGGGACGTGCGTCTCCGCATGTCCGACCGGGGCGGCGCAGTTGAAGAACATGACCGATGCTCAGCTCCACGAGATGATCGAGGTGGCTCTCGCCGATGGCTGACGAACGAGCGAACGGATTCGAACCGAAGATCGTGGCGTTCCTGTGTCGCTGGTGTTCGTACGCAGGTGCTGATCTGGCCGGCGTCAGCCGGATGACCTACCCCCCGAATGTCGTTCCGATACGCGTCAACTGCTCCGGCCGCGTGGACGTCGGCATGGTGGTCGACGCACTGTCCAGCGGGGCCGACGGGGTGCTGATCGGAGGATGTCACCCCGGGGACTGCCATTACGTGAACGGGAACTACAAGACAAGGCGGCGGATGGAAATGTTGAAGCGGGCGCTCGATGGGGTCGGCATCGACCGGCGTCGGGTGCAGCTGGAGTGGATCAGCGCCAGCGAAGGGGCGAAGTTCCGCGATACTGTCACCGCGTTCACCCAACTGATCAAGGAGCTGGGACCGAGTCCGGTTCCTGTGGGAGCAACAGCAGATGGCGAAGGCTAAAATCGGTGTCTATTGGGCCGCGGCGTGCGGTGGATGCGACTGCTCGCTCCTCGAGGTCAACGAGCAGATCCTCGATGTGATCGAGGCCGCTGACATCCTCTTCTGGCCGTGCGCCGCCGACGCGAAGTACGAGGACGTGCGTGCGTTCGCGCACAACGAGCTAGACCTCGTCCTGTTCAACGGCGCCATCCGCACCGAGGAGAACCGCGAGATGGCCGAACTCCTCCGCACGAGGGCGCGATGGCTTGCCGCCTACGGCTCGTGTGCGCACACCGGTGGGGTGATCGGATTGGCCAATCTCTCGACCCACGATGAGATCTTCGCCACCGTGTTCGGCAAACAGGCCAACTGGCCGAAGACGCACGTCGAGGTCGCTGGCCGTTCGCTCGATCTGCCGGCGTTTCTCGAGCGGCTAACGCCGCTCGATACCGTCGTCGATGTCGACTACTACGTTCCCGGCTGTCCCCCACCGCGGGAGGTCGTCAGCGGACTGTTCTCGGCGCTGATCGCCGGGGACCTGCCCCCGAAAGGGACCGTCTTCGCGTCGGAGAAAAACCTGTGCGAAGAGTGTGCACGGGAACGGAAGCAGGAACGGATCACGCGGATTCTACGGCCGCATGAACAAGAACCCGATCCGGAGAAGTGCTTGCTCGATCAGGGATTCGTCTGCATGGGGCCGGCAACGCGTGGCGGCTGCGGGGCCGTCTGTCCCGCGGCGAACATGCCGTGCACTGGATGCGCTGGACCGACGGCGAGGATTCGCGACCAAGGATCCGCGATGCTCAACACCCTTGCGTCACTGATCGGCACGGGAGAGGAGAACGAAGAGCAGTGGGAGGCCGAAGACGCGGTGATCGCCCAGTTGGCCGATCTTTTCGGAACGTTCTACCGCTTCTCTTCCGCCCATTCCCTGTTCGGAAGGCGATATCATGAGTGAGACAATCCGCCAGATCAGGATTGACCCGATCACGCGACTCGAGGGGCACGGGCGCATCGAGCTGTTCCTCGATGAGGCGGGGAACCTGGCCGATGCATTCTTCCAGATCCCGGAGCTTCGGGGGTTCGAGCGCTTCTGTCAGGGGCGACAAGGCGAGGACATGCCGCAGATCACCGAACGGATTTGCGGCGTCTGTCCGGAGGCACACCATTTCGCCTCCACCAAGGCGCTCGATGCGTGCTACGGGGCCCCCCCGCCGCCGCGGGCGCGTAAATTGCGCGAGCTGTTGTACAACGCGTACACGTTCTCCGATCATCTCCTCCACTTCTACTACCTCGGCGGTCCCGACTTCCTCGTCGGACCCTCCGCGCCGCCCCAGGAGCGGAGCATCATCGGCGTCGTCGGCAAAGTCGGCCTGGAACTCGGCAGCGAGGTGATCAAGCACCGAGGGTACGGACAGCGAATCATTGAACTCGTCGGCGGCCGGCCGATTCATCCGGTCACCGGAATTCCCGGCGGTCAATCCAAGGGGATCACCACGGAGGAGCGAGACGAAATCCAGTCGATGGCCGCCTCGACGGTCGAGTTCGCCCAGACGACCCTCGGCGTCTTCCACAAGATGCTGCTGCAAGACAAGACCTACAAGCGTTTCATCTCGGACGACGCGCAGATCCTGCCTACCTACTACATGGGCCTCGTCGACGAGACCAAAGCAACCCATTTCTACGACGGGGAGGTGCGGATCGTGGCTCCGGACGGCTCGGAGTACGCTCAAGCCCCGGCAGCGGAGATTCTCGGGCAGATCGCCGAGCGAACCGAACCGTGGACCTACGTCAAAATCCCCTATCTCAAGGACGTCGGATGGAAGGGATTCGTCGCCGGATCCGACAGCGGGATCTACCGGGTCGGCCCGTTGGCCCGCCTCAACGTCTGCACCCACATCGGGACCCCGCTCGCCCAACAGGAGTACGAACGATATATGGAGTTCTTCGGCGGGGGGCCGGTTCACGCGACGTTCGCCTATCACTGGGCGCGTTTGATCGAGATGCTCTCTGCGGCCGAACGGACGGCCGCTCTCGCCGAAGATCCAGACCTGATGGAGGGGGCCCTGCGGGCGCCGTTGGGGAACCCCGGGAGGGGCGTCGGTGTGATCGAGGCAGCACGAGGCACACTGATCCACGACTACGACCTCGATGACCGCGGGTTGGTCCGAACCGTGAACCTCGTCGTGGCCACGACCCATAACGTCGCCGGAATCTCGCTGTCGATCAAGGAAATGGCCAAGGACGTCGTCCGAAACGGCAAGGTCGACCGGGGAGTCCTCAATCTCGTCGAGATGAGTTTCCGCAACTATGATCCGTGTCTCGCCTGCGCCACCCACGCGGTGGCCGGGCAGATGCCGCTCGTGGTCGAGGTGAGAAACGCAGGGGGGGAGATCGTGGAGAGGATCGAACGATGAGAAAACGGGGAATCGGCTGGGGAAATCCGACGACAGGGGCCGCGGTCGAGTGCTCCCCGGAGCCGGATGCTGGAGGGGCCGATGTCTAAGCGGAGGACCGTCGCCACGGAACGACTGCGCGAGCGCGTCGAGGACCTGTCGGGACAGAACGTCTTCGCCTGTTACCAATGCGGGATGTGCTCCGCCGGCTGTCCGCTGACCGAGGAGATGGACCGACTTCCGAGCCGCATCCTCCGCGACCTGCAGCTTGACGACCCCGATGTCCTCGAATCGAACGCGATATGGATCTGCGCCAGCTGCCTGGCGTGCGAGGTTCGATGCCCAAAGGGTGTCGACCTGGCAAAGGTGATGGAGGCTCTCCGACAATTGTACCTGAGGAAGTCGCTCGACCACCTGTCGATCGACGAAATGACCCGAGAGCAGATCCGCGTGCTCCCCCAGATCGCGCTGGTGGCGAGCTTTCGCAAGAAGACGGGGTGAGGAGAGTGGAAGGTGTCGCATACTTTCCCGGATGCAGCCTGAAAGACTCGGCCCGATCGTTCGAGATCTCGGCGTCGTACGTGATGGAGACGCTCGGCATTCCGCTGATCGAGCTCGAGCGGTGGAACTGCTGCGGAACCGTCTTCTCTCTCACCGACGACGACCTGATGCACCACATCGCCTCGGTGCGCAACCTTGTCCGGGCCCAGGAGATGGGGGCAGAGCGCCTCATTGCCCTCTGTTCGATGTGCTACAACACGCTCCGGCGGGTCGCCGATCGGATCAATACCCACGCCGAAGATCGGACCAAGATCAACGAGTTCATGGACCAAGAGACCGACTACGAGGGGAACGTCACCGTCGGGCATCTGCTCGACCTTCTGCGGGACGAGGTCGGCTGGGATCGGGTGATGGACGCCGTCGTCCGACCCCTGGAGGGGCTGGGCGTTGCCACCTACTACGGGTGTACCCTCGTCCGACCGCGCGCCAGCGGGATCGACGATCCGGAACGTCCGACCGTGATGGCAGACGCGGTCGAATCGGTCGGTGCAACCCCGGTAATGTTCCCGTTTCAGACCGAGTGCTGCGGTTCGTACCACGTCGTCGATCGGCGCGATCTGTCGATCGAGCGATCCTACCGGGTTCTTCGCTCGGCCCGGGTGGCGGGGGCGCAGGTCGTGGCGACCGCGTGTCCGCTCTGCCAATTCAACCTGGAACAAGCTCAAACAGAGGGCCCGGGAGATGAGGCACCGCTCGTCCTCTACTTCACCGAGCTTCTCGCGCTCGCGCTCGGCTGGGACGGCACCGGTTCCGAGCCGTCGAAGAGGATTCTGGCGATGTGCCGCACTCCGGTGGAGGGAGGGACATAAAGAACATGGACGAGCCGAAGATGACGCAGATCTTCATCATGGGAAAAGCCTACGACGTCCCCGTCGGGCTCACGATCATGGACGCAATGGAGTACGCCGGCTACCGGTTCATTCGCGGGGCAGGCTGTCGATCCGGTTTCTGCGGCGCCTGCGGGACCGTCTATCGCAAAGCGGGCGAGTATCGATTGGAATTCGCCCTCGCCTGCCAGGAGATGGTCGAAGAGGGGATGTATCTCACCCAACTCCCGTTCACTCCGGCCCCGCGCGCCGACTACGTTCTCGACGAGTTGGATCCATCGGAGAACGTCCTGTTACAGTACTACCCTGCCATTGCACGCTGTGTTTCGTGCAACACGTGCACCAAGGCGTGCCCTCAGGACATCGAAGTGATGGACTACATTCAGGCCGCCCTGCGGGGGGACGTGCAACGGGTCGCTGAATTGTCGTTCGACTGTATCCAGTGTGGCCTATGCTCCATGCGCTGTCCGGCGGATATCAAACACTATCATCTCGCCCAGATGGCGCGGCGGTTGCACAGCGTCAGTGCGTCCCCGACACCGTCCCACCTGAAAGAACGGCTGCAGGAGATCGAAGCCGGCACGTTCGACGATGATCTCGACGAACTCGTACGAATGGACCTGGAAGGGCTCAAGAAGCGCTATGCATCGCGCACGATCGAACAGGAGTCGGAGGGATCACAGTGAGCTCCAACCAAGCGGATCAGCAAATCGGAGGGTACCCCCCCGCGATGCGGGAATCGATCGAGATCGTGGTTGCGACCCGCGAACGCCGACTGAAGGAAGGCCCGCCGGCCCCGATGAGCGCCGAGGCGCGGGAGAAGGTCCTCCGCGAATGGCATCCCGACTACAAGGCCGACCAGAAGCGTGAGCTCGCCGTCGGTCTGTCGAAGGGGGAACGGATGCCGCACGAGGTCGCCGACCTTCTCGAAGCGTACCCGCTGGTCGATCCCAGGGCGATCGACCTCTCGAAGCCGGACCTGGAGGTCCAGGTCCTCATCCTCGGCGGCGGGGGAGCCGCAAGCGTGGCCGCGCTCTTTGCCCACGACGCTGGGATTCCCGTCGATCAGATCCTGATGACCACCAAACTACGCCACGGAGACTGCAACTCGATCATGGCGCAGGGGGGAATCCAGGCCGCTGATCGTCCGACCGACTCGCCGACGGTCCACTACCTCGACGTCCTCGGCGGTGGCCATTACACGAACGAACCGGCCCTCGTCCGCGCACTGGTGACCGACGGGCCGATGCTCATCGACTGGCACGAGAAGCTCGGTGTGCTCTACGACAAAACGGATGGAGAGTACCTCGAGGCCCACGGCGGCGGGACCTCTCGGATGCGCATGCACTCGGCCAAGGACTACACCGGGATGGAACTGATGCGGGTCCTGCGCGACGAGGCACGCAACATGGGAATCCCGGTCCTCGAATTCTCCCCGTCGGTCGAACTCCTCCTCGATCGCTCCGGCCATGCGGCGGGGGCGATCCTCCTCAACCTCGAGACCGAGGAGTACCTCGTGGTCAAAGCGAGCGCGACCGTACTCGCCAGCGGAGGATTTGGACGCCTCCACATCCAAGGCTATCCGACGACCAACCACTACGGGGCGACCGCCGACGGCCTCGTGCTCGCTTATCGGGCGGGCGTAGGGTTGATCGATATGGACTCGGTCCAGTATCACCCGACCGGCGTGGCCTACCCGGCAGCGATCCTCGGGCAACTGGCAACGGAGAAGTTGCGCAATCAGGGGGCGGAGCCGGTCAACATCCACGGCGAATCGTTCGTTTACCCGCTCGAGCCCCGTGACGTCGAAGCAGCGGCCATCATCCGCGAGTGCTACGGCGAAGGCAACGGAATCACCACGCCGAGCGGGATCCTCGGTGTCTGGCTGGACACCCCGATGATCGACGCGATCCACGGAAAAGAAACGTTGAAGAAGCGTCTAGCAGCAATGTGGATGATGTGGAACCGCCACGGGATCGACATTACTGTGGATCCAGCCCTCGTTTTTCCCACCCTCCACTACCAGAACGGCGGCGTGAAGATCGACGCCGAGGCACGGACCGCCGTCCCGGGCCTGTTCGCCGCTGGAGAGGTCGCCGGCGGCGTCCATGGCAAGAACCGGTTGATGGGCAACTCGCTGCTGGACTACAACGTGTTCGGCCGCCGCGCCGGGATTTCCGCGGCAAGGTGGGCCAAGGCGAACCGGCCGAATGATCTGTCCCTGAAGCACGTTGAGAAATATACGCAGGAGTTGAAGAGACTCGGTATCAAGCGGGGAGAGCGCAAGGCGCCGATGATCCTCCCCGATTATCGTCGCGAGGCCGTCCTCGCCCGGAACCTCGACGTACTGTAGGAGGAAGGATGTCCACGCTAGTCACCAAGCGGTGGCGCACGAAGAAGGGATATCTCTATATTCAGGAAGACGAGTGTAAGGGCTGCGGCTTCTGCATCGAGTTCTGTCCCAAGGATGTACTCCGCTCGTCGGAGCGGTTCAACGCCAAGGGCTACTACCCACCGGAGGTCGTCGACGCCGATGCTTGCGTCAGTTGCACGTTCTGTCAGCTCGTCTGCCCCGACTTCGCCATCTGGAGCACGAAGGACGAAGAGAATGACTGAGCGAATCCTCGCCGGACAGTACTTCATGAACGGAGACGAAGCCTGCGCCGAAGGTGCGGTCGCCGCTGGCTGTGGGCTCTTCGCCGGCTACCCGATCACGCCGCAATCCGAGATCGCGGAGCGGATCGCGATCCGGCTTCCCCAGGTCGGCGGAGTGTTCATTCAGATGGAGGACGAAATCTCGTCGATGGCCACGATCCTCGGCGGTACGTGGGGCGGGCTGAAAACGATGACAGCGACCTCCGGCCCCGGATTCTCCTTGATGGTGGAAAACTTCGGCCTCGGAGTGATGACCGAGACACCGTGCGTCGTGGTGAACATCCAGCGGGGGGGGCCGAGCACCGGACTGCCAACCCTCGTCGGACAGGCAGACATGATGCAAGCCCGCTGGGGATCCCACGGAGACTATGGAGTGATCGCCCTGTCACCGTGCTCGCCCCAGGAATCGTTCGAACTGACCATCAAGGCGTTCAATCTCGCCGAGCGTTACCGCCTCCCGGTCCTCGTCATGTCCGACGAGGTCGTCGGACACATGTACGAGCGGGTGGTCATCGATCCGGCCCGGATCGAGATCGTGGAGCGGCGTGCACCCCATTTACCCCCCGATGAGTTCCTCCTTTACCAGCCGGGCGAGGATCTCATTCCCCAGGGATTACCGATCTTCGGAGACGGATATCGCGTCCACGTCACCGGCCTGACCCACGACGAACGCGGTTACCCGGTCATTGACGCCGAGACGCAACACCGGTTGGTTACCCGTTTGAAGGAGAAGATCGTCCGCAACGCCGATGACATCATCGAGGTCGAGGAGATCGACCTCGACGAAGCCGAGGTCGTCCTCGTCGCCTACGGGATCTCGGCACGCACTTCCCTAGGAGCGCTGCGGGACGCTCAGGCGAAAGGGTTGAGGGTCGGGATGCTTCGGCTGATCACCGTCTGGCCGTTCCCCGAGAAGATCATCCGTTCTCTCGCCGACCGGGTGGCGGGGTTCGTCGTTCCCGAGATCAACCTCGGTCAAATCGTGCTGGAGGTGGAGCGGCTCGCTTGCGGGAAGGCAGCCGTCCGTTCCGTCCCTCACGCCGGTGGCGACATCCATCGTCCTGAGCAGATCGTCTCCGCTATCGAGGAGGTGGTTCGTGATGCTTCGTAAGTCGACCGTCCTCCCTCAACCCGAACTCCTCACCGAAGCGGTCCACCCGATGCGCCGATACCTGCGCACCGACCGATTGCCTCACATCTGGTGCTCCGGATGTGGCCTGGGGACTGCATTGTCGTGCTTTACTTTCGCGCTCGATGAGCTCCGATTGGAAGAACAAGACGTCGCCGTCGTCTCCGGCATCGGATGCACCGGACGGATCGCCGGATATCTGAACCTCGATTCCTACCACACGACCCACGGCCGTGCGATCCCGTTCGCCACCGGGTTGGCAGTGGCACAGCCCGAGAAGAAGGTGGTCGTGTTCAGCGGAGACGGAGACCTGTTCGCCATCGGCGGGAATCACTTCATCCACGCGGCCCGGCGGAACATCGACCTGAGTGTGTTCTGTGTCAATAATTTCAACTACGGAATGACCGGA
>Ga0180434_10003526_pt1 | contig 19884 bp, 33 predicted proteins | sample SS_ome_7_FD_132453 | JGI IMG/M metagenome (GOLD analysis project Ga0180434, IMG submission 132453) | Hypersaline lake sediment archaeal communities from the Salton Sea, California, USA - SS_1_D_2 metaG | ecosystem: Environmental > Aquatic > Non-marine Saline and Alkaline > Hypersaline >...
CCCGTACGCGCGTGACGCATGACGAGTCGCACGTGCGACGCGCGCTACGTGTACGTGACCCGCGGGAGGCGCTCCGTGAGCTACGCGCTTGAGTACCTGCTCAAGCAGTACGAGTGGGACGTGAAGCGGCAGCGTCGCGGCATGCTCATCGAGGAGCGGTGGTTCCACCAGAGCGAGACCATGCCACAGCCGTTCACCGTCCAGCCTGATGGCACCGTGTGGATCCACACGCAAGAGTACAGGAAGGCACGATGACACGTCGACTCACCCCACAAGGGGACCACACGCTCGGCTACGACGTTGAGGACGACGCGCTCGAGCTGGCGCAAGCGGTCGCGGCGTGGCGTCAACGCACAGGCCGCCCGTGCCCCTCGTGGACCGAGGTTCTCGAGATCCTCAAGCGCCTCGGGTACACGCGCTCTGGGACCAACTGAGATATTTTGAAAAGAGTTGTGGACTCCCATGAGTTAGACGCTACACTGTATACAGACGGTTGAAAACAACAACAGCAGCACATAGGAGACGACGATGGTCAACGGAACGAAGGACGAAGTCAAGAAGCTCATCGAAGCGAACCTGAAGCGCGCCGACGAGACGCACCTCACCTGTGAGTTCGGGATCGACGCTCACTGGTTCAGGGTTGAGTCGAGCCGCAACAGCCGCTGCGGCTACAGCCTCATCCTCGACGGCAAGCAGGTCGCTTACGGCACGATCGCCAACCTCACGTCCTACCTGTTCGGCATGTTCAGCATCGACCGCCCCGAGCCGACCACCATCGGCGAGCTCGTGACTCGCACCGAAGAGCAGGAGGCGTTCGAGGCCATGTTCGAGGATCGCGACGCCCACGTCGTCGACCTCGATGATGACGACGACTTCGAGGATGACGACGATAACATCGAGATCGTCGAGGACGCGATGGAGAAGCTCGCCGAGGTCATCGAGCTCCTCGAGCAGGTCGAAGGCGACCCGGCCGGCCTCAAGAGCTACATCCTGCCGACGCTCAAGTGCCGGCTGAACAACGAGCATGAGTACCTGTCCCGTGACGAGAACCTTCAGGACGTCCTCGACGCCCTCAACTCGTAGAACGCAACTCGCCCGGGTGGCACACGGTCACCCGGGCAACCTGAAAACGAGACGTACATAGGAGACTGCCATGACCCGCTCAACTATCGACACCCGCCTCGCCGCGCTGAACTACACCGCCGAGCAGACCGCGATCTCGAAGGCCGAGTTCGCCGAGGAGATCAAGTACTGGAGCGACGTCCGCGCCGCCTTCGAAGAGCCCGTCCGCGAGACCGTCGAGGAGCTCCTCGAGCAGGCGCACGAGCTCATGACCAAGACGATCGCCTCGATCCCCTCCGACGTGTCGAGTTACGCGAAGCGCAAGATCGCCCGGCAGGCCCGCGAGGCCCGCTGGTACACCCTCGCTCAGATGCGCCGCATGGTCGCCGACGGCCGCACCGTCCGGGTCGACAACTGGGTGTTCGGTGAGCTGTCCCCGAAGAACCAGACGCTGGTCGTCGGCAAGGCCCTCCAGCGCCTCGTCCGTGAGGGCAAGGCCGAGCGGACCATCGGCGCCGGCGAGCGCAAGGCCGAGGTCAAGTCCTGGGCGCTGAAGTCCTAGAGGATCGAACGCGGGTGGCTGTGGGTCGTCCTTCAGCCACCCGCGCCAGGAGGACACGATGAACAACCTGGCCGACCTGATCCTGTTGCTGGCGGGCCTCACAGCAGCCGGCGCGACGATGATCGGACTCATGAACCTGACTCAACATCTCTTCTCAAAATTCTGTGGCCGTGACTAGCCGGATAGAGTACAATGTAGACGCGACGCAACGGGAGGCCGCACACGGTGGTCGCCCGAACACGAGAGACGTAGAGCTGAGGAGACGAACGATGGCCAAGGGCAAGAAGGCGAAGAAGGAGACGGTCAAGGTCGGCAGCGCGGCGAAGGCGCAGGAGCCCGAGCAGGCCGAGGAGACGAAGCCCGGCAAGCTGGACTTCCCGCTGGACCAGGCGACCGCCGAGGGCGGCGTGGCGATCGAGCTCGTCGGTGACGACGACGCGAAGGTCCTGTCGGCCGTCCCGTTCAACTGGACGCCGGACCACGAGAACCTCGGTCGCAAGGCGTTCGCGACCCGCTCGCTGTACCTGAAGTTCCAGGCCCGCAAGGTCGACCTCCAGATCGTCAAGCTGGGGGCCCGCAAGGCGGACCTGCTCGCCAAGGCCGAGGAGGCCGAGAAGGGCGTCGACCCGACCCAGAAGAAGCTCCGCAGGGCCGAGCGGCTCCGCGCGCAGCTGGCCACCCTCGAGGCCGAGCTCGAGGCCGAGGGCATCGTCGTCGACGAGGACGAGGACTAGCACTCGCCCACGCGGCCCGCGCCACACCGGCGCGGGCCGCATCCCTTTCCCGACGATCCATAGGAGCCGATCATGCCTGCGTTCGAACCACGCCGACGCTCGGGCAGGCGAGACCTCACCGCGCTCGAAGAGGCGCAAGAGGATCTGCGCGTGTTCGTCGCACTCCGCAGCCACTACTCTGGTGTTGCGGACCACCTCAACATCGAGAAGCTCAACGCGCTCCGCACGGAGGTCGCCGCTCTCGAGGCCGAGATCGCCCGCCTCGTCGATGAGGTCGAGCGCGCGCCGGCCGAGACCGTCCGGTACATCGAGAAGTGCGATGAGCAGCTGAAGCTGGTACAAGCTCTTCGCGCCGACCCGCGCGCCGTGGTCTACACGAAGGGCGGCAAGAAGAAGATCGCGAAGGGCGACTCGCGCAAGGCCAAGGCTCTGCGCCTTCGCCGTCAGCTCAAGGCCCTCGAGGAGGAGCTGGCTGAGGAGGAGATCGGATGAGCCTCAAGGATGATCTCACCACACGGGCGCACGAGCTGCGCGACGTCGCGGTGGCCCGCTTGCGCGACGCGAACCTCCCGCTGCTGGCTCAGGTGGTCGAGGAGACCATCATCGGATGGAGCGACACGATGGGCGTGTGCGCTGGCCGCGCTCATGTCCGGGTCATCCCGGGCGTGAGCCGACGCAGCACGGTGACGCTCAGCTGGACGATCTTCTCGCAGCCAGAGAACGAGTGGGGCTTCGAGGAGACCGTCTTCCACGAGCTGGCCCACGTCGCCCGCCTCCGCATGAACCACGACGCGGTGTGGAAGGAGCTCGCGATCCTCCTCGGGTCGACGGGCCGCCGCCTCCACACGCTCGCCGTTCAACGGCCGCTCAAGCTGAACGGCACACCGAAGAACTCGACTCACGGGAAGCTTCTCCGGTACCTTCATCTCAAGGAGAAGCTCCGCATCCTGACGAACCAGATCCGAGGTGAGATGTGAAGATGCCAGGACACAACACGATGGTCGCCACGATTCCGAAGGTGGAGTCGTGGCGACCGGACGCGGACCGTCCAGTGTTCCGCTACGCAGAGCAGAAGCTCGACGGCCGTCGCGCCATACTCCGCAAGGACACAACCGGCGATCTCACGTTCAAGTTCCGCAAGAGCTACGTGGACATGTGGCCGACGGCGCGTCGCCTCGACTCACTCTTCGACGCGAGCTGTGAGATGCCGTACGGCACAGCGATCGTTGGTGAGGCTCACATCCCGGGTGTGAACCGCAGCGGTGACGTACCGGCCGCGCTTCAGACCGCAAGCGGCTGGGCGTTCACCCCGCTGTCGCTTCTCTTCTGGGATGGGAAGCTCGTCGTCGACATGAGTTACGAGACGTTGACGCGTCGCGTGGGCGTGCTCGGCCTCGAGCTTCCCGAGCGGGTCGACGACACGATGCGGTGGTCGCGCGAGGATCACCTCACGTACATCGAGGAGCGTGGATGGGAAGGCCTCGTTCTGAAGCTCGCGCCGTCCTTCGGCTGGTGGAAGCTCAAGCCCGTCGAGACGATGGACCTCGTGGTCCTGTCCGTGTACGTTCACGAACACGGTGACAAGCTCGGCGGTCTCGTCTGCGGCCTCGTCGATGGCACCGAGATCGTCCGTGTCGGCGGGGGCTTCGGCAAGGGTGGACGTGAGGCCCTGTGGGACGTCCGTGAAGGCCTGCCGGGGACCGTCATCGAAGTTGCCTATGAACGTCGCGCTGCGAACGGGTCACTCCTGTTCCCACGCTTCTCCCGCACCCGCGAGGATAAGGCTCCGGAGGACTGCCATGAAGCTACGTGAGATGCCTGCCGACTGGTGGACGTACACGCAACTCGCGAGGACCGCGCTCGCTGTCGTCGTGCGACGGTCGCACGGCGGGTACTCGGTGTACGTCGGAGGCGTGCCGGGTATCGACCACGATGCCGAGGCGCGTGACGTTCGTGCGCACGGGGACAAGCAGCGTCAGCCGATGGCGAAGGCGATCTGCGAGAACCTGTTCCACCCGCCGATCGACCCGGAGGGGTTGTCATGCTGCTGATCCTGATTCTCTCCATCGCGGTGCTCTCGTGGATCATCACAATCGCCACCGAGCGCCGAGCTCGGGCGGTCGAGCGCCAGCTCCGCGAGGTTCACAACCGCTTCCAGACTCACGCGGCGCGTGTCGACGGTCGAGCGCTCTGCGTCTCAGCCGCTGTGACACCTGAGATCGACATCCCGGAGGTGGACCCGCAAGTCGCAGTTCACATCGACCCGGACACGCCACTCACGGAGATGGCGCAGCCGATCAGGAAGCGGACGTTCCGCTTCGCGTACCTCCAGTACGAGGAGGTCCTGTGAGTTACGGTACAGACCTGAGCGCCTCGCTCGCTGAGGAGGTGCTCGGGTGGCACAAGGGCAAAGGAGATCTCTGGTGGAGGAAGGGCTCAGTGACGGGTCTGAGGATCGCGAGGAAGGTGACGCACGTGCCGATCCTCGGGTACTTCCGACCCGACGTGAACCTCTTCCACGTCCAGCTCTGCGTCGCGGTGGTCGAAGGTCGTGGGGGTGCCATGACGTACGGGTTCCCGTCCGGCGGGAAGTTCCGCGTGGACATGGAACTCGATGGCATCCCCGCAACTCACTGCGTCACGCCCGACGAGACGTTGAGTGGCGAGACCACCGAGGCGATCGCCGAGACGACGCTAGCACTGTGGAGGGCCGCCGATGAAGCTGCGAAGACCCGGTGAGCCGCAACCGAAAGAGGCGTACCGCGAACGTGTGTTCGCACCCGGCGTCGGCTGGCGCACCGCCATCATACGCGTCGGCTCGTATAAACCTCACTCGTCGTATCGCACCGCGTGGGTATGTGGCCGACGCGGACACGTCATCTATGGAGGTGCTGCCGGTGCCACGTTCATCGAAGACACCGATCAAGCGGATCGCTGACGCACTCGAGCGCATCGCGGACCGCAACGTTGAGAAGGTCGTCGAGCCCGTCGACTGCGAGCTGGTGCTCAAGCGACTCAGCGCGAACGGGTACGTGATCCTCTGCGCCACGTCTGAAGGCGAGGAGCATGCGCTCGAGCACAAGGAGCTGAGTCGCATGCTCAACCCGGATCCCGCGGGCTATGCGGAGGTGACGTGATGGCAGACCTCACGTTCCGTATGCTGCAGGCTCAACAGCGCCCATGGGTTCGTCACAACTTCGGCGACCGACCAGCGCACCACCCGCTTCTCGGGGTACAGGAGGAAGTCGGTGAGCTGGCGCATGCTCACCTGAAGATGGAGCAAGGTATCCGTGCGAACGAGTCTCACGATGAGGATGCGAAGGATGCGGTCGGTGACATCGTCATCTTCCTTGCGGACTACTGCGAGGCGCGTGGTTGGTCGTTCCAGGACATCGTCGAGTTCGTATGGGAAGGTGTGCGGATGCGTGACTGGATCAAGTACCCAGAGAACGGGGTGACGCGATGAAGGTCAACGATATCGGCAAAGCGAAGCTCTTGCTCGCCCTCAGCGGGCCGCCGTCGGCACATCAGCTCGAACGCTTGGAGTCCGAGGCTGCGCACGGGCTCGTGTTCATCGCTGAGTTAGTGTGCGTCGATGGCCCGCTGCCGCATCGCACCGAGATGCTCGAGCGCATGCTCACGATGGTCGCTGAGGGCGTGAGCGTCGGCCACCCGATGCGGGCCGAGGGAGAGATGCCAGTCGAGAACGCGATGGCCGCGATGAACGCCGTCGACTGCGTGATCGTGTTCCTCCCGGATCTCACACGTGATGACCCGTCGTACGCGCCAACGTGGAAGGAGTGGTGCCGACCGTACATCCAGGCTGCGCAGAAAACCGGGACCACGCTCGCAGTGGTGGCACGTGAAGCGTAGGGTTCGCATCGTCGGAGTGAAGGGCGAGGTTGCCGTCGAGGTTGATGGCGACTTCTACGAACTCATGCTCGTGAACCCGAAAGGGCAGAGCGGGGACATCGTGCCTGAGTGGGGCCGTGGAAGCTACAAGCGCGGTCGCTGGTTGCTCGCGCACTCGATGATCCTCACCGCAACGGGCTGCGATCGCCTCGCGGAGATGTGCTACCGCGAGTTCGCAGAGAAGGTCGTGAAGACGATGCCCACGGATAGGCCGTGGCGCATCCCTGTCAACGCAATCATCTCAACCGTCGATCAGATGGAGGCGAGGTACAGAGACCATGGGTAGAGACAAGAAGGGCCGCGTCCGTTGCGCGGTCAACACGCACCCGAAGTGCCAGGTGACGGGCGTGACGCGAGACAAGCGTTACCTCGTTCAGGTACTCGGGTGGACGATGGACAAGAAGACCGGGGCCGTCGCGTGTCCCGAGTGCTCGAAGATGATCGACGCGCTTCAGCCGAAGCCGCCAGCGGTGCCGTCGTGAGAGCCCTCGTGACGGGCATGACACCGACGCAATGCGGCGGGGTGGGAACGCGCAACATCACCGTCGCAGGTACTGGATGGGTCGCTGCTCTTGAGGCGGCCGGATGGGACGTCGAGCAGCGCGTGGTCACCGTGACCGAGGACCTGTCGAAGTTCGACGCCGTCCTCGTCGGCATCGGCCAGCTTAACTCGATGACCGCGAGGCACGCGAACGGCTGTCTCTACACGCTTCATCGCAGACCCGACGCCAAGCTGTATGTGGACGACTGGCAGATCACCCAGGCGCATTCCGGCTTCCGCGTGAGCAAGTACAGTCCGAGTCGCATCTGGCTGATGGACGGCCGGCCGGGATCGTTCACCGTGCTTCAGGACCCGCAGCTCCAGGCCGACTGGCAGGAGGTGCTCAACGAGTTCGCCGCACCGCGATGGAAGAGGCCGACGCTCGTCGCGACCCACGGCGCGGGCGTACCGCATCTGCTGAAGGTACCAGGCCCCGTCGTCACCGCAGACCCCACGAACCTGACTCGTCGCTTCGAGACCGCGCGCACGAAGGAGAAGCGGTGGATCTGGGCGTCGCTGTATCTTCACGGCTCAGCGAAGAAGGCGCCGTGGACTGGCACGTGGCCCATCACCTTCCGAGGCCGCGCGAAGGACCTGCCGCCTGGTACCGGGATCACCGAGGACGGTGCGTTCTGTACCCAGGAGGAGCTCATCGACGAAATGCAGGACGCGTGGGGCTTCATCGTGCCGCATCGTCCGCTGATGGGTAGTGGGTGGTGGCGTGGCCGGTACGCCCTCGCTCGTGACGCGGGCTGCGCCGTCTACTGCCCGCCGGCCGAAGGCGCGCTCTTCGGCGACGCGTACCTCGCGAAGCCGGAAGAGATCGAAGCCGACCCGAAGATGTGGGCTGACGCACAGCGCGTCGCGTTCGATCAGAAGACGTGGAGCAAGGAGCATTGCGTGGAGGTGGTCGATGAGTTCATGCGAGGATAGGATCATCGAGGTCCTGAGCGACGCCATCGCACGTCACGTTGCGAAGGAGTTCATCGAGAAGTACGGTCGCGCGTTCACAGACTGCGCGACGTGCGGAGGCACGTTCATCGTCAATGGCGGCCAGCCGTGCCCTGCGTGCGAGATCCGCGCGGAGATGAAGTTGATGGGAGAGGAGTCTCGCCCGTCGCTGATGAAGCTCGTCGATGATCGCGACACGATGCTCACGAAGATCTGGACGTGCATCGAGCCACATGTAGGAACGATGTGCGTTAACATGTCGCCACCGTACCCGTCGAACATCGTCGCGCTCGTCATCGGCGCTGTTCACCAGCTCAACATGAAGCGCAACGAGACCCTCGAGGGCTTCCGGCAGATGCTCGGGTTCCCGTCAGACGAGGGCATCGAGCATCAGGAGACCCAGCATCAGTACGAGAACGAGTGCGATGCGCACCTCGAGAAGCTCAAGTACCTGCTCGGTCAGACGGACCCGATGAAGTGTGGTCACCCCATCGGCTGCGCGTACCCCGACGATGGCGGCGGGTGTGTGATGTGTGATCACCAGGCGAAGGTCGAGCACATGCGGAAAGAGCTCGAGTCTCGTGTCGCATCGAGTAAGGCGCTCATCGATGGAGGGCAGTTCCGTGTCGTCTCGGACGAACGCAAGAGCATACTCAAGACGTTCGAGGAGATCCTGTCGTGATCGAGTCGGTGCTCGCCGTCATCATCGGTGGGCTCATCGGATGGTGGCTAGGAAGGAGGAGACGATGAAGAACTCGGAGAAGATCGCAGCCGAGCTGCTCGAGGCACTCGGTGACGATGCGAAGGCGACGCTTGTCGCGCTCGATGACACGGCGCAGTGTCGCGTCGAGTTGCCGGTCGGCGATGGTGGCGGAGTCACGATCATTCCGAAGCATCGCTTCACGATGAGCGACGTATCGTACCTCGAGCACCTCGGTCTCGTGCGGTACGCGAGGGAGTCGTTCCGACCGCTGGGTTCGTCGTTGCGTCTCGTGGAACTCACGGGCCTCGGGACGGCGGCCGTCCAGGCGATGAGGGACTGATGAGAGAGAACGGGCCAGGTGGATTCGCGAACGTGCTGCGCGACTCGCTGAAGATGGTGAACGCGTACCTGCTCAAGCTCCACGGTCACAAGGAGCAGGCGCCGGGGTGGCCGGACTTCTTCGTCGCCCATCGTCGCCTGCCGGGAGGCTGCTGGGTCGAGGTGAAGGCGGGCGGCGGGAAGCTGTCGCCAAACCAAGAGCGCGTCATGCGTCAGCTGCTCTTGCGTGGCGCGTACGCGGTCGTGGCAGAGGAGGTGGGGCTGATGCTCCACGTCTGGCAGCCCGGCCGCGAGACGGTCTGCTCTTGCGGCGTGATCACGGGCCACGCCGAGCCACAGCTGGCGCTCGATCTGCTGGCTGGCATAGACGCGCTGTATCGTCCAGGAGCAACAGGCGAGGAGACTTGAATAGAAACACACCTGTCGGCGCGGTGCTAGGGGTCCACGGACCGTACAACAGGCCTTGTGCACCATTCGTAGCGCTTTGTCCGGGTGAGATCTCGAATCTGTGAAATCGGGGCTGTTGCCACAAGTAGTGGCGGGTCACGACTTAGGGCGTTTGGTGGTCCCATGTGGGGCCATGGGTAACTGGCGGATGCGCCGCCACCCCGGCCGGGCCTCGACCGTCGAACGCCCTAACCCTAACAACTACAACAACTTACGATGAGCCAGGTACTTCTTATAGCCTTTCGTCCGCAGACTCGGGAGGTGGAGCGGCCTCCTGAGAGCGGTGCGTTGTCAGTTACCCCTGGCACCAATGGTGCCACCGAGGAAATGAGGCCGAGTAATGGGTCGAGAACGCGAGGTCCTGGAAGGCATCCTCCGAGCCGAACAACAGGAGGAGCGGGACGTGTTGCGACGCTGCGACTGGGAGTCACCAGACGACGTGGCGGCACTGCGCTCAAGCGACAGACTCAAGCAGCGACTCAGAGCCATCGAACGTGTCGCACCGCAGCGTCGTTGCCCGTCGTGCGGAGACATCGTGTTGAAGTCGAGATCGTGGGTACTGAAGAACGACGGGACGAGCGCGGTCTGCCGTTCGTGCTTCTTCCGTCTGCGGTCTCGCGAGGGTCGCGAGGTGTCGATAGAGTCGCACCTCATCTCGTCGCACACCATGCGGTACACCATCGAGCCGCACGTGCTCGTGTTGGCTCGTCACGCTGCGAACATGAGTCAGGCGGAGATGGCACGACGCGCTGGCTGGTCTCGGTCGTACCACCGTAAGCTCGAGAGCGGCGCGCGACTGTCGCTGAGTGGTGAGAACGTCCAGACCATCCTCGCTGTTCTGAGAGAGGCGGGCGTGACGCTGCTTGATGATGGGATCTAGGTGGTCCCAAGTGGGACCAGGTCTGAGGTGTGGACAAAATCCATCCGCATGGTACACTATCAATGTGGACGTGTTGTGGAGATTGCCATGCGCCGTTCGGATCTCAGAGTTGGTGTCGATGTGGTCATCCGCGAGAAGACCCGCGCGACGATTCGCAAGCTCGTCGGTCGCGACGAGTGGCTTGTGATGACGGTCGACGGCGAGCTCCTCGCGGTGCACGGTCGTGACATGGTCGCCGTGCCGTGCGAAGAGGTCAAGGAGATCGCGGACGACCTCACGGCCCTCGCGGAGGAACCCGATGCCGAAGCGAACGAGGAAGCGACGGGTGACGCCGATCAGCCGGCAGAAGCGACTCGCGAGGAAGAGAACTCGGCAGCGGCTGCGGAACATGGAAGAGCCGCCGCTGAGGAAATGCTCGGAGAGTAGCTCGCAACGCTGTGAAGGGTGAGCGCGAGAAGTGATTGGCGACTACCCCATCGACGAGAGCCTTGCGAAGAGCCAGGATTGTATGCGGCCGCCGGCCGCGGGACACCCGAGACGCTGTCAAGCTCGAAGCCGCGTGACTCGAAACCAGTGTAAGCGATGGGCGATGCACGGGTCGCACTACTGCCCGACGCACGGCGGACGGGCATCGTTCCACAAGGAGAAGAAGTTGGCGGGCCTTTACTCACGGCGTGCGAAGAAGCGGCTTGCGGCGTTGCTCGAAGACGCCGCCGCTGCGGATCGTGCGTCACTCGAAGAAGAGGTGGACCTCTCTCGTGTCCTCTGCGCACGAGCAGTGAAGACGTTCGAGGCCGTGTGCCTCGAGGAGCCGCAGGTCGAAGACAAGGCGAAGCTGGCGCGGATGCGTGCGACAGCAACGAGTACTCTGAGGTCCGCGCTGTCGCACGTCGGTTCGATGGTTCAGGCGCATCGGAAGGTCGTCAGCGAGACGGCACTCGACGCACGCGCCGCAGATTACGTCGTCGCGCAGGTCGTGAAGATCCTACAGGAGCGGGTAGCGGACGACGACCTCCGCCTCGCGATCGTTCAGGATCTCGAAGAGCTGAAGGTTCCGAGCAAGGTCGTGAGCGTGGTGATCGAATGAGCGACAAGGACGTCAGGCAGAAGCGACTCGATCGCGTGAAGGCAGGCGCGATCGTGAGGAAGGGCAAGCATGCCAGACCCGCACCAGGTGGAAAGCGACGCAGCGGTGATCGCAGCGATCGGCGGGTTCCCTCTTCAAGAGACGCGTGACGCTCTCTTCACCGCGTTCGCAGACATCGAGGAAGAGGTCGAGTTAGCGATACCGCCCGTCCTGTCCGTCACCTGCTTCATCGACATCGACATGGGGACGCTGAGCATCGGCAACGCGCCATGCGAAGCGATCCTCGATGAATACGAGCAGCGCCTCGTTCGCGAGATCGACGAACGCCTGCTGGCCCTCAGCACCATACGGGAGCGACACGCCCTGTGCCACTGACGCTTGCCATTGACGTGCCGCAGCTCCTCAAGCGGATCGCAGCGAGCGACGCTGACCCGCTGCTCGTGTTGCGTCCCGACCTCGATTGCCGCACCGAGCAGCTGTGCGCCGTGAAGGCGTTCGCTGCCGCTGTGGGTGGTGAGGACGCGATGGTCGTCGTACCCGACGATGGCACGTCCGTCCGCTTCATGCTCGACGGCCTCTTCGAGCAGGCGGGCATCAAGATCGGACGCAAGTGGACAGGCGAGATCGGAGAGGCAAAAGCCTCGGCGTGGTCGCTGCGTCAAGGCGGCCGGCTGTGGGTAGTGAGCGGCCGTCGTCCCGACTTCGCAGCGATGCCGACAAGAGCCGTGAGCTACATCGCGGCTGATCGCTGTGAACAGATCGACACAGACATCTCGGCAGCCCATCGGGGACGGTCACGTCTCCTCCTCTCAGGCGCACTCGCTGATCGCGGTCACTGGTTCTTTGCTCTTGCCAGCGCGGGTGAGTGCGCCACTGAAACGATCACGCTCGCACAAGCCCTCACGGCGTTCCCTGACCTCGCCCCTGCGGCCGAGGAGTACGACGCGACGCTCGCGCCACGTCGGCTCCACTGTCGTGACGAGGTTCCCGTGCCCGTGCCACCTCGACCGTTCGCTGGGTTCGCACGGGACAGGCTACGCATCAAGACAGACAAGCCACTCGCCCTGCTGGCCGATCAGCAACGCCAGGTCGCGCTACAGCAACCGGGCGCCACACCCGTAGTCCCCTTCTATCTGTCCAGGCTTCAGCAGCGCTACATGGCCTTGAAGCGGCTGGCAGTGAAGCAGGGCAAGCGGCCGTGGTACCTGCTCCTCAAGTACCGGCGCGGAGGGTTCACGACGCTAGAGCAGGGGCTGAGCTACCGCCTCGCTGTGACCACGCCACGTGCGGAGGTCGCGACGATCGCTCACCACATCGCGCCGACGCAACGCATCTTCCGCATCGCGAAGCTGATGGCTGAGAGCGATCCACTCGGCAGGCGTCTCGTGGGCGACAGCCGCACCGCGCTTGAGTTCGAGAACGGGTCGTCGTTCTTCATCGGCACCGCAGGCGGCAAGGGCTTCGCACGAGGTGACACACTGCGTCGTGTCCACGGCAGCGAGGTAGCGAAGTGGTGCGTCGGTCCACGGCAGAGCGAGATGGTCGAGGACCTGCTGGCGGGTCTACTCGGTGCGGCGTCCTTCGGTGAGGTGGTCCTCGAGTCGACGCCCAACGGCCGCGAGAAGTTCTGCCAGCTGTACAAGGAGGCGAAGGCAGGCGAGAACGACTTCACCCCGATCTTCCTCCGCTGGTTCGATGACCCGATGAACATCGCAGCAGAGGGGACGTACGACCCTGACGAGGTGCGTGAGACCCTCAGCGAGCGTGAGAAGGCGCTGATCGAAGAGCACCATCTCACCCTTCCGCACATTGCGTTTCGACGGACGCAGGTGCGGATGTACCGGCGTCTCTTCCTCCAGGAGATGCCGGAGGACGATGAGTCCTGTTTCATCACATCAGGCACGTGCTACTTCGATGTGGACCTGCTCCTTGCGATCCTCGAGTCTCTACCCGAGGACAGCGGGGAACGGACGCACGTGCCTGGCGGGCATGAGACCCGATGGAAGGAACCCGAGCCAGGCCACACGTACGTCGCTGGTTGTGACACGAGCGAGGGCTTGCCGGGCTGCGACAACTCCGGGCTCGGCGTGCTCGACAAGAAGACCGGCGAGCAGGTGTGTTCGCTTCACGGGCTGTTCAACCCACGCCAGCTGGCAACGCACGCGGTCCGCATCTGCCGAGATTACAACGACGCGCTGCTCGGCATCGAGCGTGAGAACCACGGGCACGCTGTGATCCAGCGCGTCGTGGACTTGGGGTATCGCAAGCCTCACTTCCGTGGCGGCCCGCTCTTCTACTTCGACCGACGCAAGGATGTCAAGAAGGCCAGGCCGGGGTGGTCAACGAACTCAGCGACACGGCCGGTGATGCTTGAGGATCTCGCTGAGGCCGTTGAGGAAGAGGCGATCATCGTGAACGATCGCGTGTTCCTCGATGAGTGCTTAAGCTTCCGGCTACAGTCGAGCGGGAAGTTCGAGGCTGACTCAGGCGCGAAGGACGACTCTGTGATGAAGTGGGCCATCGCGGTCCAGATGCGAAATACAAGACGGCGCAAGCCTCGTATCACCTTGTCAAGCTAATGCCGTGGGGGCGGCTGGAGGATGATATCAGTGGAGCTGCTCGCCATGGCCGTCACGCCTACGGTGGTGTTTGCCGCAAGCGGTGAGACCACAACGGGCGTCGTAGCGGGTGCGGTCGTCGCAATCGTACTCGGTCTGTTCAAGCTGCTCGAGAAGGTCTGGCCGAAGAAGCCACACGCGGGCTTCACGGAAGAGGACAGGAAGCGAGCCGTGCGAACCGAGGTATCAGCCCGTGACGCTGCGGCCGCTGGAAAGAGTCTCATGGTCGATCACGCGCCGGGTCCCGACGGCGTTCAGCGATGGAAGTGGCCACACGAGATGAACGACCTCATGCGGTCACAGGTGATGTCGCAAGAGCGTCTCGCGTCTGGGTTCGAGTCGATCTCGCGCGTCCTCGAGAAGCACATCGATGACGAGAACGATGAGATCGGTGAGATCAAGGCGATGCTCACCGAGATCAAGCGTGAGCTAAGGAGCAAGTCATGAGAGACTGGATCGCCGAGGCAGCGGTGAACGACGGGTCGATGAAGGACATGTGGCAGTACCGCATCGTCCCTGTGTTCATCGACGCGGATCTGTTCCTCGAGGCACTCGGCTTCTGAGAGGAGGTCGCAATGAGACGGATCGTGCTCGTGACCCTGCTGGCGCTGTTCCTCATGGGATGCACGGCGTGCATGGGTCATTCGACGTACAACATCTACCTCGAGAAGGACTCGATCAAGTACGCCGACACGGTGACCTGGACGCAGGACCCGGGTCAGGGCGGCGACTCGTCCGACTCGAGTGCCATCGCGCCCGAGGTGGCCGGTGGTGAGAGCCTCAGTCCCGGCATCAACATCATCAACCGGGACTCACCGGGGTTCGGAGTGGCGTTCACGTTCGGGTCGATACCCGAGGGGCAGCTCGACGCGCAAGTCCCTCTGAAGTAGCGGAGCAAGGCATGACCATCAACGTTCGCATACGCCGCGGCGCTACGGTCGTCGTTACGGAAGACTTGATCCTCGAGGTCCTCAAGCTCCGCGAGGCCGGCGAAGAGATCAACGTCGACGTGGGCGTGGATGCGAACGTTGTGGTTGCGGAGGACGAGGCATGATCAAGGGTCGAGTGAAGCCGAAGCGCCAACCGCGCCGGCGAGTGAAGTCCGTGAGCTCGATGGTGAGCGGACTCCAGTCGTGGTACGCGTCGCTGGCGAACACGCGGCTCACTCCCATGCTCCGTGCTCAGGACCCCTTCAGCAATCATGCCTGGGTTATGGCGGCGGCCGTGACGACAGCGGTCGTCGCCGCTCAGGCTCCGTTCACGGTCTTCCACGAGACGCCGTCCGAGGTAGCACGCCGAGCCAGGTTGGCGAAGGAGTACGGGCGTTCCTTCAGGCTTCGTCGTGGCAACAAGCGATCCGCGATCCGCAGGTACGTCGACAAGTCCATGCTGACTCGCGCGATGGTGACGCACAAGTCTCTTGAGCCCGACTACGATCACGAACTCTCGACGCTTCTCACGCACCCGAACCCGCACCAGCTGGGGTCGCAGTTGATCCAGCTCACGGACCTGTGGCTCGCGGTGCGCGGCGAATGTTTCTGGGTGCTCGAGAAGGACAACGGCGAGCCGATGATGCCGGGCGAGATCCCCGATCGCATCTGGCCGCTGAGTCCCGACCTCTTCTCGCCGATCCTCAGTGATGGGACGTTCGGTGAGCTCGTCGGTTGGTCGTACGCGCCAGCCTACTACATGAACCAGCGTCTGCGAGGCATGCGGATCAACCTCGGACTGGATGACATCGTCCAGTTCAAGTACCCGAACCCAGGTGATCCGCTGCGTGGTCTCTCGCGTCTCGGTGCGGTCGCACTCGGGATCGAGATCGACATGCTCGCGAAGGCCCACAACCGCGCGGTCATCGAGAACGGTGGCGACCCGGGCGGCGTGCTCATGTACGACGAGATGATGGAGGAAGAGGAAGAACGCGAGTTCATGACGAAGTGGAATCAGATGCACGGGGGAGCGGAGAACGCACGGCGCACCGCACTCCTCTCTGGCGGGTTCAAGTACGCCAGCATCGCTCTGAGTCCCAAGGATATGCAGTTCCTCGAGCAGCAGAAGTGGGACCGCGAGGAGATCCTTGCTGTGATGGGCGTTCCTCGTTCGGTCCTCGGCGTGCCCGATCAGAACTACGCGACGCAGCTCGGACAGGACGCGAACTTCTGGGACAAGACGCTACTGCCGCTCATGAAGCTCATCGAGACCACGCTCGACGCAACGCTGTTCCACGGCGAGGCTGACGACGTCGTCGGTCTTCACGACGTGCGTGACGTCGAGGCGTTGCGCGTCGGCATCAACGAGAAGGTCGAGACGGCGCTGAAGCTGGCCGACCCGAAGCTGCGCGTGCCGCCGCGTGTCGCATACGACGTCGTGGGCCTCAGCGTTCCCGAGTACGAAGGCGATGACATCGCGATGCCGAGTCAAGCTGAGCAGGCTGTCGCGGCACTCTCTCGTTCGACGCCACTACCGCCACCCGTGGAAGAGAGCGAACGAGAGACCGGCGACTCTCTCGAGCTTGTTCGGCATCGCGTCCGTCGTCTCAAGGCGCGTCGGTGGGAAGAGTTCGCAACGGTCGAGGAACAGGCCGAGGCGCGTCTCGCTGATCTGTGGCGCAAGTGGAACGGGCAAGAGAAGCGGATCGTCCTCGCGCAGTTCGACGACCTTCACAAGGACGCTGCGAACGCTGCGTTCATCCCGTCTGAGGGTGAGATCGCAGGACGTGTCGCACCGACCGTCAGACCGTTCTATTCCGAGGCACTCGGGGCCACGTACGAGTTCACGCTGGAAGAGATCGGTGTTCCAGTCTTCTCGGTCGATGACCAGTTCATCACCGACGTCGTCCATGCGCGCGAGGCAGGCTTCTCGGACATCACCGCGCAAAGCCTTCGTGGTCGACTCAGCGATCAGCTAGCGACATGGTCGCAGACGGACGAGAACCTCGGTGCGCTACGCTCGCGCATCGCTGGCGTGTTCAACACGAACGCATCGTCCGCGAAGACGCTCACCGTGGCAAGGACCGAGGCGGGCGGGTACATGAACACCGCACGCAACGCGATGTTCCGGGCACAAGGGGTCATCGCCGAGTTCTGGTCCACAGCGAACGACGAGCACACTCGCGACACTCACAAGATCTACGGTCAGCAGAAGGCGATGCCGGCCGAGACAGACTACCTCGTGTTCAGCGTGAACGCCGGCCAAGGAAAGCTGGCGTATCCCGGTGACTCACGCTGTACCGCCCTTGGCGACATCATGAACTGCCGCTGTCTGAAGACGCCGGCCTAGGAGAACCACATGACCGTGAGACTGATCGAGGACCAGGACGAGCTCTTCACTCGTCTCACCGAGCTACAGGACAAGGCCGGTCCCGGCAACGTGCGGCTGTGTGGTCGCACGCCCGACGGCCATGCGCTGTTGCGCAAGACGACAGGGCTTCCGGCCACGGTCTCGAAGACGCCGAAGGTGCCGGCACCCGGACGGATCAAGACGCTCATCGAGAAGCTTGGGATCAAGTTCCTCGACGAGTACGTCGAGCGCGTCGTCCCGTACTGGGCGTCGGACGAGAGGGTCGACGGCGATGGCGACATCGTGCGTCAGAACTGGAGCTTCGACGAGTACGCGAAGAACTCGCCGCTCATGTACTCGCACGACTGGTTCAGCCCGCCGATCGGTCGCGCCATCGACTGGAAGGTCGTCGGTCGCAAGGACGACGACTACCGGGGCAAGGCGCTCTGGCTCCTCACGATCTTCGCGACGGCCGAGCAGAACCCGTTCGCGGACTCCGTGTTCCGCCTCGTCAACTCAGGTCTCCTGGTGAGCGGCTCGGTCGGGTTCTACGCCACGGCGGCCAGCGACCCGGATGACGAGGAGCGTGAACGTCTCGGCCTCGGCCGCTACGGTCTGGTCTTCGAGGAGAACCATCTGCTCGAGTACTCGACCACGCCGATCCCCGCGAACAGTGGGGCGCACGTGGCGACCGCGCTCGCCGAGGCATGCGAGAAGGGCCTCAGGACGCAGGACGTCCTGGTGCTACGCGAGGCGTGGCGTTCGAACTTCCCGCGAGGCGAGAACGACGCCGAGCAGTGGCTGGCACTCGAGTCGGGTGTCGTCGCTCTCGCGAAGGTTCTCTGGCCCGGCGAGGAGTTCGAGATCCATCGCGAGCTGGACGTGCCGCTTCTCGCGACGCAGTCGCTGCCCCAGCCCGAAACCACTCCGGACGCCGCGGTGCTCGATCAGATCGCGGCCCTCCGCACCGCCTTCGACGATCACGTCGAGGCGACGGAGGTCATCATGAACGATGTCCGCTCCGCTGTGGAGCGAATCGAGAGGTCGCCGCGAGGCGACCGTGACGAGGGCGAGCCCGAGCCGGTGAGCGAAGAACTTCGCAAGGCGGTCGGCGACCTCTCGAAGCTCCTCGGCAACTGAGCCGCAGAGCAACCATCATCTTTCCGCACAGGAGGAAGCAATGGCAGAACCGAAGAGCGTCGAGGAGCAGGTCGCCCTCGTCGTCGAGCGCATGAACGGCCTCTTCGAGGGTGACGAGTCGATCACCACCACACTCGAGAGGGTCAAGGCGCTCCAGGCCACGGTGGACGGGTTCGAGAACCTGGACCTCAAGGCCGTCGTCGACGAAGTCGAGAAGCTCCGCGCGGAGCAGGAGAAGCTGGTCCGCTCCATCCGCACCAGCAAGAAGGGCGTCTACGTCCCGGGCGCCGAGGACGAGGACTTCTCGTGCCTCAAGGCGATGATCGGGATCCGCACCGGCAAGTGGGCGGGCGCCGAGACGGAACGCGACATCATGAAGGCCGCGGCCGAGATCAAGGCCGGCCAGAACGTCGGCGACGATTCGGCCGGCGGGTACTTCATCCCGGATCAGGTGATCCCCGAGGTCATCGGCGCGATCTACGCGCAGTCCGTCTTCGTCGCTCTCGAGGGCGAGGGCACGACTCGCATCTCGGTCCTCGAGGGACTCACGGGCGGCTCGGTCAAGATCCCGAAGTTCGACGGCGGCCTCATCGCCTACTGGATCGGTGAGGAGGACTCGTACGCGATCTCCTCGGCCGAGGTCGGCGACGTGACGCTCTCGCCGAAGAAGATGGGCGTCCTCGTCCGCTTGACGGATTCGATGGTCAAGCTCCAGGGCTTCGGCTTCGAGAAGATGCTGCGCGCCGACATGGCTCGCGCGGCCGCGAAGAAGCTCGACTGGACCGTCGCGTACGGCACCGGCGGGGACAACATGCCTCGCGGCATCGCGAACATGCGCGGCATCAAGTTCTACTCCAACGAGCAGGGCGCGGTGTACACGAAGGCGCAGATCGAGACGGCCGGTTCGCCCCTCGACGACTGGGACGGCGGCACCCTCGACTTCGACACGCTCATGAACATGGAGCTCGCGCTCGAGGAGGATGACATCGTCCTCGACGCTTCGCACGCGTGGATCACCTCCCCGCGGGGCATCCACTACCTCAAGCGTCTGCGCATCCCGCAGTTCTCCGGCGACACCGCCGGCGCGTATCTCGTCGGTGCGCCGTACCTCTCCGACGCCCGCCTCGTCGACGTCATCGGCTCGCCCATCGCGAAGTGCACGCAGATCCCCTCGGACAACCTCCCGGGCGAGAGCGCGCACGGCGCGACGGACTCGACGAACGAGAAGTACACCGACATCTTCGGCGGCAACCTCAACAACATCGTCCTCGGCCGCTGGGCCGGCATCGAGGTGGACGACGACGGTGGCAAGGGCCCCGGGTTCCTCCGCGATCACCTGTACATCAAGCTCAAGATGCACTGCGACGTCCAGGCCAGGCAGCAGCGCGGGATCATCATGTGCCCCGACGCTCAGTGCCGCGCCTAGCTCGTGTGAGCTAGCGGACAACCGAACTCACTGAACCGCTAAGGAGATCGCAATGGTTCGAGGAGTACTCGAGGTCGGCAAGCTGAAGGGCTTGCCGAGTGACGCTGTTCCGGTCAACGGGACGTCGGGAGAGATCACGACGAACACCGCCGTTCAGATCCTCTCGCCGAGCGCCGCGACGAAGGCGCTCTACATCTCGAAGA
>Ga0180434_10003530_pt1 | contig 19868 bp, 19 predicted proteins | sample SS_ome_7_FD_132453 | JGI IMG/M metagenome (GOLD analysis project Ga0180434, IMG submission 132453) | Hypersaline lake sediment archaeal communities from the Salton Sea, California, USA - SS_1_D_2 metaG | ecosystem: Environmental > Aquatic > Non-marine Saline and Alkaline > Hypersaline >...
CCCCTGGAGGTCCGGCGGGACGAGGATGCGGTGGGTCACCAGTCCGGACTCGGCCACCTCGCCCAGCACTTGGCCGGCGGCGACGTCGGCGCCGGCCTCGGCCTTGGGTTCAAACGGCCAGCGGCGGTCGGTATCGAGGGGCGGCGCCTTTTCGCCGCGCGCGATCCACGCCCCGTGCCGCGACTGGATGCTACGCAGCGGACGCTGGATGCCGTCGAAGATGTTCCCCACCAGGCCCGGCCCGAGGCGGACCGACAGCGGCGCGCCCGTCCGGCGGACCGCGGCCCCGGGGCCGAGCATCGACGTGTCCTCGTACACCTGGATCGTGCCGACGTCGCCCTCGATGCGGACGACCTCGCCCACGAGGCCCAGCGGCCCGACCTCGACGACCTCGTACATGCCGGCCGACCGCATGCCGGTGGCCTGGACGATGGGCCCGGCGACGCGCCGGACCCGGGCCTCGGCTTGCTGGACGTCGGTGCTCATGCGCTGCTGCTCCCCATACCGGGCCGCAGGCCCGGTCGGTTCATCATTCATCATTCATCATTCCCTGTTCGTCATTGTCGCTTCGCCGTTCGTGCAAAAGTCCCGTTTCCTCGGCGATGCGTCGGCGCAGTTGGGGCCAGAGTCGCGCGAGGCGCGCCGCCAGGCTGTTGTCCCACTGCTGGCGTCCCTCGCCGTCGCGGACGATGACGCCTCCTTCAATCGGCGCCGGCTCGGGCGAGAGGCTCACCTGGAGACCGTCGCGGCCGACGCGGTCGCGAACCGCGGCCGCCAAGTCTGGGCCGTAGTCCCGGCGGTCGTCCTCGGCGAGTGCCGGGACGAACGTCCGCCCCTCCATCGCGCGGACGGCCTCGGCCGCGAGGCGCACCAGCATCTCGCGGTAATCGTATCCCTCGCGGCCGATGAGCCGCTCTCGCGCAGCCTCGCGGATGCCGTCCAGCACCTCCTCGATGCGCGCGGCGCGAAGGCGGCCTTCCTGGACCGGGACGGTGGCAAGGGTCAGGCGGCGCCGGCGGTCGGCCTCGGCCCGGGCCTTGTCGAGGCGGTGGGTGCGCTCGGCCTCGGCGTCGCGTTCGGCCGCCTCGGTCGCTGCGCGAGCGTCGCGTTCGGCGCGCCGGCGGAGGCGGTCCGCCTGCCGGCGGGCGTCGGCCAGGATCTCCTCGGCCAGGACCTGCTGCGGGTCGGCGCCGTTCTCGCTCACGGCGACTCCTCCTCTTCCTGCCCAAGCCGGATGCCCACCGCCTCCTGGACGAACTGCCGGAGGGTCTTCCGGCCGGGCATACGGCCGTCGGGGCCCGGCACCTCGACCAGGAGGGGCCGGCCCCGGCCCATCCGCAGCGCGTCGACCTGGTCGCGGATGCCCGCCGCCACCTGGTCCGTCAGGATGACGACGCCGAGGTTCGGCCGGCGGGCGGCGCGCTCAAGGGCCTCGGCCGCCTCGGCCTCGGAGTCGACGGCCTCGCCGGCCACCCCCGCTAGGCGGAACCCGCGGACGGTGTCAGCATCGGCGATGCAGTAGAACTTCACGGCTGCCTCCTGCGCGGCGCGACCCCGAGCGCGGCGGGTCTGGAGCACCCGCCGCGCGGTGGGTGCTCCAGACCCACCGCGCTCGTTCGTGCCGTTTCGACGGCGCAGCGCGCGACGCCTCTACATCTTCGCCAGAAGCATCATCGCGACGGCGAAGCCGAGGACCGCCAAACCCTCGGCCAAGGCCACGAAGAGCAGGCTGCGGGTCAGCAGTTCGGGCTTCTCGGCCGCCGCACCGATGGCCGCCGACCCCACCTTCCCGACTGCGAAGCCGGCCCCCACGATGCTGACCGCCGTCACGAACGAGACGGAGATGGCCAAGGCCACCGTCTCCCACACGTCGTAGATGGTCTTGGGCCCATCGTCGTCCGTTTCGAGGGTCTCCTCGACCCGCTGCTCGGCAGGGGCGGTCACTTGGTCCTCGGCCGCCGCGCAGGCCGCTCCGGCCGCCAGCACCCCCAGCAGCCCGAGGCCCGCCATCACGAGTATCCCACCACGAACGCGCATCGCACTCCTCCTATCCTTGAGTATTCGATTCCGTGTCGGAGCCGGTCAGGCGGAACGGCCGGAACGCCCGCCCGCCGCCGGTATAGAACTTGCTGAAGAACTCGTACCATTCCAGCCTGAGCGCCTGGACGCTGGCGATGATGCCCTCCAGGGCGATGGCCAGCACGTTCCCCAACACGATGACCAGGATGCGGAGCGGTCCGCCCACCGCCCCCGCCGCCTTCGCCACCTCGTCGGCCAGGAGGAACGCGGCCACCAGGATGGCGGTATGGCTCATCGCGTAGGCCGCCAGTCGCACGAAACTGATCGTGTTTGACAGATACGTCAGGACCGTTTCGAAGACCTCGATGACCGACTCGAAGGCCGTCTCCACCAGGCCGCGCTCCCCCGCCCCGGTCCCGGTGCCGGCGGGCGGCTCGCCCCCCTCCTCGCCGCGCCGATGGTACAGCGCATGCAAGACGGGTTCGCGCACCAGCAGCGCCGCCAAGGCCCCGATGATGAGAATGGCAAACAGCCAGTTCAGGTCCGACCGCTGCTGGACGCCCCACCGCAGGAACAGGGCGACCGACGCCCAGTAGAACACCCCGCCCACCACGCCGGTCCGGTCGAGCACCCCCTCCAGCCACTCGCCGCGACGGAACCGGTTGACGATGTTCAGCACGAGCCCCAGCGTGATGACCCCGATGCCGATGCCGATGGCGGTCCAGATGAAGACCATCGTCCCCTCGGGCTGAAGCGGGCTGTGCCAAAGGGCCAGGCCCTCCAGGTCCATCCCGAAACACTCGCCGTAGACGAACCCGAAGAGGATACTGGCGGCCCCTGCAGCGGCAAGCAGGATACCGCCGTCGCGGACCTTCCGCAACCGACCGTACAGCGCCGCCAACACGCCGCCCACCGCCAGGATACCGCCGTGACCGATGTCGCCGAACATCATCCCGAACATGCCCAGGAACGTGACCGCGACGAAGAGCGTCGGCTCCAGGTCGCGGTAGCCCGGCAGCCCGTACGCCGACACCAGCATCTGGAACGGCCTCAGCAGCCGCGGGTGCCGAAGCAGGACGGGCACCTCGGCCTCCGGCACGTCGGCGGCGTCGGCGGTCTCGATGACGCACCGGTTGCCCACCAGGTCGCGCAGGCGGCGCTGGAGGAGCGGCACCTCCTCGGCCGGCACCCAGCCGGTGATGAGCGACGTGGCGCGGGTCCGCGGGAAGTTCTCTTCGGCCTCCAGGATGCGGCGTTCGATGCGGACCACGGCCGAGACCGCGCCCAGGACAGGCGCGGCTTCCTCGGCCAGCCGACCGAGCGACGCGGTGACCTGCTCGAGCCCGCCGGCCAGGTCGTCGCGGCGTCGGCGGAGACCGGCCGCCACCTCCGCCAGGCTGCCGCGGGTCTCCGGCTCCAGCGCCTTGCGGGCGAAGCCCTCCTGCTCCAGGGCGGTCCCCAGGGCGAAGCGTCCCTTTCGGCTGGTGACGGCCACGAGCCGCTGCTCGCCGCCGGCGGTCGCCAGGGGCACGAGGACCACGTTCTCGCCCACGCGCTGCTGGAGCGCGACGAGGTTTTCTTCCGGCAAACTGCCGAGCGCAAAGTGCAGAAAGGAGAGCCGGCCGAGGTCCTCGACCGGCACCTGGATCGTCTCGAACCCTTCGACCTGGGCCAGGAGCCCCGTCACTTCGCCCCACTGCCGGCGGAGCGCGGCCCGGCGCTGGAGCGGCTCGCGGACCCGCCCTTCGACCGCCTCCAGCCGGCGCTCCGCCTCCGAGAGGTCGATGTCCGGGACGGCGTCGGGGGCCGGCTCCGTCACGGGGACCTGGAGGTCGCGGGCCAGGGCCCCGATGCACTCGAGCAGCGCGTCGCACCGGCTCAGGTCGTCGCTGCGGTCGGGCGGCGGCTCGGGAGCAGTGTCCGGCCCCGGCCGGCTACGGACCAAGTGGACCGCGCCCAGCCGCCCCAGGCCGCGAAGCACCACGTGCCGGTCCTGGTCCAGGACCACCACGCTGAGCCGCTTCATTTCCGCCGGCCGGAACACGCGATTCTCTCCTTATCTCTCGCGCGGCGGGTCTCCGGACCTGCCGCGCACGAAGCGGCGTCACCCCGCCTCGCGCGGGACGAGACGGCTGCGGAGCGCTTCCGGCGCCACCCCCAGCCGAATGCCTTCCGCAATCGTAATCAGGTTCGCCAGTTCCACCCGCCGAAGCGCCGCGTACGCGACCACGGCGCCGAGGCCCACGTGGCTCCGGCGGAAAGTCCAGTTCGCCACCCGCGCAAAGCGGTCCCAGGCCAGGGCCTCCACCTCGGCCGGATCGACGGCGCCGCCCTCGCCGGCCGGCATCCGGTCGATGGCCCGGCCGACGGCGGCCCGGGCCAGGGTCTCCATGTCTTGGGCCGCCAGCAGCGGGGCCATCGCGCCCGGCCGGACGGCGAACGGCTCCAAGTCCTCCGCTTCCAGGCCGAAGACGAATCGCCCACGGGCCGACAGCATCGTCTGGAACGTGTGCATCTCCTGGTCCACCGGCCGGTGGACGTACTCGCGGTCGGGCGCGGCATCGGCCCGGTCGGCAAGTTCGCGGAGGTATCCCGCATCGAGCCCGGCCTCCAGGGCAAAACTCCGTGGATGCCGACCGTACAGAGCCACCCCCCGGGCGGCGCCGTCGCGCAAGGTGCCTCCCGGCAGGCGCGCGACGAACGTCTCGACGTCCCCCGCTTCCACCAGCGGCGCCGGGTCGGGCGGCGGCCCGTCCACGGCGACCAGGTGCGGCCGGACGTCCTCCGGCCGCAGGCCGACCGCGAACCCGCGGGCCAGGACCTTCAGGTTCTCCACCCGGAAGCGGGCGCCCAGCCAGTGGAGCAGCGCGCCGCCGGCGCCGCCGACACCGCCCGCCAGGTCCGCCAGTTCCCCGGCGAGGTCGCGGACGAGACGACGCTCCAGGTCGGCCGCCGCCACGGCTGGCTCCCGGGCCAGCGACAGGGCACGCGACAGGTCCGGGATGGTCCGCAGCCGAAGCAGGCCGCGGAGACGGTCGCCCTCGGCCATGCGGCTTCGGCGGGCGTGCACGTTCGCCGACAGGTAATCGAGGTCGATGGCGGTTTGCAGCGCCATGGGTTGACCTTTACGAGGCGCCGGCGCCCGAGCCGCGAAAGGCACGCGCGGCGGCAGCGCCGGGCGAACACGGGTGCCCCTGCGCGCGAGGCGCTTGACGAAGGTTCGCCGAGCGCGGGCTCGCGCGAGGCGGTTCGTGTCCGCCGCTCCGCTTGCGGGGCGCGCCGTTTCGACGCGCGGCGCAAGGGTTACGCGCCGGGCGCCGCCTCGCCCGCGACGGCGCGGACGACGGTCAGGACGGCCTCGCGCTGCGCCTCGGGATCGATGCGGACCTCGGCGTCGATGCGTTCGGCGGCGTTGCGGAGCGCCTCGTCACGGTCGCGTTCGGCCTGCTCGTCGGCCTCGCGGAGGAGGCGGTCGGCCTCTTCTCGGGCCTGGCGCCGGGCGGCCTCGGCGGTCTGCTGGGCCTGGCGGCGGGCATCGTCCCGGATGCGGTCGGCCTCGGCCTCAGCCTCCGAGACGATGCGTTTGGCCTCGGCCTCCGCCTCGAGCATCTTCTGGATGACGTCGCGCATGGCGGGACCTTCGCGGGTTACTCTTCGGCCTCCAGCAGGTCGAGCACCTCGGCAGGGTCGGCGGCCTCGGTGAGTTTGCGGCAGAAGCCGGGCGTTCGGACGAGGCGGGCGATCTCGGCCAGCGCGCGGACGTGCGGGCCGGGGTCGTCCACCGGCGCCAGCAGCAGGAACACCGCCTGGACCGGCTCGCCGTCGGTCGCGTCGAACTCGATGCCGTCGGGGCTGGTGCCGAGGGCGGCCACCAGGTGCTCGATGGAGGGATGTTTGGCATGGGGGATGGCCAGGCCGCCCCCGATGCCCGTGGTCCCCTTGGCCTCGCGTTCCTGGAGGGCCTGAAGCGCGCCGGCCCGGTCGTCGAGGCGGCCAGCGCGGACCAGCAGGTCGAGCAGTTCCTCGAAGCACTCTTCCTTGTCCAGGCTTTCGAGCCCGACACGGATGACGGACTCGTCCAGGAGGTCGCGCAATCTCATCCATCCACTCCTCGGTCGGCGTGGACCGGCCGATGCCGGCCCGCGCGTCGAATAACGCCCATCGGATGCCCCTACCCAAAAAGATTCCGTATCCTAGACAAACGGGGAATCGTTTTCAAGAAACTCTTTCGGCCGGGGGGACGGCAATGCCGGGCGCGGATTCGGTCGGCAGGACCAGCACGGCCGCCCCCGGTCAGGATTTCGCGCGGTGGGTCTCCGAACCCACCGCGCGAAAGGGCGGTGCTGCGGCTGCGCGGCGGGCGCGGAGACCCACCGCGCATGAAGTTGCGGGTAGCCATGTCACCCGGCACGTTCACCCTCACCCCGCCCCTCTCCCATCAAGGGAGAGGGAGGTCAGGAAGCCGGCGCTATCCCGGCGGTTCCGCCTCGGGCGTCCGTCGGCGAGCCGTCTCGGCGCGGAGGTCGGCCACGCGTCGGCGGACCTCGGCGCGGTCCGCCTCGTCGAGCTGCCGGCCGGCCGGCATCCGTCCGTTGAGCCGGAGCACCGCCTCGTAGGCCGCCAGGGCCTCTCGCGGCCGGCCGAGACGGTCGAGGACCCGGGCCAGTCGAAGCCGGGTCGGCAGGTGCGTCGGCGACAGTCGAGCGGCCGCCTCCAGGGCGTCCCGGGCCATCGCCAGCAGATGGGGGTCCGCCTTCGCGCCCGCCAAGGCGAGGCAGGCGTCCGCGATGGCCAGGTGCGCCCGCCGAAGACGCGGATGCCGACGAAGCGCCGCCCGGTACCCTTCGATGGCCCGTTCGAGATGGACGGCGGCGGCCGGGCCGCTCGCCTCCCGGATTCGCCGGTGCCAGAGGTGGCCCCGCAGGTAAGCCGGCTCCCACGCCAGCGGGTTGGCCGCGGCCGCGGCGCGCGTCGGCTCCGCGCCGACCACATCCAGGCCGGCGCGGGCCTGCTTCAGCATCCGCCGCTCCTGGGCCACCGGCACGAGAAGCAGCCGGGCGTACCCGAAGCAGAACACCATGGCCGCCAGGATCAGCGTGAACCGGGCCGCCAAGCCGATGGGCCAGGCCGACGGTGCGTATGCGCGGCGGGTGCGGAGACCCGCCGCGCCCGCTCGCCCGGGGCCGAGCGTCACCACGAGCAGGACGAGCATCGCCCAGGCGGTCGGCGGCTGAAGGACGGCGTCGCCGAACTGTTCGACCAGGGCAAACGCCACGAGGCCCACCACGCAGGCGGTCCGGAGTCGAGCCATCGGCCGGCCGGACGCCTCCAGTCGGTGCAGCCGCTCGGCCGGGAGCAGGCCCGTCAGCATCGCCACGCCGGCCACGCCGGCCATCCCCCACGCCAACCCTTCCGCCGAGTCCAGGCCCCCGAAGGCGTGCGCCAGGAACCAGAAGACGGCCGGCCCGGCCATGGCCACCGTCGGCACGATGAGCCCCGGCAGGCGGGCCGGGGAGGTCTCGCGCGGTGGGTCTCCCGACCCGCCGCGCTCCCCATTGCTGCGGCGCCACGCCCGGACTGCCGTCGCCCACAGCAGCACGATCGCCGCCAGGCCCGCCAGACCCGCCGTGCTCCAGACCGAGAGGAGCATGTTGTGCGCCTCGGCCACCGCCTCCGGCGCCCGGGCGGCCTTGCGCTGGAGATAATGGGAGCCGAAGTTCTCCAGCCCGACGCCCGTCGCCCCGTGACGGGCCAGAATCTTCACCGTGGCGGCCCAGCCGTCGAGCCGGTCGCGGAGCGGCGCCGTCGCGGAGGCGACGGCCGGGTGGTCCGCCTGGGCCGCCACGACCAGCGCCGCCGCCACCACCGCCACCGGCAGGAGCAGCAGCGCGAGCCGCAGCCGCCGGCGGCGTACCCCGCGGGCCACGATCAACCAGTAAGCGCCGAGGGCCACGGCCGCCACCGCCGTCACTCGGCTCCTCGCCAGGCCGATGCCAACGGCACACAGGCCCGCCGACGCCGACGCCACGACCGCCAGCGCCCGGCCGCTGGCGGAGCGGACGGCGGCCCACTTCTCCGCCGACAGGCCCAACGCTACGAAAAGGGCCAGCGCGAGCAGAGACGCCGGCACGTCCGGGCGCCCGACGGCCGCCTGGGGCACCGACGCCGCCGCCGACACCACCCCGGCCGTCACCAGGGCGGCCAGGAGGAACCGGCGTTCGCCCTCGCCGACGAGCGCCTGCGCCAGGGCCCACATGCCGACCCACAGGCCGGTCATCTCGGCCGAGCGGACCAGGGCCGACGACTTGTCGGAGGCCGCGGCCGTCGAGACCGCCGCCCCGATGACAAAGAGGACGGCGGGTATCGCGAGAAGGGGGTGCGGCAGGCGGATTCGGCCCTCGGCCGCCCACGAGGCCACCAGAAGCACCGGCATCAACCACAGGCCGAGACCCAGCATGACGACCGCCAGCGGACCGAGCCGGCCCGCCGCGCCGAAGAACGAGGCGTTTGTGGCGACCTGAGGCAGGACCAGGAGGTAAGCAGCGGCGACGAGGACCACCGTCCGGCGAAGCCAGCCGGCGGCGGTCGAACTGGTTGGGAGCAGCCGCCTCATGCCTCGGCCTCCGGCCCGGGTCGACGGCGGAGCCACACCATCGCGACGACGACCGCCGCGACGCACGCCGACGCCACGGGCGCCGGCCAGAACGCGACCGCGCCCGGGGCGTCCTCAGCCACGGGCGGCCTCTCGCCGCTCGGCCAGCAGCCGCTCGCGCACCCGCGTGAAGAACGCGTGGTAATCCGCCGTCCGGTAATCGGGATAGGTCCACGGCAGTGGCCGCCAGGCGCCCCGCTCGTAAACGAGAGTGACCTCGCCGTAGATGCCGTCGGCCAGGTAGAGGCGATGGGCGTGGTTCTTCGTGCTGGCCAGCACCAGTTTAGCGGGGGCAACGTAGCCGGGGTCCAGGTTGACGGGCCGGGCGACGGGCCAGTCGCCCTCCTCGGCCAGGCGGTCCTCCATGTCGCCGGTGAACCGCTTGATGCCCGCGAGGTCGCCCGGCCGGATGGGCCGCTCCATCGACACGAAGTACCGAACCAGCGGATGGCCCATCTCGTCGCGGTAATACTCGGTGAACTCGTGGGCGAACAGGTCGCTGCGGTCCTGGACCGGTCCGAGGGGGTCGGCCAGGAGGGCCTCGGCCTCGGCCATCGCGCCGGGATAGGCCGACAGCATTCCCACCAGCAGTTTGACCGGTTCGGGTTCGCTCGGCCGGCCCATGGGAACGATGATAGGGGCCGGACGCGGCCGCTGCAAGATGCAAGTTGCCCTGTCGTACGGGACGTGGCCGTGCCTGGGAGCCGGGCCGCTGGTCTCGAACCGCCGGCCTCGAGCCCCTGGACGCCGGTGCTCCCTGGTGGCTCAAAAGTCGGCCCTGGCGGCCATGGAGCGGCCCCGGTGGGCGTCAGGAGGAGAAAGAGCGGTTTTCCGTTTGACATTCGAAAAATCTGTGCTATACTTTGAGCCGGATGGGAGCGGGACGGACCGGGGGGTAGACGGGCCGTCCGCTTGCAAGCCGTAGAAAGGTACGCTTGAGAAGGCCGCCGGTTGCGGGGATGCACAGGCGGCCGACCCGAAAGGCCCGGAATCGGGCCGCGGGCGAATAGTCGAACGCTCAAGGGCGATCTCTGGAGGGATCTCCGGACATCGCCATTTTTGCGCTCAAGGGCAGCCCTGGAGGGACCTCCAGCGGTTGCCCTTTTTACGTCGGTGCAGGGCGGGGGTGGCCCACCATCCGCGGAGGCCCGCACCGGAAACAGAAGGCAGGGAGGGCGCCGGGGAGGAATAAGGAGAACGTACATAGCATGCAGACCTGAGCCGATGGACCCCGACGGTCGGCGGCTCGCCGCGTGCGCAGCGCCGGCCGGCACGGGCACAGATGCGATAGGATAGAGACCTTAACGTCCAACGAACAGAAGTCGCCGCGGCCGAAGGACCGCAGGCGACGCAAAGGCCCAAACGGGGCCGAGAGGGGTAAACCATGCGACGCTCTCTAATCGTGACCATGACGTTGTGCCTGGCGGCGGGAACCGTTTCCGCCGACACGGTGTCGGGAACCGTGGAACTGACCTACACCGGAAACTTTACCGACGGAACCATCAAAATCTGGGGAGGGGGGCTGAACGGCCAGGCGTGCTACGGCGGCTTTTACGAGTTCACCAAGGGCGCGAGCACCGGCGATGGCGACTCCATCCCCAATTCCCCGTGCTGGGGACCTTGTATCGAACTCACAGAACATCCCGACAAAAACACCGCCGTCCTTTACAACGTGGTCGCGCTGGCCGGTGCGCCGGACCCCGGCACGGATGTCCCGGGAGGCGAGATCGGCCCCGAGAAGGCCGCCTACCTGCGCGAACTGACGGGACGGTACTTCGCCTTCGCGGCCGCCGACGGCGCCAAGGCCGAAGTCTTTTCCGCCTGCGTCTGGGAAATCATCTACGAGGACCTGCCCGACCTCGTCACCGACTGGAACGTGACGACCGGCTACGATTCGACGACGAAGGTCGGCTTTCATTGCACCAACGTGGACACGACGACGGCGAATTCGTGGCTGCACAGCCTGGACGGCACGGGAACCACGCACGGGCTGCTGGCCGCCGTTAACGACGGCAAGCAGGACTACATGTTCCCCGACGCTCATATTCCGCCCATCCCCGAGCCGGCGACGCTCTCGCTGCTGGCCCTGGGCGGCGTGGGCGTGCTGCTGGCCCGACGCCGAAAGGCTGGAGGATAGGCAGGAGAGAGGAGACCCGGCCCACAACCGGAAACGACCCGCGCGGCGGGTGTGGAGACCCGTCGCGCGGGAAGGTGACGAATCACCGCCTGACGATCGGGCGGGTCCGTTCTCCCCGTCGGGGACGGGCCCGCCCACACCAAGCCGCGAGCCGAAAGCCACAAGTTGACCCGCCGACGGTGTCTGTTTCCGCTTTCCGCTTTCCGACTTCGCCCTACCTTGCCGTGACGACCGGTGGCCGGCCGCGCACCACCGGCACGACGTCGGTCGTATCGACCTGGGAGCAGGCGGCGAGGTCTTCCTCGAGGCCCAGGCCGGTGATGAACGCCCCGCCCCAGGTGTCGCGGAAGGCCTCCGGCAGTCGGTCCTTCGCATCCTGCCAGGCCGCCAGCGCCACCCGGGCCGAGTCTTCCAGGTGAAACGCCTCGCCGCCCGGCGACGCCGTCATCGCCTCCAGGCATGCCCCGGCGACGAGGACGTCCTCGGCGGCCACCGTGCCGACCGTGCCGGCCGTCAGGAACACGGCCCGGCGTCCCTCGGCGAGGACGCGGCGGGCGACGGCCGTCCGGTTCGACAGCGCCGCCGCCAGGACCGTCTCGGCCTCCCTGGCGGCGAGGATGGCCCCCGTGCCGTTCGTGGTCGTCAGGAGCAGCGACCGTCCGCCGACCGTCTCGGCGGTCATGGCGGGCGGACTGTTGTTGAGGTCCATGTCCTCGATGCGTTCGCCCAGCCTCTCGCCGCACGTGACGAACGAGCCGGCGGGCCGGCGTTCGGCTTCGGCCCGGACCTCGTCGGCCGTGGCGTACGGCACGACCTCGCGGACGCCGGCGGCGAGGGCGGCCACGATGGTCGCGGTGGCTCGGATGGCGTCGATGACGACAGCGGTGGTGCCAGCGAAGTTCGCCCCCTCACGGCTGCACGGCTCGAACAGGACACCCACGCTCGGCTGGGGAATCGTGTCGTAGGGGTTGATGGCGGGCATGGAACAGTTCTCAGAAGCGCCACGTGCCAAGGCTAGCCGCGAGCGTCAGCGAGCGGCTGCGCTCACGCCTCCATGGCGTCGTGAACCTGGCGGAAGGTCTCGTAGGCGTCGGCGCCGAAGAGGACGAAGCGGACCTCCTCGAGGCTCGTCTCGCCGGCCAGATGGGCAGCTGCCTCCTCGAGCATCACCTCCGCCGAGCGCCGCATCGGAAACCCCGCGATGCCCGTGCCGACCGCCGGGAACGCGATGGTCGCCAGGCCCTTCTCCTTCGCCCTTAGGAGGCTTTTGCGGGTGGAGGCCCGCAGGTTCGCCTCGGTGGTTTTCTGCCCGAGGGCCATGCTCGCCGCATGGATGACGTAGCGGGCCTTCAGGTTGCCGGCCGTGGTGACGGCGGCTTCGCCGAGGGCGACCGGGCCGTGCCGGTTGCACTCCTCCTGGATGGCGGGTCCGCCTTTGCGGGCGATGGCGCCGGCCACGCCGCCGCCCAGTTGCAATCGAGAGTTGGCGGCGTTGACGACGGCGTCGACGTCCTGCTCGGTCAGGTCGCCCCGGGTGATGGTGATGCGGTCCTTGACGCCCATGGTTCAACCTCCCCGTTTGTCAGTGGCGGCGCAGCGGTTCGCGCGGGCGCCATTATAACGGCTGGCGGCGTCAAATCCCACCGGGGCCGCGAATCGTGCGCCGGCCAACTTCCGTTCGCGGCGGCGGCCAAGGCGCGATACAATCCCGCCCGGACCTACCCGGCCGTTGACGGCCGGTGGCTGCGCGGTGGCCTGGGAAGTTTACCCGCCAGAGGCGGGGCCACTGCGCGGGAGTGACGAGCCTTCTGCACCAAGGAGACCGCCCATGCGCATCGGCATCCTGACCGCCGGGGGCGACTGCCCCGGTCTCAACGCCGTCATCCGCGCCGTCGCCAAGACCCTTATGCACGAGCACGGGGCCGACCTCGTCGCCTTCCTGGACGGCTACGACGGCCTGGTGACCGACCGCACGATGGACATCGACTGGGAGACCGTCTCCAACATCCTGACCCAGGGCGGAACGATCCTCGGCGCCAGCAACACCGCCAACCCGTTCGAGTGGGCCGAGGAGAGCGGCGGCGAGATGACCGTCACGGACCGCTCCGAGGACGCCCTCGCCGTCTTCGCCGGGCACCGGCTGGACGGCCTGGTGGTGATCGGCGGCGACGGGTCGATGGCCATCGCCGGACGCCTGACCGAGCGCGGCGTGCCGATCGTCGGCGTCCCCAAGACGATCGACAACGACGTGCCGGGCACCGAGCGCACCTTCGGGTTCCAGTCGGCGGTGAACGTGGCAACCGATGCGCTGGACCGGCTTCACACGACGGCCAGCGCGCACCACCGCGTGATGGTGGCGGAGGTCATGGGCCGATACGCCGGCTGGCTGGCCCTCGCCGCCGGGGTGGCCGGCGGCGCCGACGTCATCCTGATTCCCGAAATCCCGTTCGACTGGGACGCCGTCTTCACGGTCTGCCGGCGTCGGTACCGCATCGGCAAACGGTTCTCCATCCTCTGCGTGGCGGAGGGCGCCCGGCCGAGGGGCGGAAGGATGGTCATCGAGCGCCGCGTCGAGGGCAGCCCCGACCCGGTCCGCCTGGGCGGCGTGGGCCGGCTCGTGGCCGGCACCGTCGAGCAGCAGACCGGCATCCCTGCCCGGTCCACGAACCTGGGCTACGTGCAGCGCGGCGGGAGCCCGTGCGCCTTTGACCGCGTCTTCGCCACCATGCTCGGCTACCAGGCGGCGCGCCTGGTAGCCGAGGGACGCTGGAACCGCATGGCCTCCTGGCAGCGGGGACGCCTGGCGGACGTGCCGCTGGAAGAGGTGGCCGGCGGCAGCCGGAACGTCCCCCTCGACGACCCGCTCCTGGCCGTCGCCCGCAGCGTCGGGACGAGTTTCGGCGAAGGCTAGAACGGTGTCGGGCGTTCACCCGCGCGGCGCCGTTACTCCCCCGGCACGGCGGAGGTCTGGCGGGTGCGGAAATAGAAGTCGGCGTGCTCGGCCGTGCCCGGCCCTATCGCACGCAGCCGCCACCGGTACCACGTGGCGGGGGCGAGTTGCGGCATATCGGTGACCTCGCCCGTCAGGACGCAGCCGGCGGGCGGGTCCCAGAGGTCCAACGCCTCGGTGCCGGACGGATCCAAACCGGTGGCCGTCGCGATGCGACGTTGGCGCGACGCGTCGGTGACGGGCTCGGCGCCGGAGCCGGCCTCGGCCAGCAGGAACGTGACGCGGACGGCTTTCTGGAGCCGCTTCGGCAGTCGCCACCGGAACCGCGGCCGGCGGCTGGCGCGCTGCTTCATGGGCTTGGGGCGGACGGCCCGGATGGGGGCGGGGGCGGTGTTCGCGGCGTCTTCGCTTGCAGGCGGCGCCGGTTCCTCCGTGGCGCATCCGGCGGCCGCCACGAGCGTCGCTCCCAGCACGATGGTGCCTCTGAGGTTCATATCCGCCTCCAATGCCGGCGGTCGGCCCCCCGCTCCACCCGCCGGTACACGGTGTCGCGTTCCACCGGTTCGCATCCCACGCCGGCCGCCAGCGCCTCCAGGTCCCCGACCGACAGGCGCTGGGGCGTGCGAGCGCCGGCCGCGTGCGTGATCTCCTCACGCACCACCGTGCCGTCGATATCATCGGCGCCGAACCGCAGCGCGACTTGAGCCAAGTCCGGCGCCAGCATAATCCAGAACGCCTTCAGGTGCGGCACGTTGTCGAGCAGGAGGCGCGCGACGGCCGTCGTCTTCAGGTCGTCGACGGCCGTCGGGCCCGCAAGATCCGGGAAGGCGGTCCCCTCCGGGTGGAACGGCAGGGGGATGAGCGTCTGGATGCCGCCCGTCTCGTCCTGCAGCGCCCGGAGCCGGAGCAGGTGGTCCACGCGGTCGGCCGGCGTCTCCACGTGGCCGTACAGCATCGTCGCGTTCGTCGGGATACCGAGGCCGTGTGCGGCCCGCTGGACGGCGAGCCATTCATCGCCGGAGATCTTGTTCGGGCAGATGCGGCGTCGGACGTCGTGGGCGAAGATTTCCGCCCCGCCGCCGGGCATCCCCGTCAGGCCGGCCGACTTCAGCCGGCCGAGCGCCTCGTCCACGCTCGCGCCGGACCGCTCGGCCGCGTGCGCCACCTCCACCGCCGTGAAGGCCTGGACGCATACCTCCGGGAACGCCTCGCGCAGGCGGCCGACCACCGCCAGGCAGTAGTCCAGGTCCATCTCGGGATGGCACCCGCCGACGACGTGGACCTCCGTGGCGCCGGCCTCGACGTCCGGCCGGGCGCGCTGGAGGACCTCCTCGGGCGAAAGGAAATAGGCGGCCTCGTCCTCCGGCGCGGCCCAGAACGCGCACAGGCCGCACCGGTTCACGCACACGTTCGTCGTGTTGACGTGCGTGTTGACGATATACCAGGCCCGCCGGCCGTGGCGGGCCTGGCGGACGCGGTCGGCGAGCGCGCCGAGGGCCAACAGATCGTCCGCCGCGTAGAGGGCGAGACCGTCCTCGCGCCCCAGCCGCTCGCCGGCGTCGAGTTTGGCGGTGATGTCGTCGAGGGTCGTCATGTCGCCACATCATACACCACGCCGGCCAGCCAGATGAGGCTGACCATGGCGTTCATCGGCAAAAAGGTGCGGGCGATGTCCTCGGCCGTCGCCCGCCTGAGCCGCACGTGATGAATCGCCATCGCCAGCACGATTGTCTCCAGGGCCAGCGTGCTGCCCTCGCCGAGGACGTCCTCGCCCCCCGGCCGATGGTTGTAGAGGATCGCCAGCGCCAGCAGCCCGGCCGTCGCGGCGTGGCACGCGACGGCCGTCCATCGGCCGGCCCGCGTCCCCCACCGCGCGGGCACGCTGTGCAGACCCTGGCGCCGGTCCACCGCCACGTCCTGGAAGGCGTAGAGGATGTCGAACCCGGCGGTCCAGAAGAGGACGGCCGTTCCGACGAGCAGGGCCACGCCGCCCACCTCGCCCCGGAGGGCGATCCACGCGCCCACCGGCGCAAGGCCCAGGCACAGGCCCAGCACCCAGTGCGTCAGCACCGTCACCCGCTTCGTCCACGAATACCCCAGCAGGACCGCCAGGAACGCCGGGGCCAGCAGGCCCGGCCAGGGGTTCCCGCGGAGCAGATGGAAGCCCCAGGCCAGGAGGACGAACGCGGCGGCGCCGGCGAGCGTCAGCCCCAGCGCCGCCCGGCGGGAGAGCCGGCCGGCAGGGATCGCCCGCCCCGCCGTCCGCGGGTTCCGGGCGTCCAGGGCCGCGTCCGCCACGCGGTTCATCCCCATCGCCGACGTCCGCGCCGCCACCATGCACGCCACCAGGAGCACGAGCGCGGGCCACGCCGGCACCGGCGGCTCCGCCACCAGCGCCGTGCCGAGCGCGAACGGCAGGGCGAACAGGCTGTGGCTGAGGCGGATCGTCCGCCCGAACGCGACGAGTTGGGAGAGGAATGGCACGCTGCCTCTCGCGACGGAATCCGCCTGCTCGGCGCGGCGGGTCGGGAGACCCGCCGCGCGGGAACGCGCTGCTGAGTCACTGCCCCTCCGCCCCCGGCCAAGCGGTGTCCAGGCCATGGGCGATGCCGAGGCGCCCAAGCACCTTCGCGACGACGAAGTCCACCACGTCCTGGACCGACGCCGGCCGGTGGTAGAACGCCGGCATGGCGGGCCAGACCATCGCTCCCGCCCCCGCCAGCCGGGCCATGTTCTCCAGGTCGATGGGCGTGACGGGCATTTCGCGCGGCACGACGATCAGGGGCCGGCCCTCCTTCAGCGCCACGTACGCCGCCCGATGCACTAGGTTCTGCGACAGGCCGTGCGCCAGCGCCGCCAGCGTGTTCATCGAGCACGGCAGGACGACGGTCGCCCCGGCCCCGAACGAGCCGGACGCCGGCGGCGCATCGAGCCGCTCGGCCGGCACGTAAGTGACGCGGGCGAGCACGTCGTCCGGCCAGAGGGTCGCAAGGTCCGGCGTCTCGGCCGTTCCGCCCATGCCGGCCTCGTCCGCCAGCACCAGCCGTCCCGGCCGGCTGACGATGAGCCAGACCTCCCGCCCCGCCCGGGCGGCCCGTTCCACGAGGCGCACGGCGTAGGCGGCGCCCGAGGCGCCCGTCACGCCGACCACGAGGGCGGCCTCGGCCGGGTCAGCCTTCCGCCCCCGGCGCCCGGAGTTGGGCCTTGACATAGACGAGTTCCTTTTCCACCTGGTCGGCGAAGGCCGCCACGTAGGGGTCCTCCGGGTTCCGCTGCCGACGTGCGGCCAGCATCGCCCGGGCCCGGTGCAGATGGGTCCGGGCGGCCCGCAGCGCGCCGGGGTCGGTCTCGGACCGGGCCACCAGCGTCTGGGCGGCCCGGACGTGGGCCAGCATCGCCCCGTCGCTCTCGGGCCACTGCTCGGCGACGGCGGTGAGGGCCTGGAGCCGGTCGGCCTCCTCCGGCGCCAGCGTCGCCAGGTCAAAGGCGACGTTGTCGGCCAGCGGACCGTCGGGGTCGGCCTCACGGACGTCCAGCAGCGCCTCCCGGTAGGCGTGGCTGCCGCGGAGGACAAGGGCCCGGAAGTAAAGGGACAGCGCCCGTCGGCCCGCCGGCGTTTCGGTGCGGTTCGCGTCGAGGAGGGCCAGGCGGACGAGGACCGCCTGCCGCAAGTCCGCCAGGCCCTCGGCCGCCTCCCGCCTCCGCAGGCGGGGACCGATCGCGAACAGGTCCCAGACGAGGCTGACCTCGGCGAGGGGGTCCTCGGCGGGCGGCCCGATGGCCGAGACGCCCTCCGGCGCCGCCCGCCAGTAGGCACGGGCCGACGCGAACAGGCCGTTCCGGGCCTCGGCGTCGCCCAGGTGCAGACAGGCCTCCGCCGCCTGCGGGCTGGACGGGTGACGGTCCAGGATTCGCTGCCAGTGGACCAGGGCCTCGACTCGGTGGGCGGACTCGCCCGTCCGGACGGCCGACTGCAACAGCCGCCGCGCCAGCCGGGCCCGGACGTCTGCGGCCCTGGGGCTGTCCGGATGCCGGCGGAGAAACGCGCGAAGGCGGTCCGTCTCGCTCCGGGTCGGGTTGGCCCACGGGCCGTGGGCCGGTCCCGGCCCCAGGACCATCCGGTAGCGGATCTCGTCCACCCCCACGAGGGCGAGCATGGCCAGCACCGGCCCAGCCGTCAGGACGGTCAGGACGGAGCCCGGCCAGCGGACGTGCCAGCGGTCGGCCCGGCCGACGGCAACGACGAGGGCGGCGGCCGACGCCGACACCACCGTCGCCGTCACCGGCGGGATGTACGCCAGCGACCGCAGCGCGGGAGCAAGCGGCCGGCCGGCCGACAGCAGCGAGGTCCCCGCCGCCACGCCCGACGCGCCCTCGGCCGCAGTCCAGTCCGTCAGCGCCGTCGCCGCGAACAGGTACGCCAGGGCCGGAACCAGGCCCAACAGCGCGCTGGCGAGTTTGCTCGGCAGGCGAAACGTCTGGCCGGCGGCGATCCAGACGCCTACCGCCACGGCACCGGCCAAGGCGAGGCTCGGCCCGAGCAGCGCCACCAGCAGCGCCAGCAGCCAACCCCCACGCTTGCCGTACATCATCCCCGTCAGCAGGGGTGTGGCCGCCAGCATGCCCAGCCAGCCGCCGAGCACCATCCCCCACGCCGGCCGGTCCACCATCGACACCGGCCAGGTACACCAGACGCCCAACGGGACCGCCGGCCGGACGAACGGGTCCACGTGCCCGGTCAGCAGGTGGCGGAGCGTCCACGCCAGGCCGCCCGTCACCAGGACGAGCAGGCCGAGGTACACGTTGGCCTCGGGCAGGTACGACCGTCCGCAGCGATTGCAGACCTCGTCGCCGACGGGCGTCTCGAAGAAGAAGCACTTGGCGCAGTGCATGGTCTGTTCGCCTGGGCCGCTCGCTCATCCGGCTTCTCCCCACGGGCTACGCCGGACAGGCGCTCGCGGCTAGTCGAGTCGCTTCGTTTCGCCCCGCTCACCGACGTACAACGACGCCACGCCGCCGGGCAGCGGGACGAGGCGGACCTCGGCCAGGCCCGCCCGCCGCATCGTCTCGGCCAGCCGCTCCGGCGGCCCGAACCGCTCAATCGAGCGGACCAGGTACGCGTATCCGCCATGGCGGCCGGTGGAAATCCATCCTCCCAGCGTAGGCAGGATGCGGCGGAAGTAAAGCCTAAAGATGCCCGCCAGCGGGCCGAGGCCCCTCGGCCGATGGAACTCCAGGACCACCACCCGGCCGCCCGGACGGACCACCCGGACCATCTCCGCCAGGCCCGCCGCCTCGTCGGCCAGGTTCCGCACGCCGAAGGCGCAGCAGGCGGCGTCGGCGGAGGCGTCGGGCATCGGCAGGGCGAGGGCATCGGCCTCCACCACGGCCGACCGGCGGGCCAGGTCCGCCCCGGCGAGTTTCGCCCGGGCACGGGCGAGCATCGGCCGGCAGAGGTCACACGCCACCACCCGGGCCCGCCGCCATCGCCGAAGCACCGCCGCCGCCAGGTCGCCCGTACCGGTGCAGACGTCGACGACGAGAGGGCGAGCGCCCGCGACCACAAGAGCCTGCCCTGAGCAAGGCGCAGCCGAGTCGAACGGGTCGCGGCTCACGGCAGCGGCCGCACGCTGCCGCCAGCGCCGGTCCAGGTCGGCCGAGAGCAGGCGGTTCAGAGAATCGTACCGGGGCGCGACGCCGGCGAACATCTCGCGGACGTCGGCGGGGTCGGGCGTGTCGAGGCGATCGGGCATGGGGTGAGAGAGATTCCCAAGGCAAGGCGCGGCGGGTCTGGAGCACCCGCCGCGCTCGCTTCCTTGCAGCGCCTAGTCAAAGCCGTATTCCGCCCATCGGCGTCGGACGCGGTCGGCCACGGCCGGATCGGAGCGGATCGGCTCGGGCCACGGCCGGCCGGGCGCTTCCTCCGGCCATTTGCGGGTGGCGTCGAGGCCCACCTTGCCGGCGGGTCCCTCGGCCGGGGCGGCGTGGTCCAGGACGTCGGCCGGGCCGGTCGTCATGACCAGGTCCCGCCGCGGGTCCACCTCCGCCCCGACGCGCCAGAAGACCTCCTCGGCGTTGTGCACGTCCACGCCCTCGTCCACGACGACGAG
>Ga0180434_10003531_pt1 | contig 19857 bp, 42 predicted proteins | sample SS_ome_7_FD_132453 | JGI IMG/M metagenome (GOLD analysis project Ga0180434, IMG submission 132453) | Hypersaline lake sediment archaeal communities from the Salton Sea, California, USA - SS_1_D_2 metaG | ecosystem: Environmental > Aquatic > Non-marine Saline and Alkaline > Hypersaline >...
AAGCAATGATAAAACACAAAACTCAAGTGAACTAGGAGAGAGTGAAGAGTAAGAAATAGCTTCGGCGCAGACTCATTAAAATAGGTAAGTATGATATATGCAGAGCATTTCGTATAGCAGGAATAAGCAAGACGAAGCAGTACAGTCTTAGAATAGGAGGAGGATATGATAAAGGATTATGAGGAAATAAAGCCTTGCGGTATGTCGAGCGGCTGGATTGACAAGTATGCTGAAAAGCTTGCTAGTGAGTTGGATTTTGGATTAGGAGATGACATTAAGGATAAGGTCGTCACTCCTCTCGGCGGCAAAGTTGAAGAGATTCCTTTGGATGAGTGGACGAGTAATGATTCTGTTATTATTCGTAAGGCAAACGATTTCAAGATAACGATAGAGTCACTTGCTATACTTGAGAGGAAGAGGTTTTCGATTGCTCACGAATTAGGTCATTATTTTCTCCATTCTAAGCAGGGAGAAGTGCCTATGAGTGTGCATCGTCTTGGGTGGAATCCTATTGTTGAGGCAGAGGCGAGCCATTTCGGTCTTTGTTTGTTGATGCCGAAGACAAAGTTTTTAGAGGCATTTGAAAGAGATTCTCGTCCTGTTGAGTTAGCTATCGAGTCTTGTGTGCATACTAGTTCGGCAAGAAAGAGAATGCAAATGTTAAATGTTGATTGAAGAATTAATTTAAAAAAGCTTGCAAAAAATCAATTCTGTGTTATTATGTCGGTAGAAGGAAGGAAGAAGAGATGAGCGAAGCGAAAAAATGTAGTAACGTAGTGAAATCAAGTGAATCGAATGGTTATGTCCTGCTTCCTTGCCCGTTTTGCGGGGCAGATGCGTGTTTTAATGATTCAAGCAGGTGGATTCGTTGCCAGAACGACAAATGCGGAGCAAGCTTAATTGGTCCAGGGTATAATTATAAAAGCAGTGCTGAAGCATGGAATAGAAGACATAACAAGGAAGTAAGTGTGGTCGAATGTTTGGACTAGGGCTAAGCATCTAATTCTAGTTATTCAGATATTTGGAGGAGTTTAATGTAACGGTTTAAGTTTATTGTCGATGTGACTTTTATTTAAAAAAAGTCTTGCAATATTTTGATTTTGTGTTACTATAGTGCGTATATGTTAATGATGACATATAGAATAAAAAAGAGAGTAAAATTGAATAAGTGTAAATGTGGCATGGGGTGGGCTGCTGTCAGACGAGGAGAAATAATGCATGACGATAAATACAGTTTAATAGGCATGTCTGAAGAGGATATGTGGAGGCAAGACGAATCAAAGAACGGGGATGCAATCATAGCTATTGATGAGGGCGGCTATGGACACATGATAGTCGTGCTGACTTCAGACGAAAACAAAGTCAGGCTTCAATCTGAATATGATATACTTCCCGAATTAGAATATTCAAATACTATGCCAGGACTCTATTATGCCAACATGAAGATAAGACCAATATATGAAGATGTTGAGATTGATTGGGAAATAGTAAAGCCTCTGTATCCGATCATCATGGGTGAATATATCAGTTTGATAGTTAATTCATATAATTTTAATCGTAACGTGTTTAGTGCGACTACTGATAAGTACGAGGTGGTTGAGTTTGACCCATTTGTGGGGTGTGCAATTGAGCAGTCTGATGAAGAGTATTATGCTCAGTCTATTGCTCCAACAATTGTAGGGCATAAATTTGTTGTGAAGTCGATTAACCCACTACCTCAAGAATTAGTATACACAAGTTGGAAGGATAACAGAAAATGAGTAAAGGTAAATGGATAACTGGGCACCCAACCACAACAGTTGATGACAAAGACAAGCGAATTCAGGAGTTGCTGAATATTATTGAAGAACTCAGAAGGGAATTATGTAAGCAAGACCATTCCTACCTATTACAAGTTTTGGACAACGCAATGGGAAACTGCAGGAGGTAAAGAAATGATTATTCCACTTAATACAGCAAAAAATAATGCGTTTGATGTAGAGCAAATACTGAAAAGACACTCTGATAAACAGCAGATTGATATTATATTAAGAGATTATATCCCATATCAAGGCAACGCTGGTTATTCAGGAAAGTTTAAAGGTGCAATAAAAGAGCTTGCAGTAAAAGCATGTGAAAATAAACGGCACGAAATATCAAAAATTATTCGAGCTGGTATGTTTGAAATATTACAAGATGACAACGGGATAATTTGTGGAGATTAAATCAATGAAATGGTGCGAATTAACATTAAAGCTTTCGGACTGTCGGGAGATCATTGTAAGAGAAAAAGACAATAATGGATGGTGGTGGTATGTGATTGGTCTACATTCGATCAATAGGGAGATAATCATGGGGAATAGTGAAGGGATAGAGTAATATATGGCTACTTATTTTACTGCTGACACTCATTTTGGTCATAAGAACATTATCAAGTATTGTAATAGACCTTTTTGTTCTGTTGATGAAATGAACGAAGTGATGATTGAGAACTGGAATAGAACGGTAAGTTCGAAGGATACAGTATATCATTTAGGTGATTTTGGATTTAAGGGAGTAGATTTAATTTTGCCACGTTTAAATGGGCAAATTCATCTTATTCATGGCAATCATGATAATTCAATGATTAAAAGAAATAGACGATTTGTTACATCTTCGCCTATAAAGGAAATAAGGATCAACGGAACAAAGACTGTGTTACACCATTATTCTATGAGAGTATGGAATGCGTCTTTTCATGGGTCGTACCATTTATTTGGTCACTCTCATAGTTCATTGCCTCCTTTGGGTTTGTCGTTTGATGTTGGTGTGGATGCATGGGATTTTACGCCTATTTCGGAAGAGCGGGTAATAGACAAGATGAAAGAGTTGATAAAGGAGGTGTGATGTATAATGTTGTGAAAAAATATAGTACCCACTTGTGTGCAAACATGAAAGTTGCTATTAGATGTTTTGTGCTAATGGTTTTTCACACCATACATGGAGTAATTCCCTGCAAATATACAAGCCATGATTATTGGGGATTTTGATTGACTCTGTTAATCAAGATTCCAATGGGAGAATGGTTACTTACCTACGCATTATGAATGGTTTTGAAAAATAAAATCTTCTTAAAAATATAAATAAAACCTTGCAAAATTTTTATTTTGTGTTATTATAGAGGTGATTTATTGATAGGAGTAACAAATGAAGACTGTAGAGGAATATTTAGAAAACTCAAAAAATTGATACAAATTGACCTTTTGTAGCAAGTATTAATAAAAGTGGGGAAATTCGTCTTTTTAGATCGTTAATATGAAAGAGGTGCTGATAAAATTTTGCAGTTTTTTGAGAAATCTGAGAAAGGGTAAATTTGTATCAATTATCTATAAGTTATTAATGGGGAGTGATTTATGAGAGAAATCAATTTAAAAAAAGAAAATTATGTAGTATTTCCTTGACTTTCTGTATCAAACATCGTATAATGTGTATCAACGTAGTGTTTAATGCAATGTTGAGTAGTTTAACCCGTATGAAGGAGAAGTTATGATTGACAGTCCAGTGGTGGCAAATCTTCACAATCTCAAAGACGAAAGATGGCATCCTATCGTGTTCCGCCTCAGTCCTACCCCTTCTGGAATGAAACGATATAAATCAGTTGGACATCATACAAAGGGATTCGACACAAGAGAAGTTGCATTGGAGGAATGTCGCAATATTGTTGACTGGGTTATAAAAGAAAAAAGTTTTATAGGTGATGCTCCCAAATTATGTGTTGGCAAGGATTTTTCATGGGACGGTGAAGAGATCCCAGTAATGACGGCATACTTCGGTGAGAATGAGGACGACGAAGCAATTCCGTTATTTTAGAAGAATCCAATGAATAGTTCTGTGATGGATAAGAGTAAAGAAGGAGAACATGTTATGAAGGGTGTTTATGGTAACGCAAATGATTATGGAAACATTGCAGGATCGGTAGAAAAGAAATGTCCGAATTGTGGAACGCCTAGAGGGCCGAAGGTATTATGTCAATCGTGTGGTCGTCAAGGGTGTGCAAATTGTATTGGTATAGAGAAGCCTAGTGGGTGTAATGAATGTGGGAGTGGTCCTGTCATTTATATTTATTAAAAAATTTGTAGAAATTTTGTTTTTTGAAATGGTGATATGAAATAGGGTCTAAAAAAAATTTGCAGTTTTTTGAGAAATCTGAGAAAACGAACATTATGTATCAATAGTGTGGAGAAGGTGATATGTTTACTGCATTTGTTATTTTTGCTATGTTATTATTTTGGAGATATGGTTAGATAGATGTAAGTAAGGGAAAATATAATTGCGACATGGTGAATATGGACAATGCGGGTTGTGTATTTGATGACCAAGGGATGTTGCACTGTGATGACGGACCAGATAAAATATGTGAGGATGGTGGTAAGAAGTAAAGCGGTTAGTTCAATTGTATGAAGACATTGTTAAGAGTGCTGAGGCTTGCGGTGTTTCATTTGATGAGTTATGTGAAAAATACCATGAGTTAAAGGAGGAGTGAGAGAAATGGGTAGACCTTTTAGTGAAATTGGTGATCCTTGGTGTAAATGGCTGAAAGAAGATTGTATGCAGATTTTTCGTGAAGAGATTGAAAAGCAAAACAAAGAGATCGAACGGTTACGTGAAGACTTCCGCGAAATCTTGCGCCTTGAACATACCAATGATGAACCCGTGCAGTCTGTGATTAATCGCGTACATGATATTTGCGGCAGGAATGTACTGTGTGAACATGGCGTGTCGATGAATGACTACGAAACATGTGCCGAGTGCGCGAAAGAAGACCGTGCATTTATAGGGCTGATTCGTGATTCTATTAAGTCCCAAGCGGTCGGGGAGGAATAAAAGTGTTAGAAATGAAAGGAATTAAGAATAGCGATCTTTATAAGGAAGATATTCGTGGTAGTGGTAGAACAACGAAGATGTTGAATGAGGTATATAAAGCGATTAAAAATGGTCAGCCACTATGTAGGGTTGTCTTTTCTAGTGTAAGAATGGCTGGATTTGGACGCAATAAATTTCTTTATGATATTGTTGGTCCGGAAGACAGAAGTGTTATGGAGATATTTGAGTTTAAGGTTATTTATAAAGGAAGCGAAGTTGTTTTTCACTCGGCTAATAGGTTGAATTATCTTCGAAAACAGTATTGTCATGATTGTTTTTTTGTGGATCATTCTGTTTGATGAAGAGGAAGGTGAGAAATGAATATAGACGAGATTGCAAAAGAGGCGGCGGAAAAAATGATGAATCCGAAATTAAAGGATATATCAGTGGAGGCGTATGATCTGCAATTGAAGGCGTTTACTACAGTTGTTAAAGAAGCTTGCCTGAAAAGTTTGGCTATAGATGATGGTCTAAATGAAGATGAAGTAATCGAGGACGGCTTTGGTAGTGTGTGGTTGAAGCGTTGCCCTGAATGTGGGGAGATGTCGATGGAAGTTGTTCGTCCGGGTAAAGCTCAGTGTAGTCATTGTGGGTGAAGAACACAAGATTTTAAGATAGGAGTAATTATGGATTCTGTTAAAGAGTTTTGTTTAAATGTTCGAGGCGATTTTAATCAATTATATGATGCAATTAGGGATTATGATTTTGGTAGTACAGATTTTAAGACGCAAGAACATTATCGAAATCAAATTTTGAATTCACGTATGCATGATTTCGATGAAGATCCTGACTCGACTTGTTCGTTATCATTTCGTTTTGATAGTTTTATACAGTTATCTGATTTAATTCAACGTTGGGAGCCGATTGCTGATAGTTTAGAATTATGGGCAAGTGGAAAAACGAACGAAGCTATTTTTGAGATTGGATTTTGTAAAGATAAGAATATTAAAGTGGTTATGCCTTGTTGTAAGTCTCGAATATCTAATGTGCAAGGAAAAGTGGCAGAAGTAGCAATTAGAGCGGCACATGAAATATTAGAATTGACAAAATAGAAGAATTACTGACAAAGAGGATGCTAATCTGACAAGTTTACTTGACATGCTTCGGGATTGTGAGATTGGTGATGGGTATTCTGTGACTGCCGTTGAGATGACGCAGGAAGATTATGAAAAACTCGATGAATTCTGTGAGTTCTAGGAAGCCGAACTGGCGGGGAGGAGTGATGAAAATTAGTGAAGCGGCGAAAAATGCTATAGAGCGATGTGAACGTGAAATGTGCGTTGATTGGAATGATATCGATTATGACATTCTTGAGCCGAACATTCAGCAAGCAATTAACGAAGCTACGACGGAGAATGATAAAGAGATCGAGAGGTTGCTTAAAGGGATTGAACACATTTCAACGATGTGTGGGAATCCCGATCCTGGCGATGCTTGTAGGCTAATTTTGAAAAAGTGTGCGGAACTTAAAGTTAAAGTGGGCGAGGAGGTGACATGAATCAAATTGAAGGGATTGTCGAGCAAGAAGATTTCGATATAGATTCCGGAAAGAACATTATTTTTGTTTCATATTTCAGAGAAAACGACGAATTTCCAAAACCGGATCAAGCGGTTGTTGTTATTGAGGAGTCTGAATACAGGCTAATGCAATCCGAAATTAAAAGGTTGAAGAAAGATAGTTGAAAATGCAGTTAGCTATTAGTGTTTACTGTAATGTATGACGGTGTGGACTTTGAGTAATATAGAAGTTCGTATGGATATAGTTTCTGGGTTTTATACTTTTTTGATTGGGTAAAATGAAGCAGACAAACTATATTAAATATAGGGGTAAGTGTAAGGAGATGAGTGAGGCGGCGATAAAGGAGGACCCGTCTTTAACTCTTGTTCGTGGTTATTATTTTGATCCTGTATGGAATACTGAGGAGCCGCATTGGTGGACGGTTGGGGAGGATGGTATTATCTACGATCCTTCGGCTAAGCAGTTCCCTTCTTGTGGTTTAGGGGTATATACGGAGTTTGATGGAACATTTGTCTGTGAAGAGTGTAGTAAGACCGTAAAAGAGAACGATGCAGTTATTTATGGTAATTATGTTGTATGTTCTGACAATTGTGCTATGCGTCTTGTTGGTTTGTAAGGAGAATTTAGTTGATTAAGGACTATAAAGAGATAAAGCCTTGTGATATGTTAGGTAATTGGATTGATGGGTATGCTGAAAAACTTGCTAAAGAGTTAGATTTTAATTTGGGAGATGATATAGAGAAGAAGATTATTGTTTCTCTTGGTGGAGTAATTGAAGAGGTTTCTTTAGACGAGTGGACGAGTAGGGATTCTCTTATTGTTCGTGGGGCAAATGATTTTAAGATAGTGATAGAGTCGAACACTATACTTGAGAGGAAGAGGTTTTCGATTGCTCATGAATTAGGTCATTATTTTCTCCATTCTAAGCAGGGTGAGATTCCTATGTGTGTACATCGTTTGGGTTGGAATCCTATTGTTGAGGCGGAGGCAAGTCATTTTGGTCTTTGTTTATTGATGCCGAGGACAAAAATTTTAGAGGCATATGAGAGAAGTCGTAACTCTGTTAAGTTAGCTATCGAGTCTTGTGTTTATACTAGTTCGGTGAGAAAAAGAATGAAAATGTTAAATATAGATTTAGAGAGAAAAAATTATATTAAAGTTTAAGTGAAGAAATTAAGAGCAGCAATTTTTATAGGTCTTGATAGTTTTGAATAGAATATAGGTGAAAAAATGAATTTACCTGTTAATTATAATGATATTTCGCATCATAAGAGAAAAAAAGTTAGAGAGGAGTATGTGAAATTACAAAAGGGTTTGTGCTATCATTGTGGAAAAACGCTTGATGGTCCTCCTTGTTCCTCTATAACAAAGATGAAGGTTGATAAGAAGTTGTTTCCTATCTATTTTTTTAAGTATCCTGTTCATTTACATCATGATCATATAACGGGTATGACAATTGGAGCTGTTCATAGTCAATGCAATGCCGTTTTATGGCAATACTTTGGAGAGTAATTAGTGGCTAATTATTTTACGGCGGACACTCATTTTGGTCATAAGAATATAATCAAGTATTGTAATAGACCTTTTGATTCTATTGATGAAATGAATGAAGTGATGATTGAAAATTGGAATCGTATAGTGAGCTCAAGAGATAATGTATATCATTTGGGTGATTTTGGATTTAAGGATATAAATTTAATTTTATCTCGGTTGAATGGGAATATTCATCTTATTCATGGTAATCATGATAGTTCAGCAGTTAAAAGAAATAGAAGGTTTATTACGTCTTCTTCGATAAAGGAAATAAAGATTGATGGAATAAAGACTGTTTTACATCATTACTCTATGAGGGTTTGGAATGCATCTTTTCATGGATCTTATCACTTGTTTGGTCATTCTCATGGTATGTTGCCTTCGTATGGTTTATCATTTGACGTTGGTGTGGATGCATGGAATTTTATGCCTATTTCAGAGGGTCAAGTAATAGAGAAAATAAAGAGTTTAAGGAAGGAGTAGAATGTATGGAAGTTTTAGGATGGTCTAAAGAATTGTTAGATTCTAAAGTTTCATGGAATTGTGTTTATGAGCTTCCCGTGATGAAGGTTGTTAATCATACTGGTTATATTAGGAGTGTGCAGAAGTCAATCATTAGAGGGTTATGTTGTTTGGTTGAGTGTGAGGATGGTTATATTCGTGAGGTTACATTGAATGAGCTTCATTTTGAAAGAGGAGAAAAGATTTAAGCCTATTGCTGATGCGGAATTTTATTTCGAAGAAAAATAAAAAAAATCTTGCAATATTTTAATTTTGTGTTATTATAGTGTGTATATGTTAATGGTGACATATAGAATAAAAAAGGAGAGTAAAGTTGGATAAGTGTGAAGACAGAGCTAAGAAAAAAGAGACAATTGAAAATTATATTAAGGCAAGAGATGAATTATTTGGTTCCTTTAGGAAGCTTGAAGAGTTGGTTGGTTCTTTTAATGAAAATTCTCCTTTGTGGAAGTCATTGTGTTTAGCGGATGATACTATGCAAGAGATGGCTTCTAATATTATTGATGATGATTGTGGTACATATGGTGTGTCGTGGTTGAATTGGTTTGTTTATGACAATGATAGTGGAAAGAATGGATATACAGCGGAGATTGACGGCGTTTCGTATGTAATTAAAACTGTAGATGATCTTTTAGATTTGATCGATAAGTATAACGAAGGTGAAAAGAAATAAAGGACTTAAAATGTCAGACGAGAAGGTTTTACAAAAAAGATTAAATAGAGCAAAAGAGATAATTAGAAATTTGCTTATGGGTGATCATTTGAGTTATGGTCATTATTTGCATATGAAGCATTATTATGGGGAAGCGATTGCGCAAGAGCATTCTAATAATTTAGAGTCTAAGTGTTCAGTATGCAAGGCTTTGCTTGAGGCACGTCAATTTTTAGAAGAGAATTCTTGATATGAATGTTAAAGAGTGTTTAGAGTTGTATAATAAGGATATGGATCATCAAGCTCTTTTGGAATTATTTTTAAAAGAATTTCGTGAAAACTCTATTTCGTTAAAGAATAACAATTTAAAGGCGGCAATTCCTAAAGAGGATTTAAATTTGATTTCTTTTCTTGATGAAAAATGGAGAGAAATAGCGGAAAAAACTAAAAGCATGAAAAAATCTTTAAATAAGAATTCATTTTCTGTATCTATAGAGGTTTATTACACGAGTCTTTATAGAAAGTGGAAAGATTTAAGGAAAGATGAAATTATTTGGTAAGTTGAAAATAAGGTATTACAAAATTCAGATTTTATGTTGTTATATTAATCAGAAAGAGAAAAGAAAATGATGCCGATAATGGATGACCAAGGAAATAAATGGTGGAGAAATAAAGAAGGGGATTTACATAGGTTTAATAAACCTGCTGTTGAATATAGGGGTGGAGATAGAGAATGGTGGTTGAATGGAAAAAGACACAGAGAGGATGGACCTGCTGTAGAATGGTTTGGTGGATATAAGGCATGGTATAAAAATGGATTGAAGCATAGAGAAGATGGTCCTGCTGTTATATATATTGATGGTAGTGAGGAATGGTGGTTGAATGGAAAAAGACACAGAGAAGACGGACTTGCTGTTAACTTAAAAATTGGAGTAAAGGAGTATTGGATAGAAGGAAAGTTTCAGGGTGATGTTGAAGTGGGGGTTGGCGAATAGCTAATAAAAATCTAAGAAAAAATAATAATTTATCTGAAAATCTGTTATAATTGTTTTATATTTTCTCTTTATATAGAAAGAAATCAAAAATGGAGATTAAGTCTGTGAAGGTTGTAAGAGTAACGAAAACTGAGTTTGAATTAGAAGATGGCAGGGTCTATGATCACCCTATTGAGTTGGATGAAGTGCCTACCATTGAAGAATTTCAAAAGATTTACGATGAATGGGTAGTTAAATTTAAAGGCATGTTTGACAGAAAGGATAATAATGTCAAATAATTCTTTTTTTGAAGAATATGCTAAACAAGCAAAGGCTAAAGGTTATTGTGTCCAATGTCAATATCCATATCATGATGGAATATGTGATTGTGGAAATGCAAATAACGAAGATGTAATTGCGGTTGCTGATCGATGGTATAAAGAAAATGGTTGTTTAGACCTTATTGATATGAATTTTGAAGGATTGAATGAAATGTTAAAAAATGAAAAGTCTAAGTCTATTTTATTTAGCAATCGTGAAGATCTTGAGTCTATTTCTGAATTTTTGAGAAAAGCTTCAAATTTAACTATATTGGCTAGTGATAACCCGTTAGAAGGTAAGAGGGGTTTCGTTGCTTATAATGTTGTTGATGGAGAAGAGATGTCTATAAAGTTGGAATATCAGGAATATAAGAAGCCTGACACGATATATGATGTTACAGATGGGAATATAGATGCTGTTTTGGGCGATATAGATCTTGATAAGTTTTATCGTTGTGATTTACCCAAAGAGCGCAAAGTTTTATACATTAGAAGAATTGACTCTTCTTCTAGTGAAATATCTTATGGATATAGGTTTAGTTTATCAATTATTAAACACTATTCAGATAGAGTTGGTCATTTAATAGTAAGAGATTAAAAAGGTAAAATGAATAGGTTTAAATAAATAGAATGAATGATAAATTAATTAATATAACAGAAGCCGCAAAGCAACTAGGAGTATCCATTGACTGTTTAAGGAAATGGGACAAGAATGGTAAATTGATTGCTTTGAGGACTTCTGGTGGACATAGAAGATACAAACAATCAGACATAACGAAATTACAAGGAAATGAGATTCAAGAAGACAACGAAGACATAACAGCGATTTATTGTCGAGTAAGCAGTCAAGACCAAAAGAAAAATGGAGACTTGGATAGACAAAAGGCAAGATTATTTGAATATTGTACCAAGAAAAAATATAAAGTTGAACACTGCTTAGATGAGGTCTGCTCAGGAATGAAGGCTGTAAGACCGAAGTTAAAACAATTATTCAAACTGGTAGAAGAAAAAAAGATCAATCGTGTAGTAATTGAGCATAAAGACAGACTTGCAAGATTCATGTACGATATATTTGTTCAATATTTTTCAAGTCATGGTGTTAAAATAGAGTGTGTAGAAGAAGTATTACCTAAGAGCTTTGAAAATGAATTGGTTGAAGACATGCTTTCTCTTTTAAGTAGTTTTAGTAGTCGCATATACGGGAAGAGATCAGCCGAGAGAAGAAAGAAAAAGGCAAAACAAAGTGATTAGACGGGTTTCTCATACTCTCAATAATGCTACAAACTTTAAGAAATCAAAACTTAATGACTTCTTCGAAGAATATACTCGTCTTGTTAATGCCTTTATCAAACTCTATTGGATTAATGGACTACCTAAAACAGCAAAAGCAAATTCGGAAGTCTACAATCAAATAGATAGTTGGTTGATGGGTAAAGCTAGAAAATGTGCTGTTAATCAAGCTATCAAAATAATCAAATCAACACAGAAAAAAGACAAGCAGAAAACATACAAGCAATATAAAAAGATATTTTCAAAAGCTAAGAAGAGAGAAAAGAGATGGAATTTAGTAACACAAAAATGGTCTGAATGGAGTAAAGATAAACAGTTTAGACATAGAATAAGCATGCCTATATTCAAAGGTAACACAATAGATTTGAATTCTGATTTAGTATCGATACAAGAGAATAGAAAATCAACTGAATTTGACTTGTGGATTCGTTTAGGAAGCATTTTTGGAGATAGGTTTAGTCTTATACTTCCAACTAAACATCACAAAAGAAGTAGACATTTTGAAGGTCTTGGTTTTCAACAGAAAAAATCTATTACTCTAAGAAAAGATAATAAAGGTAGATTCTTTGTTGATTTATATTGGGAAAAAGAATCAGAAGAAATAAAAACAAAATCAAATGCATTAGCTGTTGATATAGGAATAAACAAACTACTAACAACAAACGAAGGTGATAAACTAGGTATTGAACTAAAAAGAAAACTAGACAAGCTCAATAGAAAGAAACAAGGTAGCCAAAGATGGAAACGAATTTGTGTTGAAATCAAAGACTATATTGGTTATGTAACAAACAGATTGCCTTGGGATAAAATAGATGCGCTTGTGTTAGAGAATTTGCTGAACATAACAAAAGACACAAGAGGCAAAATAAATAAAACAGTAAGAAAAATGTTGGGACACTGGAATATAGATTTGCTGTACAGGAGAATTGTAGATAAGGCAGAGAGGAACCGTGTTTTTCTTGCTTTTGTAGAACCTGCATATTCTTCTCAAACATGCTTTTCTTGTAAAGAGGTACACAAGGAATCAAGGATTGGAGAAATATATAAATGTGTTTGCTGTGGATATACTGCCGATGCAGATGTAAACGCAGCAAATAATATATTTCAACGATTTTTGGATGGGGAATATACCGTTTCCCGTAGTGTGAAAAGAACTAGATTTTCATAGATTTAGTTCAACGGTTGGTGGAGATTCTGATGAGTGCTAAGATACATTTGGATTTATACGGTATTATTTATGAAAAGACAAATACAGGATACAGTTGCCATTCTGAGATTCTTATTGGTTGTAGTTCTTCTGGGTCTACAATGAAAGAATGTAGGAATAATATGAAAAAAGCTATTTTATTACATCTTGAAGGATTAGAAGAGGATGGTATACGTGTAGAGATAGATTCAAATGGTAATGTATTTTGGTATAACGAGGAGGGTTTTCATAGAGACGGGGACCTTCCTGCTATTATATGGAGTAATGAAACAAAAGAATGGTATAAGAATAATAAAAAACATAGAGATGGCAATAAGCCAGCTGTTGTATATAAAAATGGTGCTAAAGAGTATTGGATTGATGGAGTTAAAGAAGATAATTTTGCAGAAGATCGAAATTATAATGTATATGAAATCAAGGTTGATGGAGAGTAATTTAAAATTTGATACACAATGTTCAAAAATCGACGGAAAAGAAATAGTATTTAAAATTATTAATACTTCATAGGGCTTCGGGTGGAAAGTTATGGAAGAGTTTAGATTTTATAAATTTAAAAAATAGGAGATATTTTATGGTTGGTATTATTATGCTATGTTTGTTTTTTGGATTTTGTTTTGTTTATTTGTTGTTTAGTAAAAAAGATCCTAAGGTTGGAGAGATATGGTATACTGTTGTTTATTCCAAACGTCATCCTTGGGATAAAGAAGATGTAATTAACAAGGTAAAAATTTTAGATATAAAAGATCATATTTTTACTACATATATTAAATACGAAAATCTTACTAAAAAAGAAGAATGTAAAAATCAAAAAGAATATGATTTTATTTATGTGCGAGATATGGATGTATTTAAGAGATATTTTCGTAAGTTTGTAGAATGTGAAGAAAATAAAAATAAACCTTGCAATATTTAGATTTTGTGTTATTATAGAGGACCGAAGGAGATGCGATAGAAGAGCCTAAGGTGATAAAAGCTTCGATTCGAGATTCATTTGACGACGATGGATTAAAGGTTCAAGACATTGAGTGTTGGATGGATGATGGTCAGAAATTTGCTGCCATTCAGGTCGATAGCGATTATCCAAATTTAGCTAGATTTATTGCTGATGCTCTAAATGAAGCGAGTCGAATTAGAGACTTCGAGAAAGAAAAAGATGATAGAATAAAAAGGCAGAGTCAGCTTATTTGGGATAAGTTTCCTGAGGTAAAAATATCAAGAGCATATTACGAAGGGGATAGCTTAAGCCTTTGTGCTAAATTTATACCTGATGATCTAAAAGATGAGTTTTTTGAATTAATGTATAAGGGAGCTTTTTTTCTTAAAGATGAATATAGCGCACCTATCGTTATGCTTACGGAATCTGAAATGAAAGAATTTTATCTAGAAGAGTACGAAGAATGGAAAATAAGACCTTAAAATTTGAAGTTATAATGCAAGATGACAAAAAAGGCATGATTGCTTTTCGCATAAAAGAGCAGTCTCATAGAGATTCTGATTTTGGTGATAACGGATGCTCATGCTTTAAAGCGTCTAATGGTATAGGTTTTTTATCTCAAGATTTCCCAGATAATACGAAGAATAGTTCTTTTAGAGTTCGAGGGAAAGATATGCAAAGAGACAAAGAACTTATGATTTGTACGTTTGAAGAATTTAATTTATACCTAGAAGCGGCATTAGAATATGAAAATGCCTCTATCTGAAAACAAAAAAAGATGAATAAAAAAATAAAAAAGACTTGCAAAACAAAAAATTTCCTTTATTATATATAGAAGTTTTTTGTTTAGGGATAAAATACAATTATGAAAATTAAAGATATAGATTTAACGAATAAAACTATCGAGTGTCCTGTTTGCGGATCTATTTCGAAAAGACATTCATCTGCAACTCGTTTGATTAATGATTTGGGTTTTAGTGAGGCGATCCAACTTAGAATAAAATTCAATAAGTATTTTTGCGAAGAGTGTTGCAAATATTTTTCTTTTCCTATGAGTGATTTGGCTAAAAATAACTGCAAATTTACAAATCGAGTAAAAACTGTTTGTGTAAATTTGATTGTTAGGGAAGGTTTAAAATACAAAGAGGCTGTTCGGTATATGAAAAAAGAATACTTTGTCAATGTTCCCTTATCTAATATTGGTGATTGGGTGAGTGCTTGGAAGAAAAAAGGAAAGCTGATATGAATGATGACATAAAGAGTATAAATATTTCTAATTTTAATGATAAAAAATATTCTTTTTTTGGGGGGATGTTTAATAGACTTTACGAATGGTATTATGATAGTTGGTTAATGAATATTTATCGTTATTCTTGGTTATATAAATTAAGGTGGTATATTACTCATTGGTGGAGAAAAGATCACTGGATTAAGACCAACTTAAAAATTGGATATTACGATAAGCTTACATTAATAGAAGATGGATTGTTTTCATTAGTTGAGGATTATGTTAGTAGAGACGGCGAAGATGCTCCCTCTATTATATTAATGGACGATGATTTTCATAAAGACATTATTGATATTCTTCATTTTTATAGAGTTCGTAAACCAGAATTAATGAAGCGTCTCGACTTTATGGAAAATGAGGTGTACGGAAACTGCGACATTAGCAGTAAACCTTCGGACCGAGAAGGGCTTAGTGAATTTGTTTTTACATATAACGATGATTATACTGATGAAGAGCGTAAAAATAAAATGAAAGAATGTACAAATCTTGAAAAAGAGATATACGAAGAAACTCAAAAGATGTTAATGAAGGTTATTGAGATTAGGTCTCGTTTGTGGTCTTAATTTTAATATTCTGAAAATTAAAAATAATCTAAGATAAATTTTGTAGAATCTCTTATTCGTGTTATTATAGAGTCAGAAAGAGAGATATTGATATGACGAAAAAATACAATCATAAAAGTAACGCTTCGAATCGTGGAGATATTGTTAAGCATGTATTTCTTTATTTTTTAAGGAGTTGTATTTTTAGGTATGCCGATGTGCATTCTGGTTATTATTCTTATGATTTAAGTAGTGAATTTAATCGATTTAAGGAGAAAGTTTCTGGGTTAGATTTAGGTTTGGATAAGTTTTTTGAGGCTCAATCTAGTTGCTATTTAAGTTCGCATGCTTTGCATAAATACTTTAATCCTAGTTCTGCAATTATGTATTTGTTCGATATTTGTTCAGATGTAACAGATTCGTTAAGGCATACTTACAAAAACTTAGATCGTGTTCATGTTTTTAACTATGCGGCTACAAAGGAAGAGATTGAAAAGTATCATCCTGACTTTGTGTTGTTGGATCCTCCGGGTTTGAAATCGAAAAGCAATAAGAAATATCCATGTGTTAAAAAAGAAATTTTGCCGTTATTAAATAGTGTTTTTTCGTTACCAAATTCGTCTGCTATGATGTGGATTCCTTTGACAAAATCTAGAACATCTAAGAGGATGATTCCGAGTCAATCTTGTTTAGATAACGTTTCTGTGTTAAACAATTCTCTTGTTGATAAAATGAAGGCATTTTCAGTTGATTTTAATGGTTGGAATAATATAAACAGTTCATTTATTGGTTGTAACATTTATTTGTCGTCGAAAATGTTTGATTATGCAAATGATATAGGGATAGCACCTTTTGATAAAATGTCTAAAATATGTAAAGTTACTGGTTGGAATTTTAATCGTTTGTTTTGAGTGAGGGTAAAGTGAAAGTGTCTATATGGATTAAAATAAAATGCTTTTTTGGATTTCATGATTGGAGGGGTGGTGATATTTTGGGGGACGAATGTCGTTTATATGGAATCGTAGAGGATACTTGTAAAAATTGTAAAAAGAAGAGAAAATCAAAAATTAATTTAGAAGATGAGGTTTGGGAGTAATATTATGGATATGAAAGAGTATGAAAAGTTTGCTGTTATAAATGGAGAGACACCAATTGTTTTAGGGTCGTGTTTGGGAGAGAAAGACAGAACTCTTCTTTATGGATATGCGTGTGATCGAAATACTTGGCATGTATATCTTCTTGATGGTAAGATTAATTTGTTTATAAAGGAAACGGGCTTTCATATGGAGGGTGAGATGTTTCCTATATGCGAACTCATCCCTGATAAGCGATTGTATCCGGAGGCTTGTGATTTGGAGTTTTGTGAGAAGCTGAACAATAGAGGATTTCGATTGCCTTTTACAACGTTTAATCAACATCGAAAAAAGAAGGGTGATTTTTTTGGAGATATTAAGCAGGCGAATCTTGAAAAAGAAGCGTCCTAGAATATTCTAGGACGCTATTATGCCTTTAGTGAAGAGATCTTATTCTTCACCTTCTTGCTTCCTTTCTTGATGCCTTTTTCCTTGACGCTTACGATTTTCTTTATGAACTCTTTTTCTTTTTTCAACGAAGGCTTTTATATCTTCTTTTGTTAAATCTTCTTTTTGGCTCAATGCTTCTAGTTCGGTCATTGCTTCGTTGTATCTTTTTTCCATTTCGGCTTTTACTTCTTGGTATTTTGCTTCTCTGCGTTCTTTGATAACTTCAACTATTTCTTTAGCCGTCTTATTTTCAAATAGTTCTTTTTTCCCTTCTTTCTTATTTTTTTCTTCGGTACTAAATCCAGATGAAGCGAGTAATACTATAGCTAATGTTGCAATCCAAATTTTTTTCATTTTTGTTCCTCCTAAAAAAGTTAAATATGAACAACATCACATTGCAATATTTGTGCCAGTTATTTTGTAGGGTTTTGGAGTTTTTATTGTGGAGTTATTCAACAAAAGGTAATTTAATATGTAGAAAAAGCCAACTAAAAAATTAGTTGGCTTTGGTAAGTTTAATATTTGTTTAGTTATTTTTTAGAAGCAACGGTATATACATCGTCGATAATTTTCACTTCGACATCATCTTTTGTTTTTAATTTATTCATTGCAATACTAAGAGCAGACTTATCGGGATTTCTGAGTCGTCTAATGTCGCCTATCTTATAGAAAGTGAGGAGGTTGAGTTCGGGAAAATAGTACCCTCTGACTCCTTTGTCTACAATTTCATCTTGTTCTTTTTCGTCGTTTGTCATTTTTGCGGCTAATTGTGTATGCGTTGCTGGTTTCTTTTTCTTCTCGAATTTTTTTGTTTTCGGATCATATAAAAACAAAATACAGTCATTTCCTTGCATCATTTTATATGTTTCTACCGCACCAACAGTATCGCCAAAAATCTCTGAGGCAATAATGATTTTCCTACTGGTGATGTCGGCAAGATGTTGGAGCGCTTTCTCTTCTGATGAAAAAATTAGTTTTTTCACTTTGATCTCCTTTGTTTAGTGTTATGTAAATGGGAAGAATATTTAAAAATTATTTATTTTGGATTTTTTTATAGAAAAAGATTGCTATATTGTTAAAAGTCGGTATAATGAGTTGAAAAAAGGAGAAAACTATGAAAAAAGCAGTTTATGCAGGAAGTTTCGATCCGATAACAAACGGTCACCTTCATATAATAAAGAAGGCTTGCTCTATGTTTGATGAAGTAATAGTTCTAATTGCTAATAATCCAGAAAAAAAGTATATGTTCTCTCTGTCTGAAAGAAAAGAGATATGTCGTAAATCTCTTTTAGAAATGAAAATCAAAGCAGGTGTTGAAGCGTGTGAGAATAGACTTGTTGCTGAGTTTTCGCATACAAATTTAAATGCTCAATTCTTAATCAGGGGAATTAGGAGTGTAAACGACTTCCAGGAAGAGGTGGACATTTATCACACAAATCGTAGAATCAGTCACGATATTGAGACTGTGTTTTTGATGCCAGATATCGACTTAAGCTCGTTAAGATCGAGTGTTGTTAAAGGATTAGTAGGTTTGCGAGATTGGTGGTGGAATATTTCGGATGTAGTTCCCCGTACAGTTTTAAGGTCTTTGTCCGAAAAGTGCGCAAGTAAAATCTGGAATGACACATGGGATGATCAATTATCTAATGGTCTGAGCGTGTATAATCAGATCTATTCAAGCTCAGAGTATCACAATTGGATCCATGTTTTGAATTGCCTTCAGCTATTAGAGGACTTTGATGGACTGTCGGAAAGTGAAAAAAAAGACCTTACTAAAGCTTTGTTGGTCCATGATGTTGTTGATTTAAATCTCGATGTTGGAAATGATTCTTATTGGAGCAAGATAGGAATCGTAAAGCTAATATTGGCAACGAATCATGATATTACTCCGGAAAGTGGTTGGAGTAGGCTTGAGAATATCGCCCATGATGTAGATTTAGAGGTCTTATCTTGGTCTAAGGATCGTTATAGTACATACACGAAGCTGGTCAGAAGAGAATATTGTGACCTGTCCGATAGCGAGTGGCGTTTTGGAAGATCTAAGTTTTTGGAGTTAATGTTAAAAAGAGAACGCATCTATTTGACCGATGAATATTTCGAAAATAAAGAAGTTGCTGCGGCTTCGAATATGACAAACGAATTAGAAGGGATGAGGAATGAAGGAAATTGAAAGAAAATATTTCCTAAAAGGATTTCTCACTCAAGATGAAGTTAATGATCTTGGTGGATCCGATTACTCAATTAATCAAGGATATTTGTCTGTATCCGAGAATCATAGCATTAGAATTCGAATATCCGAAGAGTCATGTCTTGTGACAGAAAAGATAGGAAAAGGATTTGTTCGAGAAGAAAAAGAGTTTGAAATATCACATGGTGCCGCTGACATTCTTTTTAAGCTAACAGAAGGAAAGAGAATCAAAAAAACTAGAACAGTATTTCCTAAATACAATAGTCAGCAATGGTTTATAGATATTTTCGAAGGAGGGCTAGAGGGTTTGATTTTAGCCGAGGTTGAGTTAGATTCTGAAGATGTAGAGGTTTCCGTTCTAGACTACATAAAGCCGTTAATAATTCGAGATGTAACCGAAGAGTCGGAATATTATAATTCAAATTTAGCTAGATGAATATTTTTTAAGAATAACCTTGCAAAATCTCAATCTTGTGTTATTATA
>Ga0180434_10003536_pt1 | contig 19849 bp, 16 predicted proteins | sample SS_ome_7_FD_132453 | JGI IMG/M metagenome (GOLD analysis project Ga0180434, IMG submission 132453) | Hypersaline lake sediment archaeal communities from the Salton Sea, California, USA - SS_1_D_2 metaG | ecosystem: Environmental > Aquatic > Non-marine Saline and Alkaline > Hypersaline >...
AGCTGATCCACGGTGGGCTCGCCAGCCGATCGGGCCACATGAGCACACGGCAGCGCCGCCGCCGCCAAGCCGGCCAGCAGTGGCTCACGAGCCCCGCAGCCGGCGAAGCTGCTTCCTCCGGTTACCAGCCAGGCCCGGCGGCCCAGGGACGCTGCAACCCCACCAACATCGGCGATTCGGCCGGGGCCAAACCGTACCAAGGGCGGCATCGTCAGCTCATAGGCCGGCACCTCACCAACAGCGGCGGTCGGCTGGGATGACGAGCGACGAGCAGAATTGGACATCGACAAACCTCTGGCCACGACAAAGGAGCTTCCGTGCGGTATTGTCCCAGATGACGGATGGTATTGCACCCAGGCCCACCGGTATGTGCTGCCCGAGGCCGACGGCCCGGACCGATCATTCCCCCTTCCTCCCACCATCGCATGCCACAGCATTCTCTGCCCAGTCAGCTCGCAATTGAACAGGTTGACCGCCCAATCGCCGGCCGTATCCGCCCCCCCGGGTCCAAAAGCATTACCAACCGGGCCCTGGTCTGCGCGGCTCTGGCCCGAGGCACGAGCCGGCTGACCGGGCTGCTGGACAGCGATGACACCCGCGTCATGGTGGCCGGGCTGACGGCGCTCGGCTTTGTGATTGAGGCCGACTGGGCCGGTCATTGCCTCACCGTGACGGGCAGTGGCGGCCAGATACCAGCCGACACGGCCACCATCGACTGCCGGGCCAGCGGCACCACCATGCGGTTTCTGGCGGCCATCACCTGCCTCGGCCGCGGCCACTATGTGCTCGATGGCACCCCGCGAATGCGGCAGCGTCCGATTGGCGAACTGCTTGCCGCCCTCCGGTCCCTTGGGCTCAAGGCCGAGGCGGGCAGCCCGGGTGAGTGTCCGCCGGTCACCGTCACCGCCACCGGCGCGACCGCGGCAGCAGTCTCCATTGCCGGCAACACCAGCAGCCAATTCGCCAGCGGCCTCGCACTCGCCGCCCCCTGCCTGCCCCACGGTCTGGCACTTGAACTGGCCGGCACACTGGTTTCAACCCCTTATCTGACGCTTACCCGCCGGGTCATGGAGTCCTTCGGTGGCCGCTGTGACCTGCCGGACGCACGACACTGGCAGATCGCACCCACCGGCTACACCGGCTGCGACTATTGCGTTGAGCCTGACGCCTCAGCGGCCAGCTACTTTGCCGCCGCCGCCGCCATCACCGGCGGAACTGTCGAGATTGTCGGACTCGGCCGGGACAGCCTGCAGGGTGACGTCGGCTTCTGCGATCTGCTCAAGCAGATGGGCTGCTCCGTGCGGTGGTCGCAACACGCCGCAGCCTCACCCTCGATCACGGTGACGGGTGGACCGCTACGCGGAATCGACGTCGACATGAACGCGATCAGCGACACCGTGATGACGCTGGCCGCAGTGGCCTTGTTTGCCGAGGGCCCGACCACGATCCGCAATGTTGCCCACATCCGCGACAAGGAAACCGATCGAGTCACCGATCTCACCTGTGAACTGCGACGGCTCGGGGCCCGTGTCGAGGAAAGGCCCGATGGGCTCACAATCACACCAGGCCCACTACGGCCGGCTGCCATCAGAACCTATGAAGACCACCGGATGGCAATGAGCCTGGCATTGGTTGGCCTCCGGTCGCCCGGTGTGACCATTCTCGATCCCGCTTGCGTGGGCAAAACCTTTCCCGGTTACTGGGAAGCACTGCGGGCGGTCACCACGAGCGGCTGTTTCAACAGCTAGTCGAAGGCCGCCTCATCGTTATCTGCCAGGATACACGACAGTCCTTCGGGGGCCGGGTCGTACCCGCCCATTCGCTCAACGAAGCAACCGGCGGCGGTCATCTCGGCCCCGCGGGCGAGCGTTTCGGCAGCTCTGGCGAGGAGTTGTTCAACCCGGTCCGTCTGCGAGCCGCGCACCGCCGTATCGCCGGCCGACTCAAGCTCCGAATCGGTCGCCCGAAACCCTCCCCCGCAGTGCTGGCAATAGACCCGATGTCCCAGCAACCGTACACCGATACGCAGCATCCGTCCGCAGACAGGACAGCCCTGATGGTAATAAACCGAGTCGCTCATCACGTTTTCTCCCGGCGTTCCTCCGGCCGACCAATAACTCCAACAATGTACCGAGCGCAGGTGTTCATCCCGTGAGGAACGCGGCACCTGCGCAAAATATCTACTGGTTCTTCCTGCCCCTGCTGACGTCGACAGTCTATGACCTCACCACCGCGACTGGCAACTCCAATTCCAGACCGTTCCCACCACAATCCAAAAAACATTTTCCTGAAACGAAAAACTCGACCTGAAACTGGGTGAAAAGGCTGCCTGGGGCCGCCAACGCCGTGCCGGCGGCCGATCAGCCAATTCATAGAACCCTCACAGTCGCGCGGGTATGATGCGTGTTCAGGGAAATTTCTACTCCGCCTGTGAGGTACCGGCCATGCATCGGCCGCTGGTCACCTTCCTGATTCTCGCCACTGCCGGGCTTGCCAACGGCTGGCTGTTCGTCACCAAAATCCTGCCGACGCTCACCCCCGGCACCCCGCCGGGTTACCAGGCCTTTTACAGCACCGGCAGCCAGCCCCGGCCGGTGGCTTGGACGATCATGCTCAATGACCGGGCGGTCGGCTCGGCGCTGAGCCTTGGCGAGCAGACCGGTGACGGTGGGTTGATCGTTCGCTCGAACCTGCGACTCGAGCACCTGCCCGTCGATGAGATCGTCCCGGCCTGGGCACAGATTTTCATCGGCAACGTGCTGGCGGCCCATCCGACGATCACGCTCGAGGCCGCCGGCCGGATGAAGATCGATCGCTACGGGCATCTGCGGCAGTTTCAGTCACTGGTCCGGGTGCCCGATTCCGAACAGCGGGTCAAACTCGAGGGAATGATTGCCGACAACAACAAGGTGGTTGTCTCACTGAAGGCAGGCGGCATCCATTACGAAACCGACCGGTATCTGCCGGACGGGGTTTCAATCGGTGACGAACTCTCGCCGCAAGCGATGATGCCCGGGCTCTATCAGGGCCGCACCTGGACCGTGCCGATCTACAGTCCCCTGCGGCCGGGCCACAAGCCCCTGGAAATCCTCCATGCCAAGGTGGCGGGCCAGGAGACGCTGCACTTCGATGGCCAGTTTGTAAACACCGATATCGTCAATTACCGCAGCGAAATCAGTGACCACCATCCGCCCCGCAGCCGCATGTGGGTCGAGCCGCGAGGCCGGGTGCTCCGGCATGAAGCGGTGATCCTCGGCTCAAAACTGCAATTCGTGCGGTGTGCCGACGACGTGGCCGAGATGATGACCAGCCGGTTGGAGGACCACGAAGAACAGTTTGCCAGTTTTCCGCCGCTCGATGCCCCCGACCAACTGCCGGGCCAGTCGTCGACACCGATCGCCGGCACAGCTTCACCGCCAGCAGCGGCTACCGAAGCCAATTGACGCCCCCCGCCAGTGTTCAGCCTCCTGTTCCCTCAGATCGCCGGAGCCGCCGATGATTGAATTCGACCACGTCACCCGACGATACGGTGTGAAGACCGCCGTCAACGACCTCAGCCTGGCAATTCCCCGCGGTGAACTCTTCGCGCTGCTCGGCCCCAACGGCGCGGGCAAGACCACGACGATTAAAATGCTCGTCGGTCTCCTCCGGCCTTCGCACGGTCACGTGCGGGTCTGCGGCCACGATCTGGTCACCGAGTCCCGAGCGGCTCACCTGCACCTCGGCTACGTCCCGGACGAGCCCTGCTTGTACGACAAGCTGACCGCCCGCGAATTCCTGCGGTTTATCGCCGACATGTACGGCATTCCGCGGCATCTGGCCGCGAAGCGGATCGACCGAGAAATTGAGTGCTTTGAACTACAGGAATTTGCCGACGATCTCGCCGAGAACTATTCCCTCGGCATGAAGCAGCGGCTCGTGTTTGCCGCCGCCTTCATCCATGACCCCGACGTGATCGTGCTCGACGAACCGATGGTCGGCCTCGATCCGCGGAGTGTCCGGATCGTGAAGGACCTGCTGAAGGCCCGCACGGCTGAGGGCATGACGGTCTTCATGTCGACCCATACGCTGGCAATGGCCGAGGAGATGGCCGACCGAATGGGCATCATGGTGCGGGGGAAGCTGCGGTTCCTCGGCACCGTGTCGGAATTGCGGGAGCAGATGGCAATCGAGGCAACCAGCCTCGAGCACCTGTATCTTGAACTCACCTCCTCCCGCGCCACCCTGCGGGAGACCACGCTAGCAGGCGAGGACTGATGGCCACCGACAGCTTCCCCGCCCCCGCGACCCATCCGCTTTCGATTGAGCAGGAGAGCCTGCTGCTGCTGCGGCTGCGAACCACCACGGCCGGCCACCTGATCGGCACGATGCTGACCCAGGCCCGCCTGCGATTCGCGCTGGTCGTCGCGCTGAGCATCATTTTCTGGATCGCCCTCTTCGGCCTCTTCTTCGAAGCCTTCACCTTCATCGATTCGATGCACGCCGAGGTGATCTCGCTGCTGTTCAACGCCTTTTTCTCATCCCTCATGGTGATGATGGTCTTTTCGACCGGCATTTTGATGTACGGCAGCCTCTACACCTCTGAGGAGGCGAAACTGCTGCTCACCTGCCCGCTGCGGCCCGCGGCGATTCATGCTCACAAATTCCAGGAGGCGCTCTGGTTTTCGAGCTGGGGTTTTGTCCTGCTCGGCAGTCCCATGCTGGTCTCCTACGGCGTCGTCCGGCAGGCCCCCTGGACCTTTTTCGCGATGCTGCTGCCGTTCATGGTCTCGTTCGTGGTGATCCCGGCGGCGTTCGGCAGCATTCTCTGCATGCTGATCGTGGCCGGCCTGCCCCGGCTCCGAGTCCATGCCATCAGCATCTCGATCGTGATCGTGTCGCTCGGGCTCATCTGGACGGTCTGGTCGACACTACAGTCGACCCAGAGTGAGACCATGACGGTCGCCTGGTTCGAGGAGACCCTGTCCCGGCTGACCATGACCGAACAGAAGGTGCTGCCAAGCTGGTGGCTGTCATCCGGCCTGCTCGAAAGTGCCCTACGGGGCGAGACAGCAGAGCAAGGCTGGGCCAGCACACTGGAGGCGTTGAAGTTCCTCGGCCTCCTGACTGCCAACGCTTTGCTGATAAATCTGGCAGCCGGCTGGGTGGCCCGTTGGTGCTATCGTGCAGGCTACAGCCATCTGCAGGCCGAAATCCCGCGACGGCGGCAGCGGTCCATCCGCTGGTTTGACGATCTCCTGGCCCGGAGCGGACCACGCTGGGGCAGTCCCCTGCGGTTGCTTCTGGTGAAGGATCTGCAGATCTTCCGACGCGATGCCACCCAGTGGACACAGTTCATGATCTTCTTCGGACTGCTCGGGCTCTACTTTTTCAACCTGCGATCGTTCAATTACAGCCATGCCTACGCTTCGATTATCGGCTACCTCAACCTCGCCGTGGTGGGCCTGATTCTCTCGACCTTCACCACCCGTTTCGTCTTCCCCTCGATCAGCCTCGAAGGCCGTCGGTTCTGGATCCTCGGCCTGCTGCCGGTCAGTCGCGACCACATCGTCTGGTCGAAGTTTCTATTCGCGTTCGGTGGCGGGCTACTGCCCTGCCTCGGGCTGGTGATGCTCAGCGATTCGATGCTGAGTGTGCCAAAGAACACGACCCTGATTCATCTGTTCTGCTGCGGCATGCTCTGCAGCGGCCTGTCGGGCATCGCGGTCGGCCTCGGCGCCTGCATGCCCGACCTCCGCGAGTCGTCGCCGGCCAAGATCGCCGCCGGCTTCGGCGGCACCCTCAGCCTGGTGCTCAGCGCGTTGTTCATCATTGCCGTGGTAATGACGACCGCCCTGCCGAGTCATCTGAACCTGCTACGTCGCTCGATGGGGCAGATGCCGGGTGAGAACTTTCTCGGCTTTGTCAGCAGTCAGTTCGGGATCACGGCCAGCCTGGTGGTTGTGGCGGCCCTGGGCATGGTGGCAACATTCCTGCCGCTGCTGCTCGGCCTGCGGGCTTTTCGACGGCTGGAACCGTAACCGACGGGAAGAGCCTTCAGCCACCGGTGACTTGCCGTCAGTACGGCTTGCGCATCTTCTCCAGGCTGCCAGCAGTGGCCCGGATGGCTCACTGGTCTATTCTAAAAGAGGTCGGTTTCGTCCCCCAGCCCGAAAAAGGTCTGCCCGTTCTGATGATTCGTTCACCCGGCCAGTCGGTGCCCCCATTTGCTGACATCCAGCGGCAGCAGGATCGGGTTACGGGTCCACGGATTGGGGCGGTGCAGTATCTCAATACGAGGCCGTTGATCTACGGTCTCTCCGGGGAGCTGATCTACGATCTGCCCAGCCGGCTGGCAGACCGGCTGGCCGGCGGCGACCTTGACGTCGCATTGATCCCGACGATTGAACTTTTCCAGGGGCTGGCCGGCAACGGTGCCGCCGGCGGCCAGAGGGGCTACCGGATCATCTCCCGGGCCTGCATTGCCTGCCGCGGCCCGGTGATGAGCGTTCGCCTGTTCTTTCGCACCCGGCCAGAGCGGGTTCGCACGATCGCGGTTGACGAAGGTTCACGAACCAGTGTGGCGGTTTGCCGAATTCTGCTGGCCAAGCGGTTCGGACTGTCACCCAGCCTGGAAACGCTGCCGCTGAACGAAACGATTGACCAGACATCCGCCGACGCGGTACTCCTGATCGGTGACCGGGCCATCGGCCCGACAGGGGGTGGCTTCCAAGCGGTCTGGGACCTGGGCGATGAATGGTTCCGTTCGACCGGCCTGCCATTTGTCTTTGCGGTCTGGGCGGCCCGACCGGGAGTCGATGCCGACAAACTCGGCCGGCTGCTCGATGCCGCCCGCGACCGGGGTGAAGCCAACCTGGCTGCCATTGCTGCTGCCGAAGCGGCTGGCCACGGGCTGACGGTGCCACAGTGCCTCGACTATCTTCGCGAAAATTTGCATTATGATCTTGGACCGTTGGAACGGCGGGCCTTGCAGCTTTTCTATCGTGAGGCCTGCCAGCTTGGCCTTGCCCCCAGCAGCCGTGATCTGGCTGGTGCTTTTGTCTCCCCTGCTTCCCTCGCCCCCGGCTCTGCCTGATGGATACCTCGCTGACTCAAGTTCTCGATGATGTCACCGCCGGAGAACGGCTGGAAGCCGCTGATGCTGTTCGGCTGCTTGAATCCCGTGATCTCGCCCGCATCGGACGGGCGGCCCACGCGGTGACCCAGCGGCTCCATCCCGAGCCCTACCGCACCTACAACATCGACCGGAACATCAACTACACCAACATCTGCACGGCAGTCTGCGACTTCTGCGCGTTTTACCGTGGCCCCAAGCATCCCGAAGGTTACGTGCTCGACCGTGACGTGCTGCTGAAGAAGATCGAAGAGACCGTAGCGATCGGTGGGGATCAGATTCTCATGCAAGGGGGCCTGCATCCGACGTTGCCCCTGGAGTGGTACGAGGATCTGCTGCGAGACATCAAGACACACTTCCCAGCGGTCAACGTCCACGGCTTCTCGCCGCCGGAAATCCACCACCTGACCAAAGTTGCCAAACGCTCCCTGCAGGAGGTGCTCGAGCGGCTCGCCGCAGCCGGCCTCGGTTCGCTGCCGGGGGGCGGTGGCGAGATCCTGGTGGATCGGGTTCGGGACGCAATGACCCGGGGCAAGGTAATGACCGATGACTGGCTGGAGGTCCATCGGCAATGGCATAAGCTTGGTGGCAGAAGCACCGCCACCATGATGTTTGGTCACATCGAAACGCTGGCGGAGCGGATCGAGCATCTCGATCGGCTGCGGGAACTGCAGGACGAGACCGGTGGCTTCACCGCCTTCATCTGCTGGTCGTTCCAGCCAGACAATACCGAAATGGATGAAATTCCGCCGGCCGGTTCGTTTGAGTATCTCAAGACCCAAGCGGTGGCCCGGCTCTATCTCGACAACTTTCCCAACATCCAATCGAGTTGGGTCACACAGGGGCGGGAGATCGGCCAGCTGGCCCTGCTGTTCGGCGCCAACGACATGGGCAGCCTGATGCTCGAGGAAAACGTCGTTAGTGCCGCTGGAACGGTCCACCATCTCACGCTTGAAGAAATGCGTTCGGCCATTTCCGAACTGGGCTGGATTCCACGGCGGCGAAACGTCTTCTACGAGCTGTTTGAAGATGACGAGTCACTACTGTCGGAGCCTGCCCCGGCCGGGCCGACCGGCCTGCAACTGCCGGTGCTAACGGCAACCCCGTGAGTGGGCGGCTGGTTCCGGCTGAGTCCGATGCCAGTCACGGCTCCCGGCTTCTGCGGGCCCGTTGGCTGCTGCCGGTGGCAGGCCCGGTGATTGAGCACGCCTGGCTGCGGCTGGACCGGGGCCGGGTCGCAGGGCTGGGCTCTGGCTGCCCGCCTCCCGCCGGCCACCCGCAGCCTATCGACCTGGGTGACGCGGTGATCACCCCGGGCTTTATCAACGCTCATACCCACCTTGAATTCTCGGCCCTCCGGCAACCGTTTGCGACTGACGGCGGACTCGCTGCCTGGATCGACCGCGTGGTGGCTTGGCGTCGGCAGCAGCCGGCTGCCGACGGCGGGCAGCTGGAGTCAGCGATCCGGGCCGGCCTGCAGGAATCAGCCGCCGACGGCATTGTGGCACTGGGTGAGATCGGCACTGCCTCGGTCACCATCAGCACACTCAGGCAGGGCCCCCGGCTGCGGGTCTTCCGAGAGCTGCTTGGGCTGAGGCCACTGCCGGACGATCGTCCCGACGGCCCGGTTGCCGCAGCCTTGCGTGATGCCGGACGACTCGCCCGGGCCGGTCTCGCCGTCGGCCTTTCACCCCACGCCCCCTACTCCACCCAACAGCCATTGGGCCGGAGTGCCATCAAGGCGGCCGGATCGCTGCGGCGGCTTGCCCGCAGAAGTGTCGGCGGTCGGCGACCCATCGTGCCGCTGGCCATGCATCTGGCCGAATCGGCTGACGAGAATGATCTGCTTGAGCACCACGCCGGGCCATTTCGGGACCTGTTTGAGCGGCTGGGGGTCTGGCCGGAGCCACCGCCACGGCTGGCGGCGACGGCTGACTGGATCTCTTTGCTGGCCCGGGCCGAACGCGGGCTCGTCATCCACGGCACTCATCTGCCGGACGATCCTGTCGCCCTGGCCCGGCTGAGCCGGCACCGGGACCGGTTGGCGGTTGCCATCTGTCCACGGACCACCCTAGCCCTAGCCGGGCGGCTGCCGCCGGTGGCGACCTTCCAGGCAGCCGGCCTGCAGGTCTGCCTGGGGACCGACGGCCGCGGCTCGAACCCTGACCTGTCGATTCGGGCGGAGGCCCGCTGCCTGATCGAAGCCGGTATCGTGCCACCAGCCGAGGCCTTGAGGATGGTGACGCAGCGGGCCGCCTGGGCGGTTGGCTTCGAGGACAGTACCGGCAGGATCGCTGTCGGCCGACCAGCCGACCTGGCCATCCTGCGGCCGGTGTCAGCCCCAGCAACCGCAGATGCGGCAGTCGCCGCCGTGTTTGCAGCCGACACCCAGGTCATCGCCACCCTGCGTGGCGGCCGGATCATAGCCGGCAGTTGGCAATCTGGGTTTCAATGATTGCCGAGGCACCGATCGACTCGAGCCGCTCCATGATGCCGTGCGACTCCTTCCGTCGAACCATTGCCCTGACTGAGCACCAGTCGGAATCTTCCAGGGCGCTGATTGTCGGAGAATTGAATCCCGGCGTGATGGTCTCGGCCTCGGCCAGCCGGCTGCGGGGCACGTTGTATTCCAACAGTGACCAACTACGGGCAATCACCACCCCCTCCAGCCGGCGCACGATCCGGTCGGCCATGTCGGGGTCGACCACACTGGAGTTCTGCACCAGCACCGTCTCGTAACGGCCGATTTCCTCAAGTACCCGCAGCCGGTTGGCTGCCAGCGTGCTGCCGGTCTCGACCAGGTCGACCACCGCGTCGGCCACCCCGAGGGCGACCATAATCTCGACACTGCCGGAAAGCTCCACCAGATGGACTTCGACGCCGTGCTGAGCCAGCCAGTCGCGGGTAATGTGCGGAAAACTGGTGGCCACCCGTCGACCCTGGAGGCTTTTCGGTGAGGCAATGTCCGCACTGTCCGGAACGCAGAGGGCCAGCCGGCAGGAGCCGATGCCAAGGGCCAGCCGCTCGACTAGTTCAACGCCCGCCTCGCAGACCAGATCAGCCCCGGTAATCCCCAGATCGATCGCGCCTTCGGCGGTCAGGACAGGAATGTCATCGGTCCGCAGAAAGACGATTTCCAGCGGCATGTCCCGGCAGCGGGCGAACAGCGATCGCTCGATCCGTCGAAATGATAGGCCGGCATCATGCAGCAGGTCGGCCACCACGTCGGACAGCCGACCCTTGCTGGGAATGCCAATCCGCAAGAGTCGTTCAGGAGCCCCCGGGAAAGAATCTGTCATCGTGATCTCAGGATTTTGAACAGGGAAGGAAAGACGATTGTTCCATCAAAGCCCGATTCGGGCCGTAGGTGTTCGTACCTACTGGCGAGACTGCCGGGAGGCCTTTTCCTCCAGCCCAGACATGCCGAATCGGCTGGCGAGCGTCTTCTCGACCTGGCTGAGGGAGAGATCCCGAGCCGCCAGTAGCACCAGCACGTGGTAGAGCAGATCGGCCGCCTCCGACACAACCCTGTCGTCAGCCTCGGAGGCAGCAGCCTGGACGAGTTCCCCAGCCTCCTCCGTGACCTTGGCGGCGATTTTCGGAACACCGCCGACGAGGAGCCGGGCGGTGTAGGATCGCTCGGAGTCTGCCGCCCTGCGGGCGGCGATCACACCCTCGAGTTGTTCCAGAATGGCACCGATCCGGGGCTCCATTCACAATACTCCAAACCATCATCAACAACGCTCAGCAGGGACTGACCATCAGCCCTGCGACAACACTTTACCATGCCGCCCGACGGTTCCCGACCCCCAGCCTTCAATGCCAGCTCCAGCACCCAAACTGGCCGCCGATTGCCTGATTCTCACCGGGCCGACGGCGGCGGGCAAAACTGCAGTAGCCCTCCGGATGGCCGCACGGCTCGATGCCGAAATCCTCAGTGTCGATTCGGTCTCGGTCTACCGGGGGCTCGACATCGGGGCGGCCAAGCCGACCACCGCCGAGCGGGCCCGGGTGCCACACCACCTGATCGACCTGGTCAAACCGGTAGCCCAGTTTTCAGTTGCCGACTGGCTGGCCGCCGCCGCCGCCGCGGTGGCCGACTGCCGGCGGCGGGGGAAGCGCATCCTCCTGGTTGGCGGCACACCGCTCTACCTACGGTGCCTGCGGGACGGCCTTGATCCGCTGCCCCCGAGCAACCCGGTGATCCGGGCGCGACTGCAGGCCGAGGCAGCAGCCGGCGGCAGTGAGCTGCTCTACCGACGGCTGGTTTCCCGCGCCCCGGCGGCGGCGGGCACCATCCATCCCCATGACACCAAGCGGATCATCCGCGGCCTTGAGATTCTGGAGGCGGAGGGTTCGCTACCCGACCGGTCTTGGGGCTCATCAGCGGGTGACCAGCCGCCCAGGTTTCCCTGCCCGGTGTTGGTGCTCGACCTGCCCCGCCGGCTGCTGGCCGAGCGGATCGACCGGCGGGCTGAGGCGATGTTCGCCCGCGGCCTGCTTGACGAGACCCGCGCAGCCCTTGCGGCCGGGGGCATCGGCCCGACCGCCGCCCAGGCCGCTGGCTACGCCGAGGCACTGGCCTGTCTGCGGGGTGAATTGACCGAGCCCGAGGCAATTGCCCGTACCGCCCGCCGCACCCGGCAACTGGCGAAACGGCAGCGAACCTGGCTCCGGAGTTTTTCCGATGCGGTCTGGATCAGCGGCTAGTTGCCTGCCCTGAAGTCCCTGAATCCGCTAGCACAGGCAGTGCTAGCACATGATCTTGTGGTGCCAGCTTTCCACCACCACAAAATGAAAAAAATCCTTGTCTTGATCCCATCACCTCCTAGGTTCTCCACCGTCTGGTTCGAAACCGACACTCAAGGATGGGTGGCACGAACGCGGACGCGTTGCTGGAGAAAGGGACTTTCATGGCAGCCAAGCCGGTTATCGGGATCAACATGGACTACCGCCCGAGTCGCAAGGAACATGCGGCGCTTTCATTTGTGGCGGCAGGCTACTACGACAACGTCATCCAGTCTGGAGGCATCCCGGTGGTGCTACCGCCGCTGGAGGACGAGGATGACCTGGCCCGAATCCTTGACACCCTCGACGGCGTGGTGCTTGTCGGTGGTGCCGACCTCGACCCCAGGCGTGACGGCTACATGCCCCACCCGGCCGTCAGGGCGATGGATGAGCGGCGGGAAGATTTCGACCGGATGCTCGCCAAACAGGTCTGCGCCCGGCATCTGCCGGTGCTGGCCGTCGGCAGCGGCATGCAGCTGCTGAACATCACTGAGGGAGGTACGCTGTTTTTGCATCTTCCCGAGGATCAGCCGCAGGCGATTCCCCACAAAGACCCGCTCGATCCAGCCCATCGGCACGGCCTCCTGGTCGAGCCCGACTCGGCCATGGAGCGGGTCTATGGCGACGGCGAGATTCGGGTCAACAGCATGCACCACATGGCAATCGACGATCTCGCCGCTGGTTTCCGGGTGACCGCCCGTTCCCCCGATGGCATCATCGAGGCGATCGAGAGTGAGGTTGAGGGCTGGTTTGCCATTGGCACCCAGTTCCATCCCGAGGCCGAGAGTGCCTCAGCGCTGGACGCGAAAATTTTTGAGGAATTCGTTGTCGGCATCACCGGTGAGGTGCCGGCCATGCGGCTCGTGGCGTAACCGCCGCGGTCCGACGAGCAGCAGGTCCACCGTGGCCCGCCGTCACCCAACAGGGAGACGGCGGGCCTCTTTGCTGGCTTCTGCCAACGGCCAATCGACAGCTTCGCTGCAATCGCTGCAACCCCACCAAAAAATGGTGATCCTCCCGGTGGGCCGGTGGGTGCGACGGTACGATGTGGAAGGACACTCCGGCGTGTCCTCCATCCGGCCGCTGCGTCCGGTCGATACCGCCACAGGTGTCCGATCGCCTGCGGTGGGGCGGTTTGGGCTCCGCGGGAGATGGACCGGCGTGACAGCGACCTTTGAAGATCACAACGCATGGCGAGCACTGTTCGACGGTCTGCAGCCATCGCCCGGAGCCTTGCTGGGTCCACATCCGGTGAATGGACGCAGCGATCTCACCCGGGTGCGGGCCTTTCTACCGCAGGCCCAACGGGCCTGGCTGGTTGGTCAGCAGGGGTCGGCTATGGAGCAGCCGCTGCCGATGCGACGCACCCATGCTGCCGGACTCTACGAGGGCTACCTTACCGCCACGGCCGCCTCGGGCTACCGCCTGCGAATCGATGACGCCTCCCTCGGCCTGCGTGAACTCCACGACCCCTATGCCTTTCCCGCCATGCTGACCGACTATGACCTCCACCTGCTCGGCGAGGGCCGACACTGGAAGAGCTACGAGAAACTCGGCGCCCAGTTGCGGGAGGTCGCTGGTGTCGCCGGAGTCAACTTCGCCGTCTGGGCCCCCAACGCGACCGCCGTGAGTGTTATCGGTGATTTCAACAGCTGGGATGGCCGCGTCCATCAGATGGAGAAGCGGGTTCCCTCGGGAGTCTGGGAGCTGTTCATTCCGGGCGTGCAGATCGGCGCCAGCTACAAATACCGCATCCAGTCGGCCGAAGGGACCAGTGAGCGGGCCGATCCCTATGGCATGGCCGCCGAGGTGCCCCCCCGGACCGCCTCACGGGTGGCCGATTTGACCACCTACTCCTGGGGCGATTCGGCCTGGATGGATCATCGCCGCCACTGTGAATGGCTGGCTGAGCCGATTTCGATCTACGAGGTTCATCTCGGCAGCTGGCGGCGGCCAGGAGACGACCCCACCCGCTGGCAAACCTATGCCGACCTTCAGCGTGAGTTGGTTCCCTACTGCATCGAGATGGGGTTTACGCATGTCGAGTTTCTGCCACCAACTGAGCACCCGCTGTCGGCCAGTTGGGGCTACCAGACGATCGGACTATTTGCTGCCACCAGCCGCTTCGGGTCGCCGCAGGACCTGATGGCCTTGATTGACAGCCTGCACCAGGCCGGCATCGGCGTGATCATCGACTGGGTGCCAGCCCACTTTCCCAAGGACGGCCACGGGCTGCGGCGGTTCGACGGCACCGCCCTCTACGAGCATGAAGACCCCCGGCTCGGCGAGCATCCCGACTGGGGCACGCTGATCTTCAATTACGGCCGCAACGAGGTGGCCAACTACCTGATCAGCTCGGCCCTCTTCTGGCTTGACCGCTATCACATCGACGGGCTGCGAGTCGATGCGGTCGCCTCGATGCTCTACCTCGACTACAGCCGCAAAGACGGCGAATGGCTGCCGAACTGCTTCGGCGGCCGGGAAAACCTCGAGGCGATCGAATTCCTCAAGCAGTTCAATATTCAGGTCCACCACCACTTTCCCGGCGTGCTGACGATTGCCGAGGAATCGACCGCCTGGCCCGGGGTGTCGCGGCCGACATACACCGGTGGCCTCGGCTTCAGCCTGAAGTGGAACATGGGCTGGATGAACGACACCCTGCGGTACATGCGGCACGACCCGATCCACCGCAAATATCACCATGACGAGCTGACCTTCAGCCTGATCTACGCCTTCAATGAGAACTTCGTGCTGCCGCTATCGCACGACGAGGTGGTCCACGGCAAGGGCTCATTGCTCGATCAGATGCCCGGCGACCTCTGGCAGAAGTTTGCCAACCTGAGGCTGCTTTACGCGATGATGTGGTGCCACCCCGGCAAGAAGCTGCTGTTCATGGGCAATGAGTTCGGCCAGTGGCAGGAGTGGAACTTTGACGAGAGCCTGCAATGGCATCTGCTGCAGTGGGATAGTCATCGGGGCCTGTCGCAAGCCGTGGCCGACCTGAACCAGTTGCTCCGTCAGGAGCCCGCCCTGCACGCGGTCGATTTTGACGGCCGGGGGTTTGAGTGGATCGATTGCCACAACTGGCAGGAGAGCGTACTCGCCTTCGTCCGCCGTGGCAGCCGGCCCGAGGATTTTCTTGTCGTGCTCTGCAACTTCACTCCGGTGCCGCGGCCGGGCTACCGACTCGGCGTGCCGGCGGCAGGCAGCTACACCGAGCGGTTCAACAGCGACGCCGCCCGCTACGGCGGTAGCGACGTGACCAACCCGCTGCCAATGGCCAGCCAACCGGTGCCGCATCATGGTCGCGAGCAGTCGATCGTGCTGACGGTGCCCCCCTTGGCGGCGGTCGTCCTCGGCCCGGCACCCTGACCGACAGCCCCTATCCGACTGAGTGGGCGGTAGCAGGCTCAGTGACATCAATAACCGCGTCATAATCTCGCTTCTGCACGCAGGCCCGTACAGTGGTCCCCTGGCCGGGTGAGGACTCAATGGAGCAGGCTCCGCCCAGCCGTTCAATTCGCTCTCGCATCCCAGAGAGACCGAAATGCCCCGGGGTCCACCATGGCGGCTGTCGCACGACAACCACGTCATCAAGCGAGCGTAGCAACAGCATCATCCCCCGCACTGCCGGATCAAGTACGGGTGACTGTGGCGACTGCCCGGTGGCCAGCTCAACCTGCATGACCCCGGTAACGTCGATCTGGGTGCCGGGCTGCGGCACGTCGTGGACGGCTGCTGGCGTCCCCTCAAATCGGGCGGCGAGCAACACGCCATTACTCGAAAGCACAATATCGGTAGCGTTTCCCTCGGCGTCGGTCAGCTCAACCACCGTGGCAGGAAACCGGACGAGGCAGCCTTCATAACTGGTAGGCGTTGCCATGCGGCCGTAATAGATGGCCACACTGTTGATCGCCATGATTTCCTTCGGGGTGACGCGGGCCGGTGGCGGCAGCGGCAGCCGGCCAAGCCGACGAACCACCGCCTCCGAGAGCCCAGCCACTTTCCGGCTCATGTCGAGAAAGCCCGCGACCTCCACCTGCTCCCCCACAGCCGGCAGCTCGCCGTCGGCCACCGCCACTCGCACACCCCGCAGCCCCTGCTGCAGCACAATAAAACCCGCTGGTGAGGAGAGTGTCACCACGCCGCTGGTTCGGATTCGGTGCCCCATGCGAGGCTCGGGGTGAAAGGTGCCGAGGGCATCGAGTGGCAACCGCGGCCCGGTAAACGGATTGGTCGGAGGTGACGTGATGACATGGATGTCCGCAGGCCGCGCCACCGTCAGCGAAGGGCCGAGAAACTCTCCCCGGGTGTTTCGCTCAGCTCCCGTCACTCCCACAATCTGAACCTCGGCATCGATCAGGTCTCCGGGACGCTCTGGCCAGCATTTCTCCGGCAACCGCACCAGCATGGTGCGGGCCTGACAGTGAAGCGTGATCGACCAGAATCCCTGGGTGGGCTTGCTGCCGCACTGCTGGATGATGCCGGTGATCTCAACTCGCCTGGCGTTATCGACCCCACTGAACAGCCGGCCCAGATCGGCCTGGCGGAGCGGCAGCATTGCCTGCTTGGCAAGCGGTTCGATGGTGGCTACCCGGAGATGGGGCGCGTAGCCGCCGGCATCGATCTGGCCCGTAACCACCACCTCTGCTCCGACACCAACCTTCGCCTGAATGAGCTGCCATCGTGCCATTACCGCTTCGTCATAAAAGCAGTTCACCCAAATACCACCAGAAACATCTTCGATCGTAAACGTTTCGTGCCCGGGACAGGACCAGGTCACAACGCCGCGGATCCGTACCAGTTCATCAGCCCCCTGACCAGTCAGGGGCCGGCTGAGCACCTCGCCGATTGGCAGTTGCTTCGGCTCAGCCGCCCAGCCCGGCAGGCAGGCAACGGTTCCCAAGCCAGCCAGGCAAATTGCCATGCAAGAAACACGACGCATGAACGACAACCTCCTCACACGAAGAGCCTACCTTAGTGCACCGCCCAAAACGTCTATTTGCATGCCTCTTCCGCGGGGTTCTCCTCGGAATTGACCGGGGTGAGGGGCGGGCCATGCCCATCGGGTAGCCCCGGATACTGCGCGCAGCCAGGATGACGAAGCAAGGTTTCCGTGGAGTGGCTGAAGCCCAGGATGGCCGGAGTGAACGTCCGGCGAGAAAAGTCTGGTTTGCTGCTGGAAAAAAGGGCGAGAACTGACGTGCCGACCAGAAATGCGACGCAGTATTTTTCCTTCAACAACTAGCCAGATGGCGGATGGCTTGTGGGCCGCGGCGGGGGCACAATGGCTCTTATTGCCCCCTTCGCAGCCTGTTCCTGGCCACCCCAATGAACACGCCAATTCGCCTGCTGCTTGTCGATGACCATGCCGTGATGCGGGCGGGGTTGGCCAACCTCTTGGCGACCGTCGGTGATTTTGCGGTGGTTGCCCAGGCCGACGACGGCCTGTCGGCCTTGAGGCTCTGGCGACAGCACCGTCCTGACGTCTGCCTGCTCGACATGACGATGCATGGCATCGACGGCGTGGAAACGCTGCAACGGCTGCGGGAGATGCACCCCGACGCCCGCGTACTCATGCTCACCTCGTCCGATTCAGCCACCGATCTGGCCCGCGCTCTCGCAGCCGGGGCCAATGGCTATGTGACAAAAAATGTCAGCCACCAGGCCCTCTTCGCAGCGATCCGAGACGTTTCCCGTGGAGGCAAACCCGTGAGCCGTGAGACGATCATCGACGCTTCGCCGACGACGAGCGAAAGCTGTGGCCTCACGCCGCGCGAGGTCGAGGTGCTCGGTTTGCTGCGGGAGGGCTTCACCAATGCCGAGATCGCCCGGCTTCTCGGCATCACGACCCATACCGTGAAAGTGCACGTTGCGGCCCTGATCACGAAGCTCGCTGTAAGCGACCGGACCCAGGCCGTGGCCCGAGGCTTCGACCTCGGTCTGCTGACAGCCAAGCCCCAGCGGGCCTAAGTGAACACGGGATCAGCCATCGAGGGCTTTGCCCGCGAACGCGGGCGATCAATGGCCCGCTTGGGCAACCCCCGAAAACGCCGAGGGTTCTCGGGCATGCCGGTCGCCGCATCCTGCGGCGGCAGACTTCATCCACAGTCTGCTAGCCCCTTGACGAAAGTAATGTACGCACGCGTCTTCTTTCACAATGCTATTTCTCTCGACGCACGCCGCGGAACCGCCTCAGCGGGTGCCGAGCCGGCCTGGGCAATCGCCACGCTTTTTCCACCGCAGCGCGGCTGGTAGCGAAGGGGCCCAGCTTTTTTCATTCACCGAATTACTCAGTCAGTTGGTGGAACTGGTCGATGGCTCGACCGCAGTTGCTGTGCTGCCCACCAAGAACCACCAGCAGGTCGTACACGCCCTGCTGACACTGTTGCTGTAATTGCTGCGGGATAACCGGTGCGGGGGTGCGGTGGCCGCTCCGTACCGAATGTGGCCGCAGGAGGCTACCTCTCGAGAGCCAGACATCGTCATCTACGCAGCACCGCACCTCGATCGATACGGCGAGCCCGCAGACCTCGTGGCGGAAGTGATCAGCAATGACCAGGCTATTTCCCACGTGCTCCCTGGCTTCACTGTCGCTGTCGGTTCGCTGCTGCGGCGATAGCCCTTGCGCTCAGTCCACTAGCGAGAGAACCGCGGCTCGCGGTTCCAGTTGAGGGCAGCATTTTCCTCCAGCCCCTCGATCCAGTTCCGGAAGACGTCGGCGAAGGCCTCCTGGGCAACCATTGCCACCCGCTGCGGCTCGCCCCGCGAACTCGCGAAGCGAGTTCGCAGTTCCGCCTCGTCCGGTTCCACGGCAATCACCCGCAGGACATAACAGAAAGTCTGCGGTTCATTGAAGGCCGAGGTGCTTGCCCCGGCCGGGGTCGTAAAGACAGCCTGCATGAGGGCCTCGCCCGGAAACACCAGCCCGTTGGGCTCCGACACCGTTGGCGGGCCGCCAAAGCCGGCCGTTCCCTGGGTCAGCCAGGTAAACGGGCCGACCGTCCGCACCGCTTCAGCCTGATCCTCGCCAACCGTTTCGGTCAGACTCCGCTCGGCTGCCGCGGCAGCAATTTCAGCAGCCCGCTGCTTTGCCAGAGGCCGCGCCTCGACGATTCGCCAGGCCTTTTCGACGGTTTCGCGGGCCTCGGCAAAGCTCGGCACTCGCTCTTCCTGCTCTTCCTGCTTCCATGAGAAGTAACGATTGCCCTCAGCATCGCGTGACGTGATCGGCCGCAGGGCGACGCTGCCTTCCGCAAAGATCATCTCAAGCCACCGCCGCTGGCGAATGCCAAAGCGGCTGCCGGGGTCAGGCACGAACTCAAAGCTGGCACCGATTCCTCCGGCTGCCGCGGCCGCTGGTGCCGTGATCCAGTCAGACTGCTCGGCAACAAGCCCCTGCTTCTCAGCGATCTTTTCAATGTCGGGAGCGACCGGTTCGGGCTCACCCTCATTCCCCCGGGCCAGCCAGACCGCCCGATCCTCGGCGTAGGCGGTCAGATCACCGGCCAACGCGGAGAAGATCGCATCGATCGTGGCAGTCGCCCGCTCGCGGGTGAGTTGCTGGCGAATCTGATCGGCCACTTCTTCAAGCGGCCGTAGGGTCATCTCCGGCTCGGCTGGCTCAGACGGTTTGCCCGCTGTGTCGGCCTCCTGCTCGGCAGCCACACCCTTCTCCGTCGCTGTGGCCTGCTCGGCTTCGGCAGTTCTCCCGTTTTTTTGGGGCTCACTGGCCTGCTCGCTGCCTGCGGTTTTTTCGGCCTTTTCAGCCGGTGGTTCGGCTGCCGGCTTCGCATCGGTCTTCGCCACTGACTGCTCGACGGCAGGCGACTGGGTTGCGGACTCAGCGGCATCGGCCGCCTCGTCAGCGAGAAAGGCGACTGGCTGCACGGTCAGCCGGCGGCCGGACTGGCTGCTGCTTTCTGCCTTCGGCTCAGCGGCTGGAGC
>Ga0180434_10003537_pt1 | contig 19848 bp, 14 predicted proteins | sample SS_ome_7_FD_132453 | JGI IMG/M metagenome (GOLD analysis project Ga0180434, IMG submission 132453) | Hypersaline lake sediment archaeal communities from the Salton Sea, California, USA - SS_1_D_2 metaG | ecosystem: Environmental > Aquatic > Non-marine Saline and Alkaline > Hypersaline >...
AGGCGAGCCGGCCGAGTTCATAGCGGAAATACTCGTCGATCGGACCGGTGAAGACCAGCAGTTGGTTCGGTCGGAAGGCGTCGCGGTCGCGGAGGTAGTCGAAGTTGAGCACCACCGGGATGCCGGCAAGCATCCGCTGGACCATGGTGCTGTAGCCGTCGGTGGGAATGCCCTGGTGCTTGTGGTTGGGCGTGAGGTAGGGATTGTCGTCCTCACGGACGTCGAACCGCTTGCAGAGCCCGGCCGCGAGGCTCTCGGCCGGCACACCCCATTGTTTCTCGGTGTAGGGTTTGACGAACTTCTCATAGATCGGCCGAGGCATCAGTTGCAACGCGGCCTGCTCGAAGTTGGCCGGCCTGCCGTCGGGCTCAGCCGGTTGCCAATCGGGCCCACAAAGCCGCCGGATGTAGCTGGCGGCGATCGGCCAGTTCTCCAACGCGCCGTCGACCCGCGAGCGGATCTGGTGCCGGTAGGGATGGAACGTGGCGAAACGGGTGACGAATTCCCAAATGGCCTTCGAGTTCGTTCTGAACAGGTGGGGGCCGTAGCGGTGGACCTGGATGCCGCTAGGATGCCAGAAGTCGGCCACATTGCCGGCGACATGCCCGCGTCGTTCGAGCACGACGACCCGGTGGCCGGCGTCGGCCAAACGTCGGGCGATCACGGCCCCGGTCAGGCCCGAGCCGACGATGACATAATCGGTGCGCATGGATAGAGTACTTCCGGCGAATAGTCGCGATTTGGCCCGAGCGAGATCAAACCTGGCTCTTTGCGGACGCAACAAAGAGCGAATCGGCGTATACCGAAGTCGCGGCCGTCGAGCAAGAGCATTTTGCTGGGTTGGTCGGGTGGCGGGATGCCTATTGATGCCGTGGGCGGATCCGCAATCCGTCCCACAGCACGTCCTTTTCCAGGCAGGCTCCGAGACCCGCAGCAAGCCGATAGCGGCCGGCCCAGCCGCCCGAACCCCCTTCACGAGGGTGGCAGAAAAGTTTCCGAAAAAAGCGGGGGTCCCGCCAGGCGACAAGATCCCCCCCCTCTCTTCCCCAAACCCTGGATTTTTCCTGTCTTTCCTATTGACCGGGTCGTAAGGTTTGTTATGCTTACGTAAATGGGTAGAATAAGGGGATTCTCGTGGTCCGTAGGGAACCCACCAGCCTTGAAGCTCCGTGTTATCACACCAGGGCCCGCCGGAGCTTCACCAAGCAGCCCACCCAAGTGTCCATTTCTTTGGAAAGATTGGTTATCACCCAGACAGCGACGCCCAGGTCCGGCTAATCGGGTTGGGGGCGAATAGCCTGTCGATCGGATCATGGTCTCTCGGAAGGCGGCGTTGTCGACGGCCCGGGGGATTGTTCCGCAATCGCAACAGAGACGACGATCGGATGTTGTCCCAAATCAACAAGTTTCCGTCCGGCTGCCGAGGGCCAGTCGTGGAGAGATGACGTAACCATGCACTAGCGAATGCTTTGCGTGCTTTCGGGAAATTGGCGACGGGCTTTGGCATCCCGGGTGCTTATTCCAGCCCGCGTTGATTTGCTTACGCGTGCCGGTTTTCCAATCTCTCGCTCCCATCCGCTTCGAGGAGAGCATCTTGCCAAAGACTCGACAAAGAGACGCCCTGAGCAACAGCAACGGTCGCAAGCCTCGCAGGCGCAAGGGTGCTTGCCGTAGCAAGCAGCAGTCGCCGCTATTGGCCCGCTCGTGCAACGGCCACGACCAGGGGCAGCCGGACGAGGAGGAGTTGGCCCAACTCGAGGACGAGTTGGACGATGTCAGTTCGGTCGATGTCACCGGCGACGACGACCAGATTGACGATCCGGTGCGGATCTATCTGATGCAGATGGGGGAGGTCCCGCTTCTGACGCGACGCGAGGAGATAGCTTCCGCGCGACAAATCGAGCGGACGCGGCGGCAGTTCCGCTGCAGCATGTTGGCCACCGATTATGTCTTGCAGGGGGCCATCAACCTGTTGGAGAGCATCCGCAAGGGGAACCTGCGCCTGGACCGGACCATCGAGGTTTCGGTGATCAACGTCCGCGAGAAGCGGCGGCTGCTGAAGATGCTCGAGCCCAATCTTCACACACTGAAGCAGATGGTCCGGCGGAACCAGCGGGATTTTGCCCGCGCCGTCAACCGGTACGTGCCCGAGAAACAACGCCATCAGGCATGGCAATGCCTGATGCAGCGGCGTGCCCGGGCTGTCCGACTGGTCGAGGAACTCGGCCTGCGGACGCAGCGATTGCAGCCGATGCTTGAAAAGCTCAAGCAGATCTCCGAACGCATGACCGAGCTGCGCCGGCAGGTGGCCGACCTGAGCGGCAACGGCGACGCCGACCGGCTCCCGGCATTGCGGAAGGAACTCTGCTACCTGATGCGGGTGACCCTGGAGAGCCCCGCCACGCTCCAGCGCCGCCTCGAGCGATGCTGCCACAATCTCGAGCAGTACGAAGCCGCCAAGCGGGTTCTTTCGGCCGGCAATCTGCGGCTGGTCGTCTCGATCGCCAAACGCTACCGCAACCGGGGCCTCAGCTTCCTCGATCTGATCCAGGAGGGCAATACGGGGCTGATGCGGGCGGTCGACAAGTTCCAGCACGCCCGAGGGTACAAGTTCTCGACCTACGCCACCTGGTGGATCCGCCAGGCCATTACCCGGGCAATCGCCGATCAGAGCCGCACCATCCGCGTGCCGGTGCATATGATCGATTCGATGAGCCGGGTCCGCAGTGTCACGCGGCATCTGCTTCAGCGCAACGGCGTCACGCCCAGCGTGGAAGAGACGGCCGAAGAGGCCGGCATGTCGGTCGAGGAGGCCACCTGCATCCTCCGCATGACCCACCATCCGCTTTCGCTCGACCAACCGGTCGGCGACCACGAGGATACCTACTTCGGCGAGTTCCTCGAAGACCATCGGGAAGACGACCCGCTGCAAGAGATGAACCAGGCCTCGCTCCGCTCTCGAATCGCCGACGTGCTCGAAGCGCTCGACTACCGCGAGCGGGAGATCATCCGCCTACGTTACGGGCTGGCCGACGGCTACACGTACACCCTGGAGGAGGTGGGCAAGATATTTTCGGTCACTCGGGAGCGGGTTCGCCAGATCGAGACCAAGGCGGTCCGGGCCTTGCAGCACCCGATCCGCGCCAGCAAGCTCGCCTGCTTCGTCGAACGTTCCGTTACCCCGCCGGTCGAGTCGGCGGAAAGCCCGACCGCTCTGGAACGGGTGTAGATCGGCTTGCTGCGACCACTTGGGTATCGGCCCGATTTGCGGTATGCTTTTTGTCAGTCGGACGTGCAACCGCAGCACGACGAATCCCTCCTGCCACACAACGGAGGAACCGATGGCAGACCCGAAGAGTCGCGACGAACGCTTGTATCTTGGCGTGGACATCGGCGGCACCAAGATTCAGGCCTCTCTGATCTCGGAGGCGGGCACGCCGCTGGAGCGTCAGCGCCGCCCCAGCCCGCGCGGAAGCGAGCCGGAAGAAATCCTGGCCGCCCTGGAAGCGGTGATGGGTGAGGTGCTGGCGAAGGCCGAGATCGAGCAGGACGCTCTGACGGCCATCGGCGTGGCCGTACCCGGCGTCGTCGATCCGGACGACGGTTATGTGGTGGTCACGCCGAACATGGGCCTGACCGACGTCGCCCTGGGCCCCCATCTGCAGGGCCGGTTTCACGTCCCGGTGGTGATCGGCAATGACTGCAACCTCGGCGCGTTGGGCGAGAAGTGGCTTGGAGCGGCCCGCGACGCCGATAGCGTGGTGGCCATGCTCGTTGGGACCGGCATCGGTGGTGGATTTGTACGCAAGAAGCGCCTTTGGCGCGGCGCGCGGGAAGCGGCCTCCGAAGTCGGCCACATGGTCATGCAGATCGGCGGGCCGCTGTGCGGCTGCGGCAATCGGGGCTGCTTCGAAGCCCTGGCCAGTCGGACCGCCATCGAACGCGACCTTCGCCAGGCGATTGCCGACGGCCGGACCAGCGTGCTGACGGAACTCGCCGAGGGCGACCTTCAGATCATCCGCAGCGGCATGCTCCGCCGCGCGCTGGAGGCTGAAGATCCGCTGGTGACGGAGGTGATGCATCGGGCAAGCGAAATCATCGGATATGCCTGCCTGACGATCCGGCACCTGATCGACCCGCAGGTGATCGTTCTCGGCGGCGGCGTGTTGGAGGCGTGCAGCGGGTTCATGATGCCGATCATCCGCAAGGTGGTCGGCTCCGACCAATTGCCCGGCGCGCGGCACGGCGGCCATATCCTGCTCTCGGCGTTGGGGGATGATGCGGTCGTCCTAGGAGCGGTGGCCCTGGCTCGCGGCGAGGTCGGCCGCAGCCCGTTCAGCAGCCGGTTTGCCGTCAAGCCTACCTACCCGCGGATTACCGACGTCCGTTTCGGCGAAACCACTGTCGGCGAGAGGACCTACAACACGGACATCCATATCCGCGTCAACGGCAAGGTGAAGAAGCGGGATAAGGCTTTGGCGAAGAGTCTTTACGGCTCCTCGCACATGATCGGACCGAAGGAACTGGCCAAGGTCTGTAAGGGAGGTCCGCAGGTCGTGTTCATCGGCACGGGGCATTCCGGAGAAGTACGCCTGACCGAAGACGCGGAGCTTTACCTGCAACATCGCTCCATCCAGTACGAGGCCTTGCCGACGCCCGAGGCCGTGGCGGCCTATAACCAGTCGACCCAGCGCAAAGCGGCCCTCTTGCACGTGACGTGCTGAGTGCTATTTCCCCCCTTTGACTAGGCCGCGAACCTCGGTTACCATAGAGATGGTGGCATCGAGCGAACGGAGGTAAGCGATGGACGTGAATCTGCTGGTCGTCGGGGGCAAGAGCGCGGGCAAGAAGATCCCGATCCAAGTGCCCAAGTTCTTTATCGGCCGCGGGGATGATTGTCACCTGCAGGCGGGGAGCGATCAGGTTAGCCGCCACCATGCGGTCCTGATTGTCGAAGAGGGGTTCGTCGCCGTTCGCGATTTCGGCAGCAAGTCGGGAACCTTCGTCAATCAAGAGCGGATCAAGACCGAACGGGAACTGAAGACCGGCGACCGGCTGAAGATCGGGCCGTTGGAATTCGAGATCGAGCTTGGAGTCCGCTTAGGGGGAAAGAAGAAGCCCAAGGTTCAGAACGTTGCCGAGGCCGTTGTGCGAAGCGCCAAGGCCAGCCAACCGATGGATGAGGACGACTTCGACCTCGGGGACATTTTCGGCGAGGACGACAGCGACCAGCCCGAGGAGGCTCCTCCGCCGAGCGCCCCGAGCCCGGCGGCCGCCAAAGCCGAAAACCGCGTCGACGCGCAAGCGGCCGAACCTGTGCAGCCGCCGAAGCAGCCGAAGCAGCCCGGCATTGTCGGCCGGTTCGCCACGAAGGAGCCGCCGGTGGGTAGCTCGCGGGAAGCGGCGGATCAAATTCTCAAAGAACTCTTCAAGCAGCAACGCAAATGACCGATCCCGGCCGCCACACGGAGTCGGCCACCTTGCGAGGGGCGGCTTTGTTCTGCTCGACCATCGGCCGATCGGTGGCGCTTGTGTTGCCCGGGCTTCTCGCGCCGGCGTCCGCGCTTGGGCTGGATCATGTGGCGTTCGAGCGCGATGCGAAGCGGTTCTATGTCGAGGGACGCGTTCTGGTGACGGCTCAGGATGACGGGCTGTTGCTGCTGGCTCGCGACGGCGTGATCTGGGCAATCCCGCCGGAAGAACGCATCCGGCATACGCGCGACCCCCTGCCGTTTTCCCCCCTGACGGCCGACGAACTGTCCGAGCAGTTGCTGGCCGAGTTGCCCTCGAGCTTCAAGGCCCATCGGACGGCCCATTATCTCGTGCTCTACGACACCTCCACGGCCTATGCCGAGTGGTGCGGCTCGCTGTTCGAGCGGCTCTACATGGCCTTTACGAACTACTTCGGTCGCCGCGGTGTGGAGCTCAAGGAGCCGGAGTTTCCGCTGGTGGCCACCATCTTCGCCGATCGGCAGGCCTATCTGAAGTGTACCCGCGCCGAACTCGGCGGAGCGGGCGAGTCGATTATCGGCTACTTCAGCCTGCGGACCAACCGGATGACGATGTACGACCTGACCGGCGTCGAGCGGCTGCGGTTGCCTGCCGGGCGGGGCAATGCGAGCCAAATCGGCCGCATCCTGGCCCAACCGCAAGCCCAACAGCAGGTGGCCACCATCGTCCACGAGGCGACCCATCAGATCGCCTTCAACTGCGGCCTGCACACGCGCTACAGCGATTGTCCCCTCTGGTTCAGCGAGGGAATCGCCGTCTATTTCGAAACACCCGACTTGAGCAGTTCTCGGGGATGGCGCGGCATCGGTGCGGTGAACCGGCCTCGGCTGGTCCAGTTCCAGCAGTATCTTCGACATCGGCCGACCGACTCGTTGCGCACGCTGATCGCCACCGACCAGCGGTTCCGCGACCCCAAACGGGCTTTGGACGCCTATGCCGAAGCCTGGGCGCTGACGTACTTCCTGATCCGCCGTCACTCGGACGCATACGCCGGGTATCTCCAACAGCTCTCGAAGAAGAAGCCGCTGCTTGAAGACGACGCCCAAACACGGATCAAACAGTTCGAAGCCGCCTTCGGAAACCTCGAACAGCTCGACCGCGAGATGGTCCGTTACATCCTTCGGAATACTGGTCGGTAGCCTTCGCGGTCAGTGGTGAACTTGCGGTCCACTCTTCACGGCGCGGCGCGACACAACCAGCCGATCCTTTGTGGCTCGGCGGTCGGCTTGTGCGACACACAACTCTTTCGCGCACATTCCCAAGTGGCTCGGCTGCTTTCGCGGTGCTATTGGCCAAAAAATTTTCCACGGCGAAGAAAATTTTTTTCGACTGAGAACGTTCGCGCCGCGCGGCCATCTCTTGCGTTGCACCGGCCGCGCGCACGTCGACATTTCGCAGTGAAGAACCGGCATCCGACAGGCTGTCGCGCGTTGCTGTTCTTGCACGTCGAACCGCCCGCCGATGTCGCTGGATGCGCGGCTCGAACCGATGCGTGCAGTCCGTCGTCTAACGAAGCTCCGTACCCCGCGCAGATGCCTTCGCAGGAAACGCGCATCGCGTCTTCGTTCCACGCGAGCGGCAGGGCGATCGTTCGACAGTCGGGGCATTGTCAGGTGGTGGCGCTACCTGGGACCTGAATGAAGGGCGAGCTGTCGGTCGCGCCGTAAAGCGTTGGCGTGCAATGCATTGCGTCCAGCGCAGCCTTCGCGGACAGATGGCCGTCTTGCGGCCGTGAAGCACGTGTCGCATAGCAATCCGTGACGGCTTTTGCCGCGGATCGGCGCGCTGCCAACGGGTCGAGAGCCATGGGTGAACGCATTGCCGCTGAAGAGATATCAACACCGCATTCTGATGCGATCACGGCGAAAGTATGCGAGCATCTTCTGTCGTAAGGAGACCTTCGATCGGTGTCCTTCGTTCTTTACCCGAAGGTTGTTCAACGTGAGAAGAGAGCGTCGCTCCGTAGGTATCAAGCGATGGCGATCGATGTCCTATTCATCCCTTCGACGACGTTGATTCGCGGCGTGGCGCGGGTCGGTTTCACTAAAGAAAATGGATTTGATGCACGAATTGTACTTGCAAAGAACAAAAAAATGAGTAGGATCAGAAAGAGCTTAAGCTTACTGAGCTTGGCACGAGCGGAAGTGGCTGGTAGACACCGGCGCTTTCGAGGACGGACGAGGACGAACGCGAGGGACTTCGTGATGCGAAATTGCTGAACGACGTTTCAAGAGTTCGTTGGTTTGTTTGGTGGCGGTGTCCCTTTCGGCTTACGGCCCCAGCCCTCAAGTCGCAACAAGGAGCCCGCCGGAACACTTGTTAGGAGGACGTGTGGTGGCCAAGAAAAAGGCAACTGCCAAGAAGACGACCAAGAAGGCCGCGAAGAAGGTAGCCAAGAAGGCAACCGCGAAGAAGGCCGCGAAGAAGACGGCCAAGAAGGCCGCGAAGAAGACGGCCAAAAAGGCCGCGAAGAAGACGGCCAAGAAGGCCGTGAAGAAGACGGCCAAAAAGGCCGCCAAGAAGGCCGCTCGGAAGAAGAAGTAGTCGGCCGGTTCTCGGAACCGTTGCAAGATTGCTTGCTTCCTCCCCTTCACTTCGCACTACTGCGTAGTTGCTACAACGAGAAAGAGACGCCCGGCACGGCTGACCGGGCGTTTCTACTTTCTTGGCCGAACCACTGGCGTGCCTCTTCGCCCCTTCTCGACAGCGACAGCCGGCGGCGGCACGCCATTGCGACGGCAGTCGGAAGTTGTTGCCTTCCAAAAGCTTACGTTCTAAGACTGGACATCCCGGCGAGTCAACGAACAAAACCTCCGTAATGCCGTCTAGCCGCCGGCCTTCCAGCCGCCATTCCCGCGCAGGCAGGAACCTTGCTGAGTACAGGTCGCCGCTGGATTCCCGCCTGCCTCGAAAATGGAACTGATTCCGGCCCCTTTTCGTCATTCCAGGTGCCGCGCAAGCGGCATGACAGACTGCGCGGGAATGGCGGTTGGAACGAGGCCCCGGCGATCATCGCTCATTCACTATGCGAAGATCATTAGACGGTTTTGCAGGTCGTCTCTTTGTCAAGTGGACGGATTGCGTATCCGTCCTGCGAGATGAGGATCCCGCTTAGAGCATCTCGGCGGTCAAGAAGTTGGGGGCGGACTCCAGCAAGACCGCCTCGCGACCGTGACGATCGGCCGCGCACGCCCAAAGCGGCCTGCCATCGCAGCCGCCGGCGTAGCGGCGCATCAGATCGCCGGCAGCGGCGCGAGCCGCGGCGGTCGCCGGGCCGACGATCAAGACATCGGGGCCGGCGAAGCCCTGGGGCATCAACAGCAGCGACTCGGACGCATCGGCCCGGCCGGCCATCCCTCGCAGCATCGCGTTGTCCACCTCATTGCGGCCGACAACCAGCTTGGTCCTCGCATCGCTGCGGAAATGCCGGCCGTGGTTCAACAGCTCGAAATCCCATCGCCGGGCGTCCGGGGCAAATCCCAAGAGGTCGCGTACCCGGGGTGCGAAGGTGCGCTCCGTCAACGCGCAGCCGGTCGACGGTGACTCCTGCTCGCCGGCCGCGCCGACGCGCAGGCCCAATTGCTCGGCCAGAACCATCAAAGGCCGACGCTTGCGGCCGTGGAACGCGTAGAGCCGGCTGCGGTCGAGGAGTCCTTCCCGCTCGGGCAATGTCGGCGGAAGCAGCCTCGCCGACAGCGGACGCACCAGCCGGTCGTCCAGGCCGCTGCGGCGCTGGATGATCTCCAACTGGTGCTTGTTCTGGCTCATGGGGCGTTGCCCGGCGACCTCGCCGGTGATGACCGCCTCGGCGCCGCATTGCCGCATCCATCGGCCGGCCATCCGGCACATGTAGATGCGGCAATCGATGCATGGATTGACCCCTTTGCCGTAGCCGTAGGCCGGGTTGCGGACAACGTCGACGTAGTCGTCGTCAACGTCCATCACCGTCAGCGGGATCTGAAGCTCGTCGGCCGCCCGGGCGGCGGTCGCCCGACAGCAACTGAAGATGGTTCGCACGTTCAACGCGAGCACTTCGAAGCCCTGCTCCTGCATGACGCGTACCGCGAGCCGGCTATCCAGACCTCCGGAGAACAGGGCAATGGCGCGCGGCATCGATCACTCGGACGCATAGGGGGCGGGTTGGCCGCTGATTTCGCTCAAGGCGTTGCGCGCCGCCCGCTGCTCCGCTTCCTTCTTATTGCGCCCCCAGGCCGGCTGGTGGCATCGGCTGCCGACTTGGGCCGCTACCTTGAAACACTTGCTGTGGTCGGGGCCCTTCTCGTCGAGCAGGTGGTAGACCGGCGTGGTGCCGTGCTCGCGTTGGGAAAGCTGCTGTAACAGCGACTTGTAGTTGCTCCCCAGCGCCCCTTCGACGGCCAATTCCACCTCCGGCTGCACGTGCTCAGCAATGAATCGCCTGGCCGCCTCATGCCCGCCGTCCAGATAGATGGCGGCCACGAGCGACTCGAACACGTCGGCCAGAAGCGATCGGGGAACGCTCGGATGGGTCGTCATCCCTTTGCCCAGGATGAGGAATTCCTGCATGCCCAGCGACTCGCTGATCTTCGCACATGTTTGGCGGCTGACCACAATCGACTTGATCCGCGTCAGGTCGCCTTCAAGATACTCGGGATACTGCCGGAAGAGCATCTCGCAGACAACCCCTCCCAAGATGGCGTCGCCGAGGAATTCGAGCCGCTCGTTCGACGCCAGCCGGTGCTCCGCGCCGGAGGCGTGCGTCAGTGCCGACCGCAGAAGATCCTGATTGTGGAAATGGTAGTCGATCCGCTCTTCACAACGCTCCAGTTGGACCGGGGAATCGGAACCCGACCCAACCTCGATTTGGGTAGACATAACTCTGCCTCGCAATAGACGCAACGATTGCGGGCTTTTTTCAAGAAGGGAAAAACCACCGCACTCGGCGAACAGAGGCCCGGAAGGCCTCCCACGCCGGGCGGAGTCTCTCCCTTGTTGAGAAAACCCCACGCGATTTACGACACTTTTCTCTAACATTATCCCAATTTCACGGTCTTGTCAATCGGAGAGGGCCATCCCCTGGTGGGGATGCCGGGGCAAGCGTCGGATACCCCTCTTGATCCGTCACCCGGAAATGTGCGAAGCTGATTGCAGGGGCGTGTCTTGCACCCGCCTTGCCCGCCGATCACTATCCGAAGGAGCGAATGATGTCTCAAACGACCTCTCCGCCACGCCGCAAGACGACCAAGCACAGCAGCAAGCTGACGCTGAAAGACCGCCTCTCGCGGCTGACCTTGGCGCAGGCATGCCGGCTGCTCGGCCCTGAAGGCAGCCAACTCATCCGTGAAGGGGCCAAATGCGACACGATCGACATCGAACGCGACGTCTATCTCCGCGGCGACCTGTTCCGGCTGAAGCTGCCCGCGTATACCACCGACGCGGACGCCGCGCCGATCGTGACGATCACCGCCATGGCCTCGGCCCGGGATCGGCTGAAATTCAATTGCACGGCGTGCCAGACGACGTGCGCGCATATCGGCGCGGCCGTCTCGTTGATCCTCGAAGAGAAGCTGGCTCTGGGCCTGGCCGCTCCGCCGGTCGAGGAACTGCCGCTGGAACACCTCAGCGAGCAGCAACTGATCGATCGGGCCATCGCCGAACGGGCCGAAAGGGCGCGCACCGAGCGGTTCCGCCTCCAGTCGCACGACCGCGCCAAGCCGTGGACCGATTACACCGTCACCAGCGGCGCCTCGGGCAAGTCGTACCGCGTCGCGCTGCGGGGCGAACAGCGGGGCGACTCCTACTGCTCCTGCCCCGACTTCCGCACCAATACCCTCGGCACCTGCAAGCACATCCTCTACGCCCTGGATCGCGTGAAGCGGAAGTTCCCCGCCACGAAACGCCGTCGCAAGCCGAAGCTCCGGCAGGCGGCCGTTCATGTCCGCTATGGCGAGGAGTTGAGCCTGCACCTGCTGTTGCCGGAGAAGCCGGACGCGAAGATGCTCCGCGCCGCGAAGGCGTTCACCGACAAGCCGATCGACGATGTCCGCGGTCTGGTCGAGTGTATCGGCCGCATGGAACGTCAGGGCTATCCCGTGACAATCTATCCCGACGCGGAAGAGCTGATCGAGCAGCGGCTATTCCAGGAGCGGATCGCCGACCGCGTGGCGGAGATTCGCCGCGACCCGGCACGGCACCCGCTGCGCAAAGAATTGCTCCGCACCGAACTGCTGCCCTACCAGCTCGACGGCATCGCGTTCGCCGTAGGGGCGGGCCGGGCCGTGCTGGCCGACGACATGGGCCTGGGCAAGACGATCCAGGGCATCGGCGCCGCCGAACTGCTCGCCCGGGAGGCCAATATCACGAAGGTCCTGGTCGTCTGCCCGACGTCGCTGAAGTCGCAATGGCGCAGCGAAATCCGCCGCTTCTCCCACCACGACGCCCAATTGGTCGCCGGTCGGGCCGACCAGCGGGCCGAACAGTACGACAACGACTGCTTCTTCACCATCTGCAACTACGAACAGGTGCTCCGCGACATCCTGCCGATCGAACGGGTGGCCTGGGACCTGATCATCCTCGACGAGGGGCAGCGGATCAAGAATTGGGAGTCGAAGACCTCGGGAATCGTCAAGGGGCTCCGCTCGCCGTTCGCGCTGGTCTTAAGCGGCACGCCGCTGGAAAACCGGCTGGACGAACTCTATTCGGTCGTCCAGTTCGTCGACGACCGCCGCCTGGCCCCGGCCTTCCGCTTCTTCCATCGCCATCGCGTCGTGGACGAGAACGGCAAGGTGCTCGGCTACAGGAACCTCGACCAACTCCGCGAGACGCTCCAGCCGATCCTGCTGCGGCGCACCCGGCAATCGGTGCTCCAGGAGCTTCCGCCGCGGACGACCGAAATCGTCCGCATCTGGCCGACCGACGAACAGGCGGAACTGCACGGCACGCACATGCGGATCGTCTCGTCGATCGTGCGGAAGGCCTACCTCAGCGAGATGGACCTGCTCCGCTTGCAGAAGGCCCTGCTGATGTGCCGGATGGCGGCCGACAGCACGTTTCTGGTCGACAAAAAGGAGCCCGGCTATTCGAGCAAGCTGGAGCGGCTGGGCGAGCTTTTCGACAATCTCGCGGCCGAGCCCGACCGGAAGACGGTCCTCTTCTCCGAGTGGACGACGATGCTCAACCGGATCGAGCCGCTGCTTGTGAAGCGGAAGATCGGCTTCGTGCGGCTGGACGGTTCGGTACCGCAAAAGAAGCGTCAGGAACTGGTCCACCGTTTCCGCGACGATCCGGCCTGCCGGATGTTCATCACGACCAATGCCGGCTCGACCGGGTTGAACCTCCAGGCGGCCAATACGGTGATCAACGTCGATTTGCCGTGGAACCCGGCCGTGCTCGAGCAGCGGATTGCCCGGGCGCACCGCATGGGCCAGAAGCAGCCGGTGCAGGTGTTCGTGCTGATAACCGAGCAGACGATCGAGGAGAACCTGCTGGCGACGCTCTCGGCGAAGCACGAGCTGGCCCTCGCGGCGTTGGATCCCGACTCGGACGTGACGGAGGTCGAGCTGGCCAGCGGGATGGAGGAGTTGCGTCGGCGGCTGGAGGTGCTTCTTGGGGCGAAGCCGGAGGCACCGCCGGACGTCTCGCAGCAGGAGCAAACCCGGCAGCAGGCCGAGCAGATTGTCCAGCGGCGCGAGCGGGTGGCGGCGGCCGGCGGCGAGTTGCTCGGCGCTGCGTTCCACTTTCTCGGCGAGCTGGTCGCCGAGAGCACCGACGGGGCGAAGCCGTCCGACGCGATGACGGCCTGGGTCCGCGACCGGCTCAGCGACGGCGTCGACGAGGACGCCTCCGGGCAGCAGCGACTCACCTTCACCCTGCCGGACCGCGACACCCTCAACCGCCTTGCTCAAACCATGGCCACCCTGTTGTCTGCCGGCGGGGCGGCCGTGCCGGGGTCGAAGCAGACGGAGTGAGGGGGGATAGATGTTGGCAATTCAGGATTCACGGCAATTGAGTCGACGCGACCAGGACAAGAAGCGAGAATGAAACCGCCGTGGTGCTCCTCTTCTCCCACCATTCTCCCCCACGTGCAGGTTGCCGGTCTTCGGCCGGTGAGGTAGAATCGGAGCGTACAAGAACCTATGCGGCGGCGATTCTCCACCGGGACGTTTGGCCGGTTGTTGAATGCCCGGAGGTCCACGCAGCCAGCCTGGGGACGTTGATTATGCCCGAACTGTCATTGAACGACTTCTCTTGGGAAAGGATGATCGCGGCCGTGGACGCTGTTCGAGAACGGGCGTGTCGTGCCGCCGGTGCGTTGCAGCGGGCAGGGGTTCCGCACGCGGTGATCGGGGGCAACGCCGTCGCCGCGTGGGTCGCCCGTGTAGACGCGGAGGCGGTCCGCAACACGAAGGATGTGGATTTGCTGGTACGCCGGCGCGATTTCGAACGCATTGTTTCGATTCTGGAATCGGTCGGTTTCGTTCACCAAAACGTGAATGGCGTCGACCTGTTTCTGGACGGTCCCGACGGGTCAGTACGCAGTGCGATTCACATCGTTTTCGCCGCTGAGCGGGTACAACCCGATTACGCACTTGCCGCGCCGGATGTTACGCAGTCGGAGCCGGGGCCCGGCTTCACCATAATTGCGTTGGACGCCTTGGTCCGCATGAAGCTCACGTCGTATCGGCTGAAGGATCGTGTTCATCTTGTTGATCTCCTTGACGTCGGGTTGATCGACCAGTCGTGGTGCCGGCAACTCCCCGAAGAGCTTGCGAAAAGGCTGCTGGAGTTGATCGAATTACAAGAACATGAGAAATGAAAGAATAGGGGCGAGGAGGACAGCCCATGAAAACAATCCGCCACCGACCAGTCAGGCCGTTCGCTTGGAGCCTTGCCGTCGCCTTGGGGCTGGTGATCGCGGCGTCACCTCTGCCGGGCCGCGCGGAAGACGATGCGATGGACACCGCGGCCGTCGCCCATGCGAAGAACCTGTCCCGGGCGTTCCGCGCGACCGCCAAGAAGGTCATGCCCACGGTCGTCAAAATCCGCACCGCCACGAAAGGCCGGACGCTTGAACAGCAGCCCGGGCCAATGGGCGAGAATCCCTTCGAGGGGACGCCGTTCGAGGAGTTCTTCAACGAGCGTCAGCCGGGATTCCAGTTTCATCGCCGGACCCCGCCGCAGCGCGGGGTCGGCTCGGGCGTGATCATCGACCCGAAAGGCGTCATTCTGACCAACAACCACGTGGTCGAGAACGCCGACGAGGTGGTCGTCCAATTGGCCGACGGACGTGAGTTCAAGGCCACTGACGTCAAAACCGACGAACAGACCGATCTGGCCGTCGTGCGGATCGAGGCCGACTCGCCTTTGACGGCCGCCACGCTGGGCAACTCCGACGACATGGAGATCGGCGATTGGGTCATCGCTATCGGCCACCCCTTCGAACTGGACATGACCGTCAGCGCGGGCATCATCAGCGGCAAAGGCCGGGTGCTTCAGGCGGGCAAGCGGGCGACGTTCCTGCAAACCGACGCCGCGATCAACGTCGGCAACTCGGGCGGCCCATTGGTGAACCTCGACGGCCGGGTGGTCGGCATCAACACGGCCATCCTCGCGCCCAGCGGCGGCTTCCAGGGTGTCGGCTTCGCCATCCCAAGCAACCTGGCCGATTGGGTCGTCAAGCAGTTGATCCGTTCCGGCACGGTCCGCCGGGCGTACCTCGGCGTGGCCATCGCCGAGTTGGACAATCAGTTGGCCGAGCAACTGGGCGTCGATCCGCACAGCGGCGTGGTGGTCACCGAGGTCTACGCCGACACGCCGGCCGAGAAGGCCGGATTCCGTCCCGGCGACGTTATCCACCAATTCGCCGGCCATACGGTCCGGAACCCGCGTCAACTTCAACAGGCGGTTGAGCGCTCGAAGCTCAACGCGGCGCAGAAGGTCGACATTCTCCGCGACGGCAAGCCGATCGCGTTGGAGGTCGTAACAAAGCCATTGCCTGAGGATTTCGGCATTGTGTCGGCTCCCCGTCGCGAACGCGCGGAGCCCGAGAGCGGCTTCCACAAGCCGGAGTTGGGGCTGAAGGTCGGCGAGTTGACCGACAAGGCGGCGAAAAAACTCGGACATCACGGGCAGACCGGCGTGCTAGTCACGCAGGTCGATCCCGACGGCCCGGCCGCCGCCGCGGGCCTTCGCCCCGGCATGTTGATCCTCCGCGTCGGCCGGACCGAAGTCGCCTCGGTCGAGGCGTTCAAGAAGGCCGTCGACCAGGCCTCGTTCGAAGAGGGCGTTCTGCTGCTGATCCGCACCGAGAATGGCAATCGGTTCGTCGTCGTGCAGGGATCTTAGCAGCGGCCGAAAGTAGAACGCCACTGCCGCGAAGGCGTCAATCCAGTCGTTTCCCGCCGGGGCTGGGTTCCCGCCTTCGCGGCAGTGGCGATTCGCTCACCTTTTCTGTTCCACGAAGTCCACAAGACGGGCCTACGAATGACTGACGTTGGTGCCATGCACATGGAACGCCCCTTTGCCTCCCCTGGCCAACGCGGCGCCGTGGCTATTTGTCTGCGCGACGGGAAGATGCTCGTCATTCGCCGCTCGCGGACGGTTCGCGCACCGCTGACCTATTGCTTCCCCGGCGGGGCCATCGAAGCCGGCGAAACGGAGGAACAAGCCCTCGTGCGCGAACTGCGCGAAGAGGTGGCCGTCCGGGTCGACCCGCTGCGGCGGCTCTGGCGGTGTACGACGCCTTGGAACGTCGAGTTGGCCTGGTGGCTGGCCGAATTGGACGCCGATGCCGCGCCGGTGGCCAACCCGGCCGAGGTCGAGTCGATCCACTGGCTCACGCCCGACGAAATGGCCCGCTTGCCCGACGTGCTCCAGAGCAACCGCGAGTTTCTTCGGTTGATTGCCGCGGGGGAGATCTCTTTGCGGGCTTAGCGGGGCGTTTCGTCGGGTCCGAAGTAGCGGCGATTGAAGATCGCCGGATCGAAGGGGTCGGCCGGGGTAAAGACCTTCAGCCGCCCCCCGCGCTGGACGGTCCTTTCCCGTTGCAATGCGGGCTCGTCTTGCGAGGCATCTTCCGCCGCGACGATGGGTTCTTCGTGAGCGGCCGGCGTTACATCCGCCACGGGCACGGCCGACGTCGCTGGTTGTGTCGGCTGCATCGGCTGCGAACGCTCGGTCGCCGCCTTGGGCAACAACGGCGGAGCCGTCCGCTGCCACGGAAACAGGAACGAACCGCTCGGCGGCCGCTTCGCCGCCACGGCCTGCGCCGCGCCCTGCGGGCGCGCATCGGTCAGTTGGCCCACCCAGGCCGCCAGCCGCTGGTACTGTCGGTCTTGCTGCCGCGGAAAGATCGGCGTTGCGGCCGTGCCGTGTGTGTCCAGCGGAACATTCAGCAAGGGACTGGCCTCGGGGTTCTCCCGGTCGACCCGCCCAAGCACGGCGTGGAGATTTCGCAGCGTTGTCCGGCGCAGCGCCGGCCGATCCATCGGAAACGACTGCAGCCGGAAGTCGGACGCCGACCGCTCGCCGTGGCAGGCCGTCGACCCGCAATGGTTGACCAGCAGCGGCTGGATCGTTCGGGTGAAGGTCTCCACCGCCTCGTCGGTGAGCCCTTGGGCCAGGCGTTCGAGATCGTCGAGCGACGGCCTTGGCTCATTGGCCGCAAGAGTCGACGGCGACTGCCGCGCGGCCGCGCGCGGCCGCCGGGCCGCCTCCAATTGGCGCGACAGCAGATCAATCAACGGATGCTCCGGGTCGGCGGCGATCGCCTCGGCCAACTCGGTACCGGCATGGCCCAACAGGTTGTTGTGGATACACCATCGGGCCAAGCGCAAGTGATCGTGGATGTTGCCGTGCTGGATCGTCTGACGCTTCAGCCGGTAGCCCCGTTCAAGGTCGCGGCAGCAAAACTCCACGTCGGCGGCCTTGATGCGGACCTCGCCGTCGGTGAGCATCAGGCGGTAGGTGTCGCCGCTGCGGACGATTTGGCCTTCGAGCGTTTGGCCGTTGCGTAGCAGAAGCACACCCGGCCCCGGCTTCGACGCCGCAGCGAATGGGTCGGCCTTCGCCGCCGGTGTCCCGAGCAGAACCACGGCAAGCAAGGCGGCCAACCAGGAGAAAATACGCTCAGCGAACACCGGCAGGCTCCGTTGCGTGTGCCGGGCATGCCCGGTCTGGTGGAAAGGATCAGTCGAGTGGGTCGCAGAGTAGGCGATCCGGCCGATGGGGTCAAGAGATTTTTTACCGCGTCAACGGCGGCAAACGGCTCGCCCCCTGGTCGAACGGCCCCGCTGCTTTTATACTTCTTGTAGAGTTCCCGCATGGCAGTGGCCTGTCACACGTAGGAGGTCGAGAGCCATGTCGTCCAATCGGCATACGCAACAGCGCGAAATCTACTACTCCGGAAGGGTGCAGGGCGTCGGCTTCCGGTACACCACCCAACGGATTGCCAGCCATTTAGGGGTAACCGGTTTCGTGAAGAACCTGTCGGATGGCCGGGTGAGGGTCGTCGCCGAAGGACGCCCGGAAATGCTGGATCGGCTGGAAAGGCAGTTGGAGGCCGAAATGAGCTATTACCTCAGCGGTCGGGAGGAGATGACGCGAACGTCCACCGGCGAATTCCACGAATTCCAGGTCCGCTACTAGCGAAGCGCGTTTGCGTGCCGGAGGATTTTCGTTCCCAATTAGCCCGTTGGGGACGAACTTTGCGGCACGATCTGTCGTAGTAGTCACATCCCGTGGTATTCTTTAGTGGGAGGCCCCAGCGGCCCTGTGCTTTTGGGGGCCTTGGCCCACCACTTACTAACCCCATTCTTTCACGAAATCTTGCACCTGCCATGGATCTGTCACTGGTGAGCTTCCCGCTGTTCGGCGCATTGATGACTTGGTTGAACCCGCTTTGGATGGTGGCCGTCGGCGCGGCGGCGGCCGTGGCGCTGTTGCTGGCGGCCTATTGGCTATTGCGTCTGATGGTGCCGAAAGTGGCGGCCATCGCCTGGACGACCGCCAAGGAGGCGCTCTCGCAGCCGTTGTTCTACCTGATCCTGTCGATTGGGGTCTTCGCGCTGCTGATTTTCCCGTTCATTCCCTACAACACGTTCGGCGAGGACTTGAAGGTCATCAAGGACGAGGGCCTGACGTTGATCATGGTCCTGTCGATCGTGCTGGCGCTGTGGACCGCCAGTGTGTCGATCGCCGACGAGATCGAGGGCCGCACGGCGCTGACGCTGCTCTCGAAGCCGATCACGCGCCGGTCGTTCATCATTGGCAAGTTCCTCGGCATTGTCGGGCCGGTGGCGATTCTGTTCATCGTGCTCGGGTCGCTGTTTCTCGGGTCGGTCTCCTACAAGGTGGTCTATGACGCGCGGGAATCGGGGCAGCCCGAGCCGACGCGGATGGACTGTCAGGAGGAGATGGTGCAGATCGTGCCGGGGCTGGCGTTGGCCTTCCTCGAGGCGATGGTGCTCGCCTCGATCAGCGTGGCGATCTCGACGCGATTGTCGATGATGCCCAACCTGATTATCTGCGCGTCGATCTATGTGCTGGGTCACTTGGTGCCCACGCTGGCGAGTTCGGCGGTAGGCAAGCTGGAATATGTGCCCTTCGTGGCCGGCTTGCTGGCCACAATCCTGCCGGTGCTCGACCACTTCAACATCTACGCCGCGATTTCCACCGGCAAGGAGGTGCCCTGGACCTATGTCGGCTGGGCCGCCCTCTATTGCGTGCTCTACAGCACGGTCGCCATGCTCGTGGCACTTTTGCTGTTCGAGGATCGCGACCTGGCGTAAGCGATAGGATTTCCAGCGTGACCACCGGTGTGCTTGCCAGTGGTGTGCAAGTTCGAGGCGCGAGCGCGGGACTGGAACCTGGGATTTGAAATCCAAGATTTCAGATTTGGGATTTCCGGTCTGAGATCAGTACTGTCCGGTTGACGATTTTTGGTTGTGCTCTAACTAACTGGACTACATGGACTTGCGTCGCAACATGAGCGAGCACAACTTCAACACCGGTGCCGATTCATGGCATCCTGGACCCACCTCTTTGTGGGAAAGGATGGCATATGTATATCGGCAAGATGGTGTTCGCTCAGTTGATGGATTTCCTTCCGCGGCACGACTTCGACGCGTGCGTTCGACGCTATCGCGGCAACGCTCGCGTGCGGGAATTCTCCTGCCGCGATCAATTTCTCACGATGGCCTTCGCACAACTGACCTATCGCGAAAGCCTCCGCGATATCGAAACCTGTTTGCGATCTCTGGAGCCGAAGCTCTATCATGCCGGCTTTCGCGGCAAGGTCTCGCGCAGCACCTTGGCCGACGCCAACCGGCAACGCGACTGGCGCATTTGGGCCGACTTCGC
>Ga0180434_10003538_pt1 | contig 19848 bp, 19 predicted proteins | sample SS_ome_7_FD_132453 | JGI IMG/M metagenome (GOLD analysis project Ga0180434, IMG submission 132453) | Hypersaline lake sediment archaeal communities from the Salton Sea, California, USA - SS_1_D_2 metaG | ecosystem: Environmental > Aquatic > Non-marine Saline and Alkaline > Hypersaline >...
GGTCTATGTCGCCGGGATAGACCTGGCCGGGGAGGCGGAAGAGGGCGAGGATGCCGTTTTGCATGCCGCCCGGCCGGGGCGGGACTCCACCGTGATCACCATCGGCGAGCTGAGCAACCCGGGCGACGGCCCCGGCAGAAACCCGCGCGTGAATATAGTCGAGCACTACTGGTGGACCGGGCGCAAGCATACCGACCTGTACCCGCAGCTGGTGGACCTGCTCAAGAACGTATGGCGGTGCCGGCGGATAGTGGTGGACGCCACCGGCATCGGGCAGCCGGTGAGCTCGTTCCTCAGGCAGGCACTCGGCCCGCGGGTGGTGCCGTTCACCTTCACGGCGCCGTCCAAGTCCCGCCTGGGGTTCGACATGCTGGCGGCGATCAACTCCGGCCGCCTCAAGATGTACGCCGCTGACGGCTCGCCGGAGCAGCAGGAGTTCTGGCAGGAGATGGAGTTGGCCAGGAGCCACTACCGGCCCAGCCAGACGCTCAGCTTCTACGTGGACCCGTCTCGGGGCCACGACGACTTTCTCATGAGCCTGGCGCTGCTGGTGGAGGCGGCCAACACCTACGCGCCGAGGGGCGCGAGGGGGAAGAGCATTTGACACCCCCCTGGCTGCCGCTATAAGATTGGCTGTCCCGTGGGCGCGAGCGCAGGAGCATTACGTCATGCCAGCAGCCAGTAAGAGGGTGGCCGTTGTTGGCTTCGGTAACATCGGCACCGGCGTGGTGGAAGCCCTCATCACGAGGAGAGTGCCCGGCCTGGAGCTGGGCCGGGTGGTGGATATAGACCTGGCAAGGCCCCGCCCGGTCGAGGTACCGCCCTCGCTCCTGTCCCGGGACTGGCAGGAGGCGATCAGCGACCCCGCGGTTGACATCGTGGTGGAGCTCATCGGCGGGGTGGAACCGGCGGTCACAATCGTCTCGCAGGCGCTTCGCAGTGGCAAGGACGTGGTCACCGCCAACAAGATGCTCCTTGCCCACCGCGGCGAAGAGGTATTCGGGCTGGCTACGCGGCTGGACCGGCGGGTGGGGTTCCGGGCCAGCTTCGTGGGCTGTCATGCCCTCATCCACGAGTTCCAGCAGGCAGGTATCGCCGCCAAGGAGTACCGGCGCATCCACGCCATCCTCAACGGGACCTCCAACTATATCCTGTCCACCATGTCCCGCCAGGGCAAGGGGTTTGACCAGGCGCTGGTGGAGGCCCAGGAGAGAGGCCTGGCCGAAGCCGACCCTTCGGACGACGTTGACGGCGTCGACACCGAGAACAAGGTGCGTATCCTTCTCGGCCTGATAACCAACTCCTACCGGGCGGTGGGCGCCTTTCCGGTGGAGGGCATACGTAACGTTACCGCCCAGGACATCCAGTATGCGGCCGAGCTGGGATACGCCATCAAGCTGGTGGGGGTTATCGAGCAGCATGACGGCCGTTTCAACGTCGCCGTACATCCCGCTCTCGTTTCCCAGTCATCCCTTCTTGGTTCCCTGGAAGGGGCCTACAACGGCACCGAGCTAGAGGACGAGTACGGCGTGGTTTCCGGCTTCGTTGCCCCCGGCGCCGGGGTCTACCCGACCACCGACGCCGTAGTCAAGGACCTGCTGGACATTGCCCGCGGCGTGGCGGTTCCCATGCCCACCTCAGCCGATGAGCTGGTGCTTGCGGCCACCGAGGGTGCCCAGAGGCGGTACTATCTCAGGTTCAGCGTGCTCGACCAGGCGGGCGTCCTGGCCCAGATCTGCAATATCTTCTGGCAGCATGACATCAGCATCGCAGCCGTCATTCAGAAGGAGGCCGTCTCCAGCGGCTTCGTGCCCCTGGTGATGACCACTCACGTGGCCCGTGAAGGAAGTATCCTGGAGGCGGTCAGGAAGGTGGACCGGCTGGACGTTGTCCGCGCCGAGACCAGGCTCATCCGCATCCTTGACGCGGCCACCTAGTCCCAGTAGCTCATCCGACTTCGCCGCCACAGCCGGTAGGCAAGCAGTCCGATCACTACCACGGCGATTCCTATAAGTGCGTATACGGTCCAGGAGGGCATGCTGAAAGAGGGTACTACCCGGAACCGTCCCGCGCCTGACCACCCGCTCTGGTTGCCAGCGGCGTCCACCGCCCTCACCCGCCAGTAGTACTCGGTCTCTTCCCGGGAGGTACGCAGTCGCTGGTTGCCGCCAGGCGTATGCTCGGTATCGGTTAGCCCGGCCTTCTCCAGGACGATGTCCGTGAACTCGGCGTCGTTGGCCACCTGCAGGACATAGCTGACTGGCTGGCTGGGGTCATCTGCTTCATCCCAGTCAAACTTCACCGGCGAGTGTACCTCGGCGCCCATTCGGGGTGACCGCGGGACCGGTATCGGCGGCGGTGTGGACTCCACCGTGAAGGTCATCTCTGCGGTCTCGGTGCCGTCGCTGAAAGTGACTGCGTGTTCCCCGCCGCTGCTCTCAGGTACCGTGAATACGGCAGTGAATGAGCCGTCTTCAGCAACCTTTGCCTGGGCCACTTCCGTGTCGTCATATCGGACAGACAGGGTTCTACCGGGAGTGAAGCCTCCCCCCGCAATGGTCACCTCGGTACCGACATGTCCTTCAGTCACGCTGAGGTTGACGCCGGCGACAACATCGAACTGGCTCAGCACCCGGTGGCCGCTCTCGTCCTCGATCCTCACGGGATAGGAGCCGTTACCGAAAGCAGGTACCTTGAACATACCCTGGAAGCTGCCATCGACACCGCTGTTGACATAGGCCACCGGGGTGCTCTTGATGTAGACTGCCACCTCTTCACCGTCGGCAAACCCGCTGCCGCTGATACCTATAACATCGCCGGCTGCTCCTTGAGTTGGGATGATGGCCGCCTGGGGCAGGACCTCAAACATCGTTGCCGCCCGCTGGCCCACCGCGTTCTCGGCGGTGATCTGGTGGTCACCGGCGGGGCTGGCAGGCACGACAAAAGCATAGCTGCATTCACCGGTGGGCCCGGCCACGGCAGTGCCTACCTTGGTGCTGACGGCATTGTGGCTGTAGTAGAACACCACCACCTTGTCCACGTAGAACCCCCGGGCCATGATGGTGACGGTTGTGCCAACGACCCCGCCGTTCGAGTCGGGCCATACCTCCGGAGCTTCCACCATGAAGGTAGCATCCGCGAGCAGGGAGCCACGCGGGTCCCGGACGGAGACCGGGGTCATGCCCGGCGGAGTACCGTCGGGCACGTTGAACTGGGTCTCGAACCGTCCTGTAGCCGGAACGGTCACCGGGCTGGCAAGAATCTCCCTCGAACCGAAGAAGATGGACAAACTGTCGCCGGCATAGGAATCAAAGTTGCTGCCGGTGACGGTAACCCTGGTCCCAACTGCCCCTGAATCCGGTGAGAGATGGAGCGCCGGTGCCGCCCAAGCCGGCTGCGCCGGTACCACCGCCGCCAGAATCGATAGCACAGCCGCGAGAGCAAGAACAGAGACCAGCCGCCCACGCTTCATCCTGTTGTAGCCTGCTCCATGAAATTACCTAGCCAATGGTAAGCTTACGGGCAGTGTCCTGTCAATCCGTGATGCCTGGCGGGCATGAAAGGCCGGAGCATCCTATCACCGCACCGCCGCGCACGGCTGACAGACCGCGCATGGCCTACTGCACAGGCGACTCATCCTCGGCGGCCAGTAGCTTGTCCCGCACCTCCGGCGGCGACATCCGCCCGCCGGAGACGACCATCTTGAGCGCGGCGTCGACCGATATGTCCGTACGTATGATCTCCTCCTCGCGCACTATCTGCAGGTAGCCCGAGGTCGGGTTCGGGGCGGTGGGGATGAACACGTTCAGGAGCTTGCGTCCTTTCTCATCCGAGACCTCGTTAGTGATAAAACCGATTGTCCTCGTGCCCTTCCTGGGGAACTCGGTCAGGACCACCTGCATGAAGCCGGTGGCACCCGGCAAGGAGAAGCTCTCCAGGATCTGCCGGGCTCCATTGTAGAGATACCGGGCCACCGGTACCCGCCCCAGCGCCGCTTCACCGTAGCCGATGAGCCTTCTGCCGAAGACATTGCTGGCAATGATCCCGGTAAGGTAGATGAGCACCAGGGTTATCCCAAAACCGAGGCCGGGAATGGTATAGCCGGTTATGCGCACGATAATCGGCTGAAGCCACCCATCCACGCTGTTGAAGAGCCAGACGAATACCCAGATGGTGAGACCAAGGGGGAGAACGACCAGGATGCCTGCCAGGAAACGTCCCCTCACCTCTCTGCCCACGCTCCTCAGGGCCGCCGTCATGATCCGTCTCATCGCCCGTCCTCCTTGTCTTATCGGGAGCCCCGGCCGGGAGACCGGGGTTCTCATGCCGGTTTTGCCGCCGGTCGGTCGAAGGGGTGTCCTTCGGCTTCGAAGTCCGGCCGGTAGCTATCCGCCGCACCCATGTCCTGGACCCAGCCGTTTTCCAGACCCAGACTGCCGGCTATCTCTAACACCTCGGAGTACTCCGAGGCAGCTATCGTCCTGGCTAGCAAAGGTATCCGGGTGGCACGGTGTGTCGGGTAATACTGTGACATGATACTGACGGTGACCCGTGGGGAGACCTCGGTGGCCAGCCAGATCAGGGATTCTGCGCTTCCCGCCACCCCGTTGGGGAGCACCAGGTGGCGCACAATCAGCCCCCGGCGAGCGATGCCCTCTTCGTCAGTAACCAGCTCTCCCACCTGCCGGTACATCTCGGTAATGGCGGCGCGGGCACGGGCCACGTAGCCTCTGGCACGGGAGTATTTCCACGCCCACCTGTCCGAGGCGTAGCGCAGGTCAGGCAGGTAGATGCTGACTATCCCCTCCAGCACACGCAAGGTGGTAACCGAGTCATAGCCGCTGCTGTTGTAAACTACCGGCAGCCGCAGTCCCATCGGTACCGCCTCAAGCAACACCCGGACAAGCTGGGGAACGAAGTGGGACGGGGAGACGAAGTTGATGTTGTGGCACCCCAGTTCGTCCTGAAGATAGAGAAGCCTCTCCGCCAGGGTGCGGAAGTCCATCTCGACCGAGTGCTGTCCCTTCCTGTCCTGGCTGATGAGGTGGTTCTGGCAGTAGACACAGCGCAGGTTGCAGTTGCCGAAGAAGACCGCCCCTGACCCACGCGTACCCGATATCGCCGGTTCTTCGCCGGTATGCGCACATACAGCTGCCACCCGTGGCAAGAACCCCGATCGACAGCTTCCCTGCCTGCCTTGAAGGCGGTTCGAGCCGCATTCCCGGGGGCAGATATCGCAGGATGCCAGGCGAGCCTCAAGGGCAATTGCACGCCGCTCCAGCTCCCCCGAACGGTAGAGGTCAAGATAGGGAGGAGCACCCGTTTCTTGCTGCATTCCGCCTCTTCCCTGGTGAAGGCAGACCGGTGCGCGTCTACCGAAGAGAGGGGTACTACGGTCCTAGAGCTTGCTCAGCGCCCGGTCGATCCTGGACAGGCACAGCTCCCGTCCCAGTACAGACATGGTTTCGAACAGCGGCGGCGCCGCCTTCTGCCCGGTGACCGCTGTCCTCAGTGCCCCGAACAGCTGTCCCGTCTTCAGTCCCAGCTCCTCCGCCAGGGGTCTGAGCAGGTCCTCCAGCGGACCTGGATCAAAAGAAGCAAGTGCCGCAAGACGCTGCCGTGAGACCTCCAGGGCCCGGCGGGTGGAAGACGCGTCCATGTCCTTCGGGATGAGCAGGTCAGTACCGTATTCCAGGTGGTCGACGAAGAAGAATCGCGTCAACGCGGGCACCTCGGCGAGGGTGCGTACCCGTTCCTGCACCAGGGGTGCGATCTGGCGAACGTAGTCCGCCGACGGCGGGCGCTCCGCGTCAGCGGGCAGGTCCCTCTTCAGGAATGCAAGGCACCGCTCCAGAAAGTCCTCCGGATCAAGCTTCCGGATGTACACGCCGTTCATCCAGTCCAGTTTCTGCCGGCTGAACACGGCAGCGGTCTTGCTGACCCGCTCCAGGCTGAAACCCTCTATCAGCTCCTGGCGGGACATCAGCTCCGTCCGGTCATCCAGGGACCACCCCAGTAGCGCGAGGAAGTTCATCATCGCCTCGGGCAGGTATCCCTGGTCACGGAACTCACCCACGGAGACGGCCCCGTGCCTCTTACTGAGTTTGGAGCGGTCCGGCCCCAGGAGCATGGGCAGGTGCGCGAACTCGGGCGGCTGGTAGCCCATGGCATCATAGAGGAGCACGTGACGGGGAGTGCTGGAGAGCCACTCCTCGGCACGGAGCACGTGGCTCACCTTCATCGCGTGGTCGTCAACTATGTTGGCCAGGTGGTAGGTGGGATAACCGTCCGACTTCAGCAGGACGAGGTCATCCAGAGTGTTATTCTCGAACGCCACCTCGCCCCAGATGAGATCGTGGAAGCGGGTCCTCCCGGTAAGGGGGGTCTTGAAGCGCACCACCGGGGCCATCCCCTCTCTCTCCTTCTTCTGTCGCTCCTCCTCGCTGAGCTCGCGGCAGTGGCGGTCATAGCCAGGCGGCTGCTTGCGCCGGGCCTGGTCGGCCCGCATCCGCTCCAGGCGCTCCGGGCTGCAGTAGCAGTAGTAGGCCGCTCCCTGTGAGACGAGGTATTGTGCCGCCCGGTGGTACAGCTCCAGGCGCTGGGACTGGAAGTATGGTCCGTAATCGCCACCCACCTCCGGCCCCTCGTCCCAGTCCAGGTTCATCCAGCGCAGCCCGTCAAGAATCGCCTCCACCGCCCCTTCCACCTTGCGGAGGACGTCGGTATCCTCAATACGAACGATAAACACACCGCTGTGGTGCCGGGCGAACAGCCAGGCGAACAGGGCGGTGCGCATGTTGCCCACGTGGGGGTCCCCGGTGGGACTGGGGGCATAGCGCGTTCTTACTGCCTGTGGCATGGGTTGTCTCCGTAGTACCGGTCAGGAGTCTTGTGGCGACTCCGCTACCGCCGGGGAATCCTGATGACGAAGGTCTCGGCTATCTTATCGTGCCAGCCCTGCCTCCGGCTGTCAAAGGCTATCCAGAAGTGGCCGATGAACACGAACAGGACCGATATGATGAAACCGAGGAAACGCATTACCGCGTCTACCCAGGTGATGGCCTCGCCGGTAAAGCGGGCTATCCTTATCCTCAGGGCCATCATTCCCACGGTCTGACCACGCCATCCCCACAGGCCGATGAAGTAGGCCACCACTATCAGGAAGGGAACCAGGACGGCCAGCACCCAGAATACGCCTCCCACCTCTCCGTAGGAGATAGTTGCCCCGGCGGTGCCACCCATCCAGCCCAGGCCGAAGGCCATCGGCCACAGCCCATTGAAGACCCAGACCACTACCCCCAGAATGAGACCATCCACGAGCATGGCAGCCAGCCTGATCCAGAAGCCCGCGTAGTCAACGGTATAGCTCTCCCTGTCTATCTGCCTGGCTAACTGCACACCCGCTCTCCTGCCATGAAGTCCTGATGAGCCTTGCCTACGCCCAATTCTACCATCTCGCCCGCTGACATTCTACCCGATGCTTTCCAACGCCTCCTGCAGGTCAGGGGGCAGTGCTGACTCGAACTCCACGTACTCACCGCTGGAGGGCAGGAAGAAGCCGAGGCGGTGGGAGTGCAGGAACTGTCGCGAAAACTGCGCCGGTCCCCGCCCGTAGGTGGAGTCTCCCGCCACCGGGTGGCCGATGGCGGCCAGGTGCACCCTGATCTGGTGGGTACGCCCGGTCTCCGGTGCCACCTCGAGCAGGGTATAGTCACCGACATATCTGACCACCCGGTACCCGGTCCGTGCTGTTCGGCCGCGGTTTTCATTGACCACCGCCATCCGCCTGCGGTTACGCGGGTCTCGTCCGACGGGCGCCTCGATTGCACCCTGCTCCGGGGCCAGGTGCCCCCTCACCAGGGCAAGGTAGACCTTGGTCACCGAGCGTGATTTGAACTGGCCCGCCAGGTTCGCCTGTGCCACGCGGTTCTTGGCCACCAGCATCACCCCCGAGGTATCCATGTCCAGCCGGTGCACGATCCCCGGGCGAAGCGGATCGCCGGTGTCGGGAGGTGACCCCAGGTAGGCCAGTAGCGCATTCACCAGGGTATGGCCGGGGTGTCCCCGCGCCGGATGCACCGGTAAACCGGCGGGCTTGTCCACTACAAGCAGGTCATCGTCCTCGTAGAGGACGCCGAAAGGGATTGCCTCCGGTATAAGGGAGCCTGGCCTCTCGGGGGGGACCGTCACTCTCACCCGGTCGCCTGACCTCAGCCTGAGGCTGGGCCTGGCCGGAGCCCCGTTGACGGTCACGTTGCCACCGGCGACAAGCTCCTGGGCGTGAGTCCGGGATAGTCCCGGGCAGCTTTCTGCCAGGTAACGATCAAGGCGGACTCCCGACGTTTCCACCACGAGGTTATACTCAGCTGGTTCTAAGGTCAATCCCACCTCTGTGGACGTACCCGTCTGCTCGGTGGCTAGCGCCCTGCCGCCCGCGCCAGGCGCACCAATGAATAGGCAACAAGGATGGTACCCACCACGATCGCCGAATCGGCCACGTTGAACGCAGGCCAGACCCCGATGTCCAGAAAATCGGTTACGCTGCCGAATCTCAGCCGGTCTGCCAGGTTCCCGATGGTGCCTCCCAGTATCAGGCCGAAACCGGCGAGGCTAGCAGTGCTCGTCAGGAAGGGATAGCGGCACTGCAGGAAGAGCAGGACGAACAGGACGGCACATATTCCGATAACTGCGACCACGCTCAGGGCGGGTGACTGGTCCGGAAACAGACCGAAGGACGCCCCGGTATTATGGACACGCACCAGCCTGAAGAGGCCCACCTGGTATATCGTCTCCCCGGTCTGGTACGTTCTCACCCACTCCTTGGTGATCTGGTCGGAAGCTGCCACAAGCGTGGCAACGCCAAAAGGGATGGTGCGCCGCCAGCTAAGCCGGGGGAAACCTGCTCTTCGCATCCTTCGCCTGACGCGCCTTGCACTCCACGCAGAACCTGGCGGAGGGCAGCGCCTCCAGCCGGGCCCGGTCTATGGCCTTCCCGCAGCCCTCGCAGATACCGTAGGTACCCTTCTCGAACTTCGCCAGGGCGGTCTCAACCTCGGCCATCTGGTCCCGGATCTGTCTCTCCAGGGCCACTCGCCTCTCCAGCTCGTGGCTTTCGGTTGCCTCCTCCTCCCGCTTGCCGAAAGGACTTCCTTCCCGTCTCTCGTCAGCGGGATGGGCAGCAGCCCGCAGTTGCTCCAGCTCTCCAGCCAAACGCTTCTTGTCACTCTCCAGGCGCGCGCGCAGAACCTCATCTTCAGCAGCCACTGTCTGTGCCTCCTCAGCCCAGCCGCAGGTGTGGTATGGGCTTCCCGGGATACCCGGTCACGGTTGTGGATATGCCATTATACTCAAGAGTCACCCCAAGGGCAATACCAGCGTGTGCCGGCGGCCCACGGGCCGGCACACGTTAATCAAGCATCAGACGTAGCTGCCTGATGGTGTCTACCGCCTGCGCCTGCCAGTGGTTGTTGGCAAAGACGAAGGTCTTCTCGGCCGCCCGGTTGAGCTTCCGGATACGGGACACCCACTCCTCGAGCTCCTCGGGGGAGTAGGTGTAGTCGTAACGCTCGTAGGCGTGCTCGTGGCGCCACCACCTGGAGGCGTTGCGTCCGTGGAAACGGACGTAGGCGATGCTGCTGGTCGCCTCAGCCACTGGCGGCATAAGGTTGGGGAGGCGCGGCTCGTCGACACAGCAGAAGCCCACACCCAGCTGCCGCAGCCAGTGGAACACCTCCTCGGTGACCCAGCGGGCGTTGCGAAACTCCACCACCACCGGGAGGTCACCGCTCCGGTCGCGGAAGAGCTCCAGGTAGTCCAAGCTCTCCTGGCTGGCGCGGAAGCTGTAGGGGAACTGCGCCAGGACGCAGCCGAGCTTGCCGGCATCCGCCATCGGCCCAAGTGCTCGCCGGAACCTCGTGAAGACCCCGGCGTTGTCCTCCCGCTGATGGGTCATCTCCTGGTTAGCCTTGATTACGAACTGGAAGCCGTCCCCGGTCTTCTCGGCCATCGCCTTGAGGTTGGACGGCCGGGGAATTGCGTAGTAGGTGGAGTTCACTTCGCAGGTCCTGAACTCCCGTGCGTAGTAGGCCAGCCATTCCCGTTTCGGCATGCCCGGCGGGTAGAACCTGCCCACCCAGTCATCATAGCTGAAGCCCGAAGTACCCAGGTAGAGCATGACTCCAGTGTATCCCACCGACCCCTGTTTGGCAACATCCAGCCAAGACCACCTCATCCCTCCGTACGCGACTTGCACAGAGCTTTGCGGCAGCCAGGCAGTTGCGTGCCCCCGCCATCAGGCAGTAGAATCTACCTACTGATAGACCTCCCGTCAGAACCAGACTGGATAGGGCACGATACACTCTGGAGGCAGGCGAGACATGTCCGAGGAACTGGGCAGGATCACGAGACCGGAGGCCGGGCAGTTCAGGGGAGAGCGCAAGCTCTACCTGGTGCCGCTGCTGTTCGCGGGCGAGAAGTCCCCACCGGAGTACGTGGAGAGGTTTGAGCTCTACTGGCAGCAGGTGGAGGAGCAGCTGTCCACCCAGGAGCAGAAGATAGGCCGGATCAGCCACGTATATCACGAGTCCGTTGCCCTGGGTGGCGAAGAGGGCCTGAAGCTGCTTGAGAAGCTTAGTCCGCCCAGCTACCGAATCGTGCGGGACAGGTGTGACCGGGGAGCGGCTCTGGAGTTTGCGGAAGAAGCTGAGATCGCCGATGAGTGCCTGGATTGGGAGCGCTGCCTGATGCTCGGTTTCCTCAGCCGGGCAGTGGCGGAGAAGGTGGCGGGGTATTACCGCGAAGCGGTGAAGAAGCGATGGGAGCAAATGGCCCGCCGGATAGACGAAACGCTCGGAGAGAATGAGGTGGCCGTCCTCTTCATCCGCGAAGGTCATGCGGTGCAATTCCCCGGGGACATCCAGGTCTTCAGTGTAGCCCCCCCTGCCTTGGACGCAGTCCACCGCTGGCTGCGGGAGCGCTCTTCGCGGCCGGAGCCGGAGCAGGACTACGAGTAAGGGGGTCCGCATACGGGCCTAGGCCTGGTTTTCCTGCAGTGCCTTCTCGACCGCGTTGGCGAGCTTCTCCCCTTCACCCTCTTCCAGGTTTTCGCCGTTTTCCAGCCTGCTTATCAAGCTGTCCACGTCGGGAGAAGAGGCCCTGATGCGGTCGATTCTCTGATAGAGCTGCCGCGTCTGCTCGTCAAGGTCACCCAGCTCCAGTCCCAGCCCGAGCCGGTGGTTGAGGAAACCGACCATCCGCCGGTAGGCAGCGGGGTCTTCGGAGGATACCAGGTAAAAAGGGATGGGCGTCCACAGATTCGCCCCGGTTATGCCGCGCCTCTTGGCCGTCCAGAGACAGTACGAGTTGAGGGTGGGCCTGCCTTCAGGCGGGGTCTCGTAGTTCACCTCGCGGGTTATCCCGTAGGGGGCAAGCTCCTGCTTGAAATCGGCTGAGTTCGTGGTTGCGAAGAACTGACGGTCGGCGGTGTGAGGCCCGATTGCCACCATGCTGCCCACGGTGTACACCTCGCGGACATGGCAATACTCGCGGGCCACGTCCATAATGAGGTGCAGGAACCGGTACCAGTTGCTGGCCGGAGGAGCGCTCCTGAAGACCACCAGGTCCTGCTCGGGGCAGGCATAGAACCGGCTCTCGGGAAAGAGCACTAGGTCATTCCAGACGGTCACTCCTCCCAGGGGAAAGAAGTCCACTGGTTCGATGCTGCAAAAGGATTTACCGCCCAGAGCGGTAATCAGATAGTCAGTGACCCGCCAGCCGAGCCTGGCCCCATCCAGCGCCCAGCCTATCACCAGGGTGGGGCTGTGGAACTCGGGCCGGGCAGTGAACCGGAGCGGCTCACTCACTGGCCCTGTTCCCCGCTCCTGAAGAGGTCGTCGATATGGGCCTTGAGCCATGCCTCATCCTCGTCTGTAATACCCGGCTGTCCGGCCTGGAGACCTGCCCTTCGGCGGTTGATCTTCTCCTGCACCTCGGCAGGGAACTGCCCGAAGACTTTGTCAATAACTTCGTCCATCTGCTTGCACCGGTCATCCAGGAAGCCGGGGTCGAGCGGCACGTCCAGCACCGCCCCGAGCACCTGCAGGACGGACTGGGATGCGCGCGGATAGGGGAAAGGCACCCGCGAGAGGTAATCCGGTATCTCACCCATCAGGCACGCACCCTCGAAGCCCCTCTTCCTGGCAACCCCCACCAGCAGGCCGTTCAGACCGGTGATGTTGCCGAAGTCACCCCGGTCCTCCATTTCACTCATCAGGACGGTGTTCATGCAGCCTCTTATCTCGGTGAGGAGGGCACGAGTGGTGGCCACCGCCCAGACTCTCGGTCTGACTTCATGGTGGGTAATAGACACGGCCGCACCGGAAGTATAGACGCGGCGACAGCCGAACTTCTCGGCGACATCCAGGACCAGGTTAGCGATAGCGTAGGCGTCATTGCCCTCGGCATACATCCGCCCGCTGGCGGACGGTTGCTCTTCCCCCAGGAAGAACAGCAGGTCTCTCTTCTCCTGCCTCGCGAAGTAGAACCTGCTATCCGGGAACTCCATGTCCTCCAGCACCCCACCACGGATGATCACCTTGCTGGGATAGAAGAAGTCCCACGGCTCTATGTGCCCCAACTCCTCCGCCCCCAGCTGGCGTGCGAGCGCATCCACAGTGATCAGGCCGATATTGCCAATGCCCGGCCACCCGACAATCATGTCCGGCTGATGGAGCTGCGGCTCGGAATACAGTCTGACGCCCACTCACACCTCCCAGGGATGTACAACCAGTATTCTAGCCCGATGAGAAACGGGGAGCAAGAGCGGCCTGTAAGAGCTAGAGGGCTATCTCGCCCCGGACTTCCTTGCCCTGCTCGACGTCGCCGAGGAAGTCCAGCACCGCCTTGCGCCAGGCGGCGGGCCGGTACCGCGAGGTGGCATGTCCCACCCCCTTGAGCAGGGTGTAGCACCGGTTGGGGAGCGTATCGCGCAGCCACTCCGCCGCCGGAAGCAGCCCGGTATCCTCTTCTCCGATCACCACCAGGGTCGGCATGGCTAGCTCGCGCACCCGCTCGATGCTTTCCACGGCCGTCCGCATGACGAAACGGCTTGCATGTATGGAGCCGTTCACCGAGAACCGGGACATGCGCTCTATGTATTCCTCCTGGAGAACAGTGTCCTCCAGTACTGCCTTCGGGGCCAGACCGGAGGCGATGGCACGGTATCCCTGCTCAACCACCCCGTATTCCCGCACCACCTTCTCACGCTCGACCAGCTGCCGGTCCATCTGCTCGCGGCTGATCTGCATTTCCGGGGAGCGGATACCGACTCCGGCGCAATCGCACAGCACCAGGGCCTTCACCTTTTGGGGATACCTCAGCGCGAAGGAGAGGGCCACCCCACCGCCCATGGACAGCCCCCCAATAATGGCGCGCCCTATCCCCAGGTGCTCCAGCAACCGGTTGACGTCATCTGCCATGATCTCCCAGGAGTAGTGCTCGTCGCCGGCGGGAGCGGTGGTCATGCCGTGCCCGCGAGCGTCAATTAGGATGACCTGGTACTTACGCGTCAGCCAGGGCAGATGCTCGTGCCACATCTGCGAGCTGGACGTAAGCCCGTGGTGCAGAAAGAGCTGCTCGCCGGAGCCGTGCAGCTCGTAGTGCTGGTGGATGTTCCCGTACGTCAGTGTGGGCAGAGTGGGACCTCCTGAGGTGCCGTTGAGGTATCATAGAACGGCATACCGCGCCTGTCAAGGAAACCGGCATTCTTTACCAGGCGCAGCCGCGCGGTCTTTCCCCACACCACGGATTTGCTACGTCGCGTGGGCGGCGCCCTGGACGGGGGACGTGTTAGAATAGGGCATCAGAAAGCAGCTTGCTACAGGGAGGGCGTCTTGCTGCTGGAACTGAGGGTGCGTGACGTCGGCATTATTGACGAGATGGGCTGGCGGCCGGGCACGGGACTGAACGTGATCACCGGCGAGACCGGGGCGGGAAAGTCACTCGTGATCGATGCCGTGGAGGCGCTGCTGGGGGCGAAGCCGGACGAAGAGACCGTGCGCCACGGCGCCGGGGCGGCGCGCATCGAGGGGGTGTTCAGCATCCCGCCCGGTCCCGGCGCCGCCGTCCTCAGGAACCTCCTGAGCGAGAAGGGAGTCCCTGCTGATGATTCCCTGGTCATAGCCTGTGAGCTGCGGCGGCAGGGCAGGAGCATTATCCGCCTCAACGGGCAGGCGGTGCCCAGGACAGTGCTCCAGCAGATCGGCCGCCTGCTGGTGGACGTCCACGGCCAGAGTGACCACCTGTCGCTGCTTGACCGCAGGCGGCACCTGGACTTCCTGGACTCCTACGCAGGCACCCAGGAGCTTGGCTCCAGCTTCGCCGGGAAAGCCGCCGCGCTGCACCGGGCCCGGCAGGCACTTGGGGAGCTGAGCGAGAACGAGAGGGAGACCGCCCGCCTCGAGGAGTTCCTGCGCTTCCAGCTGGACGAGATCGGCCGCGCCCGGCTCCGGGAGGGCGAGGACGCTGACCTGGAGCGGGAGCGGAATTTGCTCGCCGCCGCCGAGAAGCTGAAAGAGCTCTCCTACCAGGCGTACCAGCGGCTTCACGGCGATGACAACGCCGGAACCCCGGTTTCGGCGGCCGATGGTGTGCGCGAGGCCGTTCAGGCGATGAAGCAGCTCGCGGAGCTTGATCCCGCCATGAAAGGGCAGCTCGAAAGCCTGGAGGCCTGCCTGTACGGCCTGGAAGAGGCCGCGCGGGATATCCGTGCTTACGGCGAGCGCCTCGAGCACGACCCACAGCGACTCCAGGAGGTGGAGACCCGGCTGGAACTGCTGCGGGACCTGAAGAGGAAATACGGCCAGACAATCGCCGATATTCTTGCCTACCAGGAGAAGGCCGCCGCTGACCTGGCGGGTATCTTCCACGCCTCGGAGCGCCGCGCTGAACTGGAAGAGAGTTGCCTCAGCCTGAAGCAGGAGATGGGCAGGATTGCCGCCGGACTATCGGGGTTGCGTCGGGAGGCTTCCCGGAGGCTGGAAGCAGAAGTGGCCAGGGAGCTCGAGGACCTGGACATGGGCGGGGTGCAGTTCGAAGTCAGGATGATGCGGCATCCGGCCGCTGCCGGTATCCCGTTCCCTGACGGTGAGACCTGTGCCTTTGACGCCACCGGTGCCGACGACGTGGAGTTCTTCGTCTCTACCAACCCCGGTGAGCCCCTGCGGCCACTGGCAAGAATCGCCTCCACCGGAGAGATGTCCCGTTTCATGCTGGCCCTGAAGGGCGCCCTCTCGGCGGCGGACAGCACGCCGGTGCTGGTCTTCGACGAGATCGACATCGGCGTCGGAGGGCGTAGCGGGGAGGTAATCGGGCGGAAGCTCTCGGCGCTTTCCCGCGATCACCAGGTGGTCTGTGTCACCCACCTGCCCCAGATCGCCGCCTTCGCGGACAGTCACCACCGGGTGCACAAGGAGGTCTCCGGCGAGCGCACGCTCAGCCGACTGCAGACACTGGAAGGAGAGGCGCGCCTGGCAGAGCTTGCCACGATGCTTGCCGGGGCAGGCTATACGGACACCGCCCTGGAGAGCGCCCGTGAGCTGAGGCAAAGAGCGGAGGAATGGAAGCGGAGTACCGTGAGCAGTTCTCCCCCGCGGTAGAACCCTGTCCGGCGCTCTACTCTTCGGGGACGATTGCCACCGCCCGTATCCAGGCCGCGCTGGCACCCTTGATCTTCACCGGGAAGCAGCATACCTTGAAGCCATGCGCGGGCAGCAGGTCCAGGTTGGCTAGCTTCTCCATCTGGTAGTACTCCCGCTCTATCCCGGCGAAGTGGCCCTCCCAGATCAGGCTCCGGTCGCCCGTCTTCTGGAACTCCTCGGCCTGGTAGTGGAAGGAGCGGTCCCAGCCGGGGGCGTCGGTACCCACTACCCTGACCCCCTGGTCCACCAGCCAGATTGTCCCTTCCCGGCTCACACCGGGGTACTCGGCGTATTGCGGGGTGTCCCAGTGCTTGTCGGTGCCGGTCATGACCAGGACGATGTCGCCGACTTTCGTCCGGTAGTCAATCCTCCTCAGAACCTCCTGGAAGTCAGCCACCCCGATGACCTCCCCCGGCTTCTTGTGACGCATGTCCATGACCACGCCGTCCCCGTAGGCGAGCTCCAGGGGCATCTGGTCGATCGTCCTGGCGGGCTTGCCTTCGCTGGTGGGATGGTAGTGCCACGGGGCATCAATATGCGTCCCGGCGTGCACGTCCAACGTGAGAACGTCATGTGCCCAGCCGAGGCCGCCGGGCAGGTCATCGGCACTGATACCGGGAAAGGCCCTCAGCATCTCGGGCACGCTCTCGGCATGACCTATGTGCTGTATCCGGGCCCCCATGACCCCGGCACCCTCCTTGATCTCCACGCTCAGGTCTACGATTCTCACTCTCTCTATCATTGCTCATGCCCTCCTAGACAGCACTGGTCCGGAAGCGCCAGATAGCGACCACGCCGAATGCCACCGCGAAACCCACCAGAGCCAGCATCTCCGGCACGACATCACCGAACTCGGCTCCGAAGAGCATCAGCTTGTTGAAGCCGCCGGTTGCCCAGCCGTGGGGGGTGAGCCTGGCGATGAACTGCATCCACTTGGGGGTGATAAACAGGGGCCACCAGCAGCCACCCAGCGGGGCCAGTATCAGTGATGCCAGGGTACCTATCGCCCCCGCCCCGCGCTCCGTCCTGGCCAGGGTAGCCAGCATCAGCCCGAAGGCGGCCGACATGATGGCCATGAGGACGGAGAGCAACACCACCGCCGCCGGGGAGAGTCCCAGATCTATCCGGAAGACCAGGATTCCCACTGTCCAGAAGATGGCTATCTGTACGATCCCTTTGGCGACCATGCCGCCGAATGTCCCGGCCAGGATTGACTCTCTACCCGCCGAGCTGGACAGGAGACGCTCCAGGGTATGGTTCTGCCGCTCCCGCACGATCAGGGCCGCCGACTGCGCTGCCGCGAAGAATACGAACATCACCAGGTACCCCGGTATGACGAAGCTGGCAGGCTGCTCTGCCTCCACTTCACCCACCTCTTCCCGGGTGAACTCGACCGGCGGCGCCGTGGCTCCCGTGGTGGCCTCATCCGTATAAGTGCGCATAATGGCCCGGCTGATGTCCGGCATCTCCCCGGTGACCAGTCCCTGCTCCACCAGCAGTCCCACCGCGGTACTGGTGACCACCTGCTGTGTGCCCACACTGGAGGCGATCGACCGGGCCAGGCCGTAGAGGGCAGCCCGTGTGCTGGTGGCCTCGGCGTCCGTCACTACCTCCAGCCGGGTCCCGTATCCCATCATTACCCCCTCGGTGAAGTCCTCTGGAAAAGCCAGGAAGCCAGCCAGCTCCTTGTTCTCCACCCGCCGGCGGGCCTCCGTGTAATCCTCTAGCTCAACAATCTCCGGTTCCCCTGGCGCCAGCCCGGAAGTGTCCGCGGTGACCATTCCGCCTATGATCCGGTGGCTGAGGCCGCCGCTATCTTCGCGGGTGACAAGGTGAAAGACCAGCCGCTCATCTTCGGTGCCCACTCCCGCCAGCAGGAAGTTGAACACCACCACGAACAGAAACGGGAAGAGCACGAACATCCCCAGGGCCAGCCGGTCCCGCATGAACCGCTTCAGGTCCTTGAGGGCGATGAGCCCCGCCTGTCTCAGTCGCATCGCCGCCATCTACCTGCCTCCGGGCATTACCCTGAAGAGCAGCCGGCTCACCGCCAGTCCCACCAGGGCTACTCCCACCAGTACCACCAGCTCCATCCAGACGTCAGCGAGCGAGCCGCCCCGGCTGATCACCGTCTTCAGGGCAGTGTTGGCGTAGGTATTCACTGAAACCCGGCTGATGGTCTCGAGAACTGTACCTTCGCTCACGGGAAAGAAGGTGCCGCTAACCATGACCATGGACATAGTCATGAAGACCGCTATCCAGACCGCCTGGTCCTCGGTGCGGGCGACGGAGCCGATCACCAGACCCAGAGAGCTGGCGGCGGCTGCGAAGACGAAGGCGATCGCCAGTGACTCCAGGAACGATACCGGCGTGAACAGCTGGAACACCATGTAGCTGAGCACGAGCAGCACCAGGGTCTGGAGAAACCCCCGCAGGATGCCCGCCTGGAACTTCCCCAGGAAGAGCTGCCCCACGCTCAGGCGGGTGGTCATGAGCCTCTCCAGGGTCCCCAGCCGCCGCTCCTGGACGATTGACTGGGCTCCCAGTGATATCGCAAAGAGCACGAACATAGTGATGATGCCGGGCAGGAACTGCTCCACGGGGTTGGGATTGCTGCCCACGGTCTCCTCAGCGACTTCCACCAGGGGATGCTCTTGCTCACGCTCCAGGAACCGCCGGGTGGTGACCTCGATGCGCTCGGGAGGGATTCCCCTGCCCGCCAGGGCGGCATTCGACTGCTGGAGCACGGCGAACTCCTGGTTGATCCGCTCCGCCAGTCCGCGTACCAGGCTGGCAACGATCTGTCCTTCCCGGCCGCCGTTTCCCCTCTGCTTAAAGAGCAGGTTTGTCTGCTCACCTGCTGCCAGCTTCTCGGAAAAGTCCGCCGGGATGTAGAGCACCATGAGCAGATCGGACCTCTCCAGCTTCCGGTCAGCTTCATCCCGGGGAAGTAGCTCCACGTCCAGGCTATCCAGTTCCCCCATCTGCTCCAGTAGCCGGCTGGAGTACGTGCCGCCGGAGTCAAGGTTGACCACGTGGGCGGTGCCGTGGAACATCGTCTGGCCGCCAAAGGCGCCGTACATGAGGGCAAAAGTAACCACCGGAAGAAGCAGGCTGAAGGCCAGCTCCCCCCTGTCCTGGAGGTAGATGCGGACCTCGTGTATCCCTACAAGTAGAGACTTGAACATGTGCTCGAACTAGTCACGCAGGCTGCGCCCCGTCAGCTTGAGGAAGACGTCCTCGAGGGTGACGCTGTTCGGATCGCCGATCTGGGACCGGAGCTCACGCGGTGTCCCCGTGGCGATTATCTGCCCGCCGTCCATTATGGCCACGCGGTCGCACAGACGGTCCGCTTCTTCCATGTAGTGGGTGGTGTAGAGGATGGTCATTCCCTGCTCCCGCAGGCCCCTGATGGTCTCGTAGATATTGTTGCGGGACTGCGGGTCCACGCCCACGGTAGGCTCGTCCAGAAACAGCAGCTCGGGGTGGCCCATGAGACTGACCGCCAGGTTGACGCGCCGCTTCATGCCGCCGCTGAACTTGTCCACCTTCCCCTTCGCCCTTTCGGAGAGGCCCATCAGCTCCAGGCGGGCGATAGCCTGGGCACGCGCCTCCTGCCCGGACATGCCCGCCATGCGACCGAAAAACACCAGGTTGTCCATTGCCGAGAGGTCCGTGTAGAGGGCCAGCTCCTGCGGGCACACGCCGATCAGACCACGCACCTGCTCGGCGTCCCGTCTCACCGAGTGGCCCCCGATGGTCGCATCCCCGCGGTCGGCCTCCAGTACGGTGGACAGTATGCGTATGGTGGTGGTTTTGCCCGCACCGTTCGGCCCGAGCAGGCCGAAAATCTCACCCCGGTAGATCACGAAAGAGACCCCGTTGACCGCCTTGTGCTCGTTGAAGCTCTTGTGAAGGTCCTGTGCTACCAGGTATTCCTCGGGCATGTCAGCCTCCCTCGCAGTGCCGGCGGCAACAAGCAGGTAGCCCTGCCCATTATAGGCGGTTCCATCACCACGGGCAAGCTTAGGAATTGCCTCATAATAAGTGTTACCGAAAGTGGTATCGTTGCCGCAGAAAAGGTGTTACCGAAGGGAGGGAGGCAAGATGACGCGAGGCAGCATACTGGAATACGCAGAGGCGCTGAGGGGAC
>Ga0180434_10003539_pt1 | contig 19840 bp, 32 predicted proteins | sample SS_ome_7_FD_132453 | JGI IMG/M metagenome (GOLD analysis project Ga0180434, IMG submission 132453) | Hypersaline lake sediment archaeal communities from the Salton Sea, California, USA - SS_1_D_2 metaG | ecosystem: Environmental > Aquatic > Non-marine Saline and Alkaline > Hypersaline >...
GACAACGTGAACATGGCCGTGGAACTGATTGCGCCGATCGCAATGGAAGAGGGCTTGCGCTTTGCGATCCGTGAAGGGGGACATACGGTGGCCTCCGGTGTGGTTACCGAGATAATCGAGTAAGAGAACAGGGAAAGGTGAGTCACTTTGGCTTCACAAAAATTACGAATAAGTCTGAAAGCCTACGATCATAACTTGCTGGATAAGTCGACTGAGAAGATTGTCCGGACGGCGAAATCCACCGGAGCAGTGATCTCGGGTCCTATTCCACTTCCGACCAAAAGAACAGTCTATACTGTCCTCCGGTCGCCGCACGTAAATAAAAAATCGCGTGAACAGTTCCAGACCAAGGTCCACAAGCGGTTAATCGATATACTGAATTCGACATCCAAAACGGTGGACGCGCTCATGAAGTTAGATCTACCTGCTGGTGTAGATATTGAGATTAAAGTCTAAGAGGTATTAACGACGCAATGAATGGTATTATTGGAAAAAAAGTTGGGATGACCCGCGTTTTTAATGAAAACGGGGAGAATATTCCTGTGACTGTAATTGAGGCTGGACCGTGTTTTGTCACCCAGATAAAAACGAAAGAGAATGACGGGTACGAAGCGGTACAGGTAGGATTTGAAGCGAAGAAAAAACAGCGGGCAAATAAGCCGGAAACCGGGCATACGGCCAAAGCAGAAGTAGAGCCGATGACTTTGTTAAAAGAGTTCGATCCGGCAGGTGAGGAATACGAACTCGGTGCGAAAATTACGGTAGAGATTTTTGCTGCCGGTGATACTATCGATGTGACAGGGACGAGCAAAGGTCGCGGATTTACAGGTGTTGTAAAGAAATACGGGTTCAAGGGCGGTCCGAAAACCCGTGGTCAGAGCGACACCTGGAGGCGTCCCGGTTCGATAGGCGCAAGTGCTGATCCTTCCCGCGTGTTTCCGGGAATGCGAATGGCAGGTCAGGCCGGGAATGCCCGGGTAACGGAAAAAGCACTGACCGTTGTTGCCACCGATCCAGAGAAAAATTTGCTACTAGTAAAAGGCTCGGTACCCGGTGCGAATAATGGGTATCTGGTAATCCGGAAAGCATAAACGAGGTTGTAATGAAGGTAGATTTATACACAATTGATGGCGGAAATTCCGGAGACCAAGTGGAACTCCCCGCCGATGTCTTTGAAGTCAAACCGAATGATCACCTGATTTACCAGGCGATCGTTACCGAGATGGCAAATCGCCGAATCGGAAGCCATTCCAAGAAAACCCGGAGTGATAAGCGCGGTGGTGGCTCAAAACCGTGGCGACAAAAGGGCACCGGACGCGCCCGGGCTGGGACAATTCGGTCCCCGCTATGGGTAGGTGGTGGTATCGCATTCGCTCCCAAGCCACACAAATATAAAAAGCGCATGAACCGAAAGGCCAAACAGGCAGCCCGGCGAAGCGCGTTGTCGTATCGTGCCAGGGATGGCCAGATTTTTCTGATCGAAGACCTGAAATTCGAGGCGCCCAAAACTTCCCGTGTCGCTACCTTATTGCAAGACCTGGGATTATCCGATAAAAAAGTGGTGATTCTGACCGGTGAACTTGATACGAATTTTTACCTGTCTGCCCGCAACCTCCATCGGGTCAATGTGGTTGAGGCGGTCAATGCATCCACGTACGATATTTTGGATTCGGAAGCAGTTCTGATTACAAGCAGCGGTTTAGAAGGCCTGACACAAAATTTAGGCGCTGGAAACTAGAGGACGTTATCATGGCAAAGAAACGAGCAGTATTAATTCGCCCGATATTCACAGAAAAGATGACCATCCTGGAAGATTCCGAGCGGAAGTACGCGTTTGAGGTGCGGCCATCGGCAAACAAGATGGAAATTAAGGCTGCGGTACAGAAAAAATTTGACGTCCGGGTTACAAAGGTCGCCACAATGAATATGCGCGGTAAAATGAAAACAATGACCGTCCGGAGCGGTGGGCATGTGATTCGGACCTTTGGACAACGAAATCATTGGAAGAAAGCAATTGTGACACTCGCTGAGGGACAGGCTATCGACCTGTACCAGGGTGAGGGTGTTTCTCTTTAATTCAAGACAGAGAGAACGAGTAATACATTATGCCAATTAAAAAGATCAAACCGGTGACACCTGGTCAGAGATTTAAAACCCAGGCTACGTTTGAAGAGATAACGAAGCGTGAGCCGGAGCCAAGCCTGGTTGAACCGCTCAAGAAAACGGGCGGACGAAATAACCGGGGTCGCATTACTTCCCGGAGACGGGGTGGCGGACATAAACGGCGTTATCGCATTATCGACTTTGATCGGAAAAAGTACGATGTGCCCGGGAAAGTGGCGTCTATTGAATATGATCCGAATCGTTCGGCACGAATAGCGCTCATCTATTATGCTGATGGGGAGAAACGCTATATTCTGGCGCCGGAAGGTTTGCGGGTTGGCGATGAAGTTGTCAGTGGCGATAATGCTCCGCTGCGTCCCGGAAACGCTATGCCGCTGAGCCGGATTCCTCAGGGGGCTTTGGTACATAACGTTGAGTTTAAGCCTGGTAAAGGTGGACAGATCGTTCGGAGCGCCGGAACTTCGGCACAGATTATGGCCAAAGAAGGTAAATATGTTACATTGAAACTGCCGTCCGGTGAAACACGAATGTTTTTGGACTCGTGTTATGCAACACTTGGTGAAGTCGGTAATAAGGATCACGAAAACGTTACACTTGGAAAAGCAGGTCGCAGCCGCTGGTTAGGACGCCGTCCGAAAGTGCGTGGTGTCGTGATGAATCCGATCGATCACCCAATGGGGGGTGGCGAAGGTCGCACCTCCGGTGGTGGGCATCCCCGGAGTCCATGGGGATGGCAGACCAAGGGTAAGATGACCCGGAAGAAGAAAATGTCGGATCGGTATATTGTAAAACGTCGACCAAAGAATAAAAGAAGATAGGGTTTATTATGAGTCGTTCGCTTAAAAAAGGACCTTTTATTGACGCGAAACTGGCAAAAAAGGTTGACGAACTGAATGAAAAGAATAAAAAGCAGGTAATAAAAACCTGGGCACGTGCGTCGATAATTGCTCCGGAATTCGTTGGGCATACCTTTGCAGTGCACAATGGCAATAAGTTTATCCCGGTGTATGTGACAGAAAATATGGTCGGGCACAAGCTGGGTGAGTTTTCTCCAACCCGCACCTTCCGGGGTCACTCAAAAGCTGAAAAGACTGCGAAAGTTAAGAAAGAAAAGGTTTAATATTATATGGAAGCAACAGCGAAAGCACGGTATGTCAAGCAGTCGGCGCGTAAATTGCGCCAGGTGGTGGATCTGGTGCGCGGGAAGCCGGTAAATCAGGCATTGAATACCCTGCATTTTACCCCAAAGAAAGCGGCAACCACTGTCGAAAAAACGGTGATGTCCGCAGTATCAAATTTTATGAATACAGATGAAGGGGCGGCTGTGGATCCTGATGAGTTAATTATCAGCGAGATTTACGTGGATGAAGGTCCCACAGCAAAACGGTACCGTCCGCGCGCAATGGGACGAGCAACAATTGTACGGAAACGCAGCAGCCACCTGACAGTGGTCGTTTCCGACGGTAACGAATCAACAAGTCAATAGCACAAGGGAGGCTCATTGGGTCAAAAAACACATCCAATTGGATTTCGACTGGGCGTCATTCGCAGCTGGAAGTCGAACTGGTTTGACGAGAAGAATTTTGCCGAGAATTTAGACCAGGATATTACTCTCCGGAAATATATCCGGAAGCGGTTACCGACAGCTGGGATTTCTCGGATTGAAATCAACCGGACCTCAAAGAAGATCACGATTACAATCCACACATCACGTCCGGGGATTGTCATCGGCAAAGGCGGGAGTGAAGTGGACCAGTTGCGGGAAGAGGTAAAGACCCTGACGGATACGGATGTCCAGATCAATGTGAATGAGGTAAAACGCCCGGAACTCGATGCGTACCTTGTTGCTGATAATATTGCACAACAGATTGAGCGGAAGATTTCATTTCGCCGGGTTATTAAGAAAGCGATTCAGTCTACGATGCGGATGGGAGCAGAGGGGATCAGGATTCGCGCTGCCGGACGGCTGGGAGGGTCTGAAATGGCTCGTACGGAAAATTACCACGAAGGCCGTGTCCCGCTGCATACGCTCCGTGCCGATATCGATTTTGCCACGATAACTGCGAAAACGACATATGGCACCATTGGTATCAAAGTGTGGATTTGTAACGGCGAAGTCGTTTGATAAAGGGAGTTTGATACTATGTTAATGCCGAAAAAACAGAAACACCGGAAACATCACCGGGGCCGGCGCAAGGGGAATGCCAACCGTGGGAACAAAGTCAGTTTTGGTACCTACGGGTTAAAGGCGACCGAAGCCGGATGGATTACCGGGAGACAAATAGAGAGCGCTCGAGTGGCTATAACGCGACATGTCCGGAAACACGGAAAATTATGGATACGCATATTTCCGGATAAACCGGTGACACAAAAACCGGCTGAAACCCGTATGGGGAAAGGAAAAGGTGCGCCGGAATATTATGTGGCTGTCGTAAAGCCCGGGCGAGTGATGTTTGAAGTAGAAGGTGTTGATGAAGAAGTGGCGGCGGATGCAATGCGCCAGGCCAGCCATAAGCTGCCAATAAAAACGAAATTTGTAACCCGTCGAGAGATCGGAGGTTAAGGTGAAACGCGACGAATTACGAAACCTATCGACGGATGAATTGGAGATACGACTCGAAGAGAACCGGGAAGAATTGGAAAATCTCCGTTTCCAGCAAACACTGCAGCAGGTGGAAAATCCGCTGCGAATCAGACATCTCAAGCGCGAAATTGCGCAGATTTTAACAGCGCTGCGTGAATATGAATTAGGGATTCGAAAGACTGAAGAACAAGGGAAAGGTGCTTAATGAGCGGTCGAGGAAATAAGAAAACGAAGGTTGGCACCGTCGTTAGCAGTAAGATGGATAAAAGCATTTTGGTGCGGGTAGACCGGAAGGTCAAACATCCGTTGTATAAAAAATATATTACCCGTTCGTCCAAATTTGTCGCTCACGACGAAGGAGATGAATGCCGGGCCGGAGATAAAGTGAAAATAGTTGAAACCCGCCCAATGAGCCGCCGGAAACGCTGGAGACTGGTTGAGATTCTTGAGAAAGCAGAACAGGTTTAACCGGGATTATACGAAACACAGACGAGGGACTAGATGATTCAGGTACAAAGCAGATTAAATGTTGCAGATAATACCGGGGCGAAGAAGGTGCAGTGTATTAAAGTAATGGGGGGAACAGGCCGACGGTATGCCAGTGTCGGAGATATTATTATGGTCTCTGTCAAGAATGCGATCCCAGGAGGCACCATTAAGAAAGGTGATGTTTCGAAAGCCGTCATCGTTCGAACAAAAAAAGAACGCCGCCGCAAAGATGGATCGTATATCCGTTTCGATGAGAATGCGGCGGTCTTGATTGGGGAAAATATGGAACCGGCCGGAACGCGTATCTTTGGACCAGTGGCCCGTGAACTCCGGGAACGGCAATATATGCGAATTATTTCTATGGCCCCGGAAGTATTATAACACAAGGAATTGGCTGATATGCGTATTAAAAAAGGTGACCAGGTAAAAATAATCGCCGGAAACGATAAGGGCAAAGAGGGGAAAGTACTGAAAGTGTTCCCGAAGAAAGACCGCGTTATCGTCGAAGGCATTAATTTTATTAAGCGGCACACGCGGCCGTCACAGAATAATCCGCAGGGGGGGATTGTGGAGAAAGAAGCCCCGCTGCATGCTTCAAATGTGCAGTTAATGCACAACGGAGAGCCAACAAGGATCGGGTATGATTATCTGGAAGACGGCACGAAGGTGCGCATTGCGAAAAATACTGGCGAAGTAATAGACTCATAAAAAGGTAACTTTCTTATTATGGCTGAAAATTATATTCCAAGATTATTGAAACAGTACCGGGAGAAAGTCCGGCCAAGTTTGCGGGAAACTTTTGGATATGAAAATATTATGGAGGTCCCGTATCTGAAAAAAATATCCATCAATATGGGGCTTGGCGAGGCGAAGGATGAACCGCAATTGCTGGAAAAGGGGGTAAATGAACTCACCACGATTGCCGGCCAGAAAGCGGTAGTGACGAAATCGAAAAAATCGATATCGAATTTTAATATCCGGGAAGGTTTACCCATTGGAACCAGAGTAACACTGCGTGGTGCCAGGATGTATGAATTTCTGGATAAGTTTATCTCGATCGCGCTGCCACGTGTGCGTGACTTTAACGGTGTCTCTGATAAGTCATTTGATGGGTCCGGAAACTATACGATTGGTGTGAAAGAGCAGATTATTTTTCCGGAAATTGATTACGATAGTGTCGAACGGATTCGGGGTATGGACATTACCTTTGTAACGACTGCAGAAAGTGATGAAGAGGCGTATGAGTTGCTGAAGTTGTTGGGTATGCCTTTCCGCAGGGCACTTGAAGCAGCATAATATTAATACAAAGGCAATAGAGGACCAATTATGGCGAAAAAATCAATGATTGAAAAAGCAAATCGCGAACCAAAATACAGTACGCGGAAAAATAACCGGTGCAACAACTGCGGACGTCCCCGCGGTTATATGCGGAAATTCGGGTTATGTCGTCTGTGTTTCCGTGAGATGGCCCTGAAAGGGGAAATCCCCGGTGTAACTAAAGCTAGCTGGTAGAGGATAGAATTTATGAGCATGAGTGATCCTATCGCAGATTACCTGACACAGGTCCGCAACGCAACGATGGCAAAACATCGCTGGGTGGATATTCCTGCGTCAAACATGAAGAAGCGTCTGACGCTGTTGTTGAAGAAAGAACACTTTATCAAAGATTTTTATGTAATCGAAGACAACAAGCAGGATACGATTCGGATTTTTCTGAAGTATAATAAAGAGGGCGAAGGTGTTATCCAGGGATTAAAGCGCGTAAGCACTCCCGGACTCCGGAGCTATGTCAAAGTCGATGAAATTCCAAAGGTTCGTAACGGTCTCGGTACCGCCGTACTGACCACATCCAAAGGCCTGATGACTGATAAACAGGCCCGCGTGATGGGGGTCGGTGGTGAAGTACTGTGTTACGTCTGGTAAGAGGGGAGTTTACTGGTGTCACGTATCGGAAAAAAACCTATAGAAATTCCGGAAAAAGTCGAGGTGAAATTTAAAAACTCGGTTTTTACGGCGAAAGGTCCATTGGGTGAGCTGGACTTTCGGGTTCATAATGATATCGACCTGGATATCGGGGATAGCGAAATTGTTGTGCAACGCCCATCGGATTCGAAATTCCATCGTTCCTTGCATGGTATGACCCGGGCGATATTACACAATACGGTTGATGGCGTGGTTAATGGTTATAGCAAAGATCTGGAAATTCAGGGTGTTGGATATACTGTTCAGAAAAAATCCGACCAGAAAATTATCCTGAATCTCGGATATTCCCATTCGATTATTTTTGAAGCCCCGGAAGTTGTCACCCTGGAGGTGCCGGATAATACACACATTACCGTAAAGAGTGTCAATAAACAATTAGTTGGACAGGTGGCGGCAAAGATCCGTTCGTTTCGTCCCCCGGAGCCTTATAAAGGGAAAGGGATTCGGTATGTGGGCGAGTATGTCCGGAGAAAAGCTGGTAAAGCAGTTGCTGCTGCAAAATAATTGAGAGCGGGACGGAGTAACACTGTATCATGAAAAAACCATCTGCACGATCACGTAAAAAGAAACATGTGCGGAAAACCATTTTCGGGGCGCCTGATCGCCCCCGTTTGACTGTTTTCCGTAGTAATTCCAATATCTATGCACAGATAATTGATGATCTGCATGGAAACACAATTGTCAGCGCTTCTTCTTTAGATATAGATCTCAAAGAAGAGGTTGAAAAAGCAGAGAATAAAACTGATCTTAGTAAGATTGTCGGTAAACGGATAGCCGAAAAGGCGAAGGATGCCGGCGTGGAAAAGGTCGTGTTTGACCGGAATGGGTACAAGTATCATGGCCGGGTCAAAGTGCTGGCAGAGTCTGTGCGTGAAGGTGGTCTCGAATTTTAACTGAATGTAGCTGAGGGAGTCGATATTGGCTAGAAAACATATAAACCCAACGCAGTTGGATCTGAAGGATGAAAAAGTCGTTAAGATCAACCGGGTGTCCAAGGTGGTCACCGGTGGACGAAATTTTTCGTTCAATGCGATCGTGGTGGTTGGCGATGGTAATGGACACGTTGGCGTGGGGCTTGGCAAAGCGAATGGTGTGGTGGAAGCAATAACCAAAGGCCGCGAAAAAGCGAAAAAGAATTTGTTTAAAGTCCCTGTGATTAATGGAACGATTCCGCATCCTATTGTTGGGAAATTCGGAGCGGGGCGCGTGATGTTGAAACCAGCGTCTCCCGGTACGGGGATTATCGCAGGAGGACCGGTGCGTGCGGTGATGGAACAGGCTGGTATCCATGATATCCTGACCAAATCCATTGGCACCTCGAATCCGCATAATATGATTAAGGCGACTCTCGAAGGACTTAAAAATTTACGCGATGCCTATACCGTGGCAGAGCAGCGTGGAATCACAGTCGAGGAATTGTTTAATCCGTAAACACGAACGGTGCAGGTTATGGCAAAGAAAAAGCAGATAAAAATTCGTCAGAAAAAAAGCGTAATCGGAGTAGATAAAAAGCAAAAAGCAACGGTGCGTGCTCTTGGATTACGACGCAATTACAGAACAGTTATCCAGAATGATACACCTGCCATTCGCGGTATGATTGCCAAGGTGCAGCATCTGGTAGATGTAGAAGAGGTCTGAGCTATGGATTTAGGTTCATTACAATATGCTAATGGCGCCCGCAAGGGGAAAAAGAAGCGTGTCGGTCGCGGTATTGGTTCTGGCCATGGGAAAACGGCAGGTAAGGGTAGCAAAGGACAACTGTCAAGAGCTGGACACACGTATCGCCCTTGGTTTGAAGGGGGACAGATGCCGATACAAAGGAGGCTCCCGAAGCGTGGGTTTACAAATATATTCCGGAAAGAATACCAGGTTGTAAATGTGGGTGATTTGCATCGCCTTGAAGAAACGGAAATTACAGTGGAAGTCTTGAGCCAGCATGGCCTTGTCGACGGCGACGGCGATCCCGTTAAGATCCTCGGTGATGGTGAAGCCCCTGAAAATTTAAAGGTTGCAGCTCACGCGTTTTCGAAATCCGCTGAAGCGAAAATCACAGCCGCCGGAGGCTCTGTAGAGCGCTTATGATCGAATCATTACGTAGTATTTACAAAATACCTGAACTCCGTAAACGTATTGCGTTTACCATATTTATTCTGATTGTCTACCGGATCGGGGGACATATACCCACACCAGGGATAGACAGCCAGGCACTTGCAATGGCCATGTCTAACTTACAGAATACTCTGTTTGGGCTGTATGATATGTTCGCCGGTGGATCATTTGGCAAGGCGACTATCTTTGCCCTCGGAATCATGCCATACATTAGTGCTGCGATTATTATCCAGTTGTTAGGCGCGGTGTTCCCTTACTTCCAGCGACTTCAGAAGGAGGGCGAAGAGGGACAAAAGAAAATTACGCAGTTGACCCGATACGGTACGGTGGGCATCTCCTTTCTGCAGGCATATGGTGTGAGCATTTTTCTGCAAAACATGACTGCCGGTGCCGGATCCGCAGCGCGTTCGGTGGTCATTAATCCGGGGATAGGATTTCAGGCGTTGACGGTGATTACACTTGTCAGCGGGACCGTTTTTATCATGTGGCTTGGTGAACAGATTTCGGAACGGGGAATCGGCAATGGAATTTCGCTTCTCATTACCATCGGTATCCTCGTTATGCTCCCGAACGTGATTATCGGTGAAATTACTCTAATCCAGGAAGGGGTGCGCGGCATCTTTACCGAAGTTGTGTTAATTGCCCTCATGGTGATAATTGTGGCAGCGCTGGTGCTGTTAACGCAGGGAACAAGGAAACTGCCGGTGCAGTATGCCAAACGCGTTGTAGGGCGAAAAGTCTACGGCGGACAATCAACGCATATACCGCTTCGTATAAATACCGCCGGCGTTATGCCAATTATTTTCGCCCAGGCAATCATGTTTGTGCCTCAGACAATCGCTACCTTTTTTGGTGGCAACGAAGTAATGCAGGGGGTATTGCAATATTTTGACATCCAGCACCCGGTCTACTGGATCGTGTTTGGAGTTATGATCATTTTCTTTACGTATTTTTACACTGCAATTGCTTTTAACCCGGTGGAAGTGGCAGATAATATGAAGAAACATGGTGGTTTTATACCGGGGATCAGACCGGGAAAACGGACGGCAGAATTTATCGATGGCATTTTAACAAAGATTACGCTGCCCGGTTCGATTTTCCTCGCCTTCGTTGCCGTGCTGCCATATCTGATTATGAATGTTTTTGACGTGGATTATAGCTTGGCTTCGTTCTTCGGGGGAACGAGTTTACTGATTATCGTTGGGGTCTCCCTGGATACGCTGCAGCAGATTGAATCGCATCTTGTGATGCGGCATTATGACGGATTTATGAAAGGCGGTCGTATCCGTGGCCGGCGGAGAATGTAGCGAGCAGGCATATGACGAGAAGTGCAACCGAAATAAAAAAAATACGGGAAGCAAGCAATATCGTGGCCGATACGCTGCAACTAGTGAAGGAACATCTCAAGCCTGGGGCGAAGACGATCGACCTGGACCAGATGGCAGAGGAGTATATCCGCTCCCGTGGCGCGCGTCCCGCTTTTAAGGGCTATTACGGTTTTCCCGCTACCTTGTGTATGAGTATTAATAATGAAGTGGTACACGGGATTCCCAGTGAACGGGAGCTGCATGACGGAGATATTGTCGGTATCGATTGCGGTGCAGAAAAGAACGGATATTATGGAGACCACGCAATCACATTTGCCGTAGGCAATGTTAACGGCAATGTGAAAAAATTGCTGGAAACGACCAGTGCAGCCCTGGCAAAGGGAATTGAACAGGCCAGAGCCGGCAATCATCTCCATGATATTGGACACGCCGTGCAGAGTTATGCCGAAGGGGAAGGATTTTCAGTTGTGCGTCAACTTGTAGGACATGGCATTGGTACTCAGTTACACGAAGAACCCCAGGTGCCGAACTATGGCAAGGCTGGCACCGGCCCTGAATTGAAATCCGGAATGGTGATCGCCATAGAGCCGATGGTCAATGAGGGAAGTTACGATGTGTACACCGGTGAAGATGGCTGGACAGTATTTACCTCTGATGGAAAGCTGAGTGCGCACTTCGAACATACGGTCGTCATCACAGATGACGGACCACATATTTTATCGTTACCAACAAACTAAACAAGGGACGGAGATTTGTCGAAAGAAAAACCGATTCGTGTTGATGGAATCGTAAAAGAGACACTGCCCAACGCCACATTTAAGGTGGAGTTGGAAAACGGTCATGAGGTGCATGCGCACATCTCTGGTAAAATGCGGATGAATTACATCAAGATTCTGCCAGGGGATAAGGTTACGCTGGAATTGTCACCGTATGACCTGAACCGTGGGCGTGTCGTATACCGCTACAAATAGTGGTATGCTTGAAGGGCAGAGAGTCTCGCGACAATTCTGAAGAAGAAAAAAGGATTTACTCGTGAAGGTACGTGCATCTGTAAAAAAGATTTGTAAGAAATGTAAAATTATTCGCCGAAATGGCGTTGTCAGGGTCGTTTGCTCGAACCCTAAACACAAACAACGTCAAGGTTAAAAGGAGGCAAGTGTGGCTCGTATAGCTGGAGTCGATTTACCACGCGATAAAAAAATTAAAATTAGTCTGACTTATATTTACGGGATAGGTCGCAGTCTGGCCACGGAAATATTGGATAAAGCCGGGATTGATCCGGAGACCCGTACCAAAGATGTCACCGACGACCAGGCACAGGCGCTTCGAAATATTATCAGTACCGATTATACTGTGGAGGGCGCTTTACGCCAGGAACGGAATATGAACGTGAAGCGGCTGATGGATATCGGGTGCTACAAGGGATTTCGTCACCGGAGAGGTTTGCCGGTAAATGGACAACGGACGAAGACGAACGCCCGGACCCGGAAGGGTAAGAAACGGACCGTCGGCCGGAAGAAGAAAAAAGTCGGTAAAAAAGGATAGCATTGAATAACGATTATTACCGTATTATGAAACAAGGAGGTATTGTTGGCTAAAGGAAAAAGTTCCGGAAAAAAGGGACGTAAAAAGAAAAAAGAAAAGGTTGATGCAGAGGGTATTGCCCATATCAAATCGACGTTCAACAATACGACTATTACTTTGACTGATAAATTTGGGAATGCAATATCGTGGGCGACTGCAGGGAAACTTGGATTTAAAGGATCCCGGAAAAATACTCCGTTTGCGGCCGGGCAGGCTGCAGAGGCCGCAGCTCAGGAGGCAATAGATCTTGGACTTCAGCGCGTTGAAGTGCGTGTCAAGGGGCCAGGATCAGGGCGGGATGCAGCGATCCGTTCCCTTCACTCTGCAGGCTTGGAAGTTACCGCTATTAAAGATGTCACGCCAATTCCACACAACGGATGTCGTCCTCCGAAACGACGGCGTGTGTAATAATTGAAACAGATGTAGATTAATAAGGAGATTTATGGCAAGATATACTGGACCTGTATGTAAATTATGTCGAAGGGAAGGGGAAAAACTCTTTCTGAAAGGCAGCAGGTGTCTTTCATCCAAATGCGCTATTGAACGCAAAGGATATGTCCCGGGGCAACACGGACAAAGCAGACGCAGACGGTTATCCGATTATGGTGTTCAGTTGCGGGAAAAGCAGAAACTGCGCCGTATTTACGGTATTCTCGAAAAGCAGTTTCGCAATTACTTTAAAAAAGCCGATGCGATGACCGGAGTAACTGGGACGAACTTGCTGCAATTGCTTGAATCGCGGCTGGATAATACTGTCCATCGCCTCGGATTCGCCGCATCCCGTGCCGCGGCACGGATGTTGGTAAAACACCGGCACATTATGGTGAATGGAAAAACTGTGGATATCCCCTCGTACCTGGTCTCGCCCGGAGACAAAATCCATATCCGGGAAAAGAGCAAGAAGATGGAAGCCATTCACGATTCCATGCAAAAAATCAAGGGGGAACACCCGTTACCCTGGCTAGAACTTGACAAGGCCAAAATGGAGGGGAAGTTCTTACAGGTGCCCGAGCGCGAAGAGATTGGCCTGGACGTGAACGAACAATTAGTTGTCGAATTGTATTCGAAATAATTCAAAGATATAGGTAGGAATTGGACATATGCCAAATTTCCAAATACCAAATACCGTAAAATTAGACGAAGAAACAGCGACCGACACCTTTGCACGGTACACCTTTGAACCGTTAGAACGGGGATATGGCGTCACGGTCGGGAACGCATTTCGACGGATTTTGATGTCCTCCATCCCCGGTGCGGCAATTACCGCTATAAAGGTGGATAATGTCCATCACGAATTTTCAACCATTGATGGGGTTGTCGAAGATGTATCGGAAGTAATCCTAAACCTGAAACAAGTGAAGATAAGGCTCGGTGATACCAAACACGAGAAGATCTCCCTCCATCTCACAGGACCTGGCGAATTTACCGCCGGGCAAATTGGTGATGAAGGTGGTGAATTTGAGATTCTGAATCCTGACCATCAGATTTTGACGATGAATGAGGATGCAGACTTCAACATCGAAGTGATGCTGGGACGTGGTCGCGGTTATGTACCGGCCGAGAAGAACAAGCTGCCGGAAGCCCCCATCGGGATGATCTTCATCGATTCCATCTTTTCCCCGGTTGTGAATGCTAACTTCAGTGTTGAAGAACTGCAGACTGCCGAGAAAGAAAACATGGAACGGTTAACACTTGAAATTACCACCGATGGCAGTATTGAGCCGGCGAATGCACTTGGATACGCGGCGCAGCTCATGCAGGATCATATCCAACCATTTCTCCAGTTTGAATCCGGTGAAATCAAAGAACCTGAAAAGAAAATCGACGAGGAAGTTCTCCGGATCCGGAAGCAGTTACAGCGCAGCATTGATGAACTCGAGTTGTCAGTGCGGGCGTATAATTGCCTGAAATCCGCAAATATTGAAACCATTGCGGATCTCGTCGAAAAAGAAGAATCCGAAATGTTGAAATATAAAAATTTCGGAAAGAAATCTTTGCAGGAACTGGTCGAAAAACTAGGCGACCTCGGGTTGGAATTCGGGATGGATGTGGAAAAATATACGAAGGACCAACTTGTCTAAATACGGAAAAGCTGAAGGGTAACTATGCGACATAAAAAACGAGGCCGAAAACTCGGGAGAACCAATTCTCATCGGAAGGCGATGCTGGCGAATATGGCCGCGAGTCTGTTTAAGCATAAACAGATTCGTACCACCGATGCCAAGGCAAAGGAAGCCAGACGTGTTGCCGAAAAATTAATTACCCTTGGGAAAAAGGGTGACGTTGCAGCGCGCCGCCAGGCATTAAAAATTCTTCCGACGAAAGAAGATGTGAATATCCTGTTCAACGAGATTGCCCCACAATACGAGGAACGCGAGGGCGGGTATACCCGAATCATTAAACTGGGACATCGGTCCAATGATACGGCGCCGGTTTCCATCCTCGAATTAGTAGATTTTCAGCGTGAAGTGGTTACAGATACTGAAGAATAACAGTATTATGTGATCGTGAAACAGACATTCCGTTCCAAATCTGTAAGAGCAAAGGCAACCATTTGCGTTGCCTTTCTTTTTATCTCCTTGTTTTTACCGGGGGTGGTATTCGGGCAACCGAATGCTCTCCAGGAACATTTTTTTAAGGGGCTATGGGTTATCCGCCATAACCTGACCGATAAGTCGTCGATTGATCAAGTAATTGATTTTGCTAAATCAAACGGCTTTCGACAGATAATCATGCAGGTTCGTGGCAGGGGATTCGCCTTTTATCAATCCGACATTGTGCCCCGGGCGCCATTAATTAAGGAACCGGGTTTTGATCCCCTGGCCTATACGATTGAACGGGCTCATGCTGCAGGGCTTGAGGTGCATGCATGGTTGAATGTGTATGTCCTCTGGACTGCCAGGACAAAGCCGACTGATCCTACCCATTTGATTTATCAGCACCCTGAGTGGACCGACGCCGATAACCGTGGCGTGATGAATATGGATATGGAATGGGAAGGGTTCCGGAATGGTATGCAGGGGGGAATATACCTTTCTCCGACTCACCCCGAAGTCAATCCCTACCTCCGTGATGTTATGGAAGAAGTAATCGACAAATATGCCATTGACGGTCTCCATCTTGATTATATTCGGTATCAAAATGTAATTGCCGGGTATAACCCCACCGGCAGGGAAGTATTTCGAAATCAATTCGGCGTTGATCCGCTTTTGCTTGCGCAAATCAGCCGGCTTGATACCTCGAACTGGGACGAACGCTCTTACCAAATATACGTGGATACCTGGAACGCTTACCGCAGAGACCAGGTAACATCATTAGTCCGCCAGATAAAAGAACTCTGCAGTATAAATGACGTAGCGCTATCGGCTGCGGTTAAACCAAATCTGAATAACGCCCGTTCCAGATTCTTTCAGGACTGGGCATACTGGATCGATGAAGGGTTACTTGATTTTGCAATCCCGATGAATTATGCGGAAGACCTGGATTTATTTATGACGAATCTGAAAATTATTGAAGAGACATTGCCCAGAGAGAAGGTTGTCATGGGAATCGGGGTGTATAACCAGTCCAAATTCGACGTGTCGGAAAAAATATTGAAAACCCTGAGTGCCCAGTTTCAGGGATTTTGTCTCTTCTCGTATGATACATTCACCGAGAATCCATCCTATATTGATGTGATTCGCCGGTTCGTATTAATTGAATAATCCCGCAACCAGGTGGATTATCTTTGTAGATATTAGAGATTGACGCTATTTTTTTGTTCGCAGCTTTGCACCGATATATTGGGCAAAAAGACTATCGGCTTGTCATTTAAACAGAAGGAGCATCGTATGAATACTCGGACAGTTCGGGCTCCCAGAGGTATTGAATTACACTGCAAAGGCTGGCATCAGGAAGCGGCCATGCGTATGATCATGAATAATCTTGATCCCGAGGTGGCGGAAAAACCCGAGGATTTGATTGTGTATGGTGGAAGCGGGAAAGCAGCCCGTAACTGGGAATCCTTTGATGTCATCGTTCATACGCTCCAAACTCTGGAAAATGACGAAACATTGCTTGTCCAGTCCGGGAAGCCGGTTGGCGTGGTGCGGACGCACGAGTATGCGCCACGAGTCCTCATTGCCAATTCTTTGCTCGTACCCGATTGGGCAAACTGGGAGCACTTCCGCTGGCTGGAGAAACGCGGTCTGATGATGTACGGCCAGATGACCGCTGGCAGCTGGATTTACATCGGCACTCAGGGCATTCTTCAGGGGACTTATGAGACGCTGGCAGCGCTGGCGAAAACGCACTTTGCCGGTGATCTGCGAAAACGGATAGTTGTGACCGGAGGCCTCGGTGGAATGGGAGGGGCGCAACCGCTTGCCACTACCATGAATAACGGTATAATGATTGCCGTAGAAGTGGATGAACAACGCATCGAACGCAGGTTACAAACCCGGTATCTGGATGAGATGACCACATCATTGGAGGAGGCTATTACCAAAGCGAAAACTGCACAGAAAAACGGCCAGCCCTTGAGTATTGGGTTACTCGGGAATACCGCCGAGGTATTGCCTGCCATGGTCAAACGCGGATTTATCCCGGATGTCGTTTCGGACCAGACTTCTGCACATGATGAACTCCTGGGATATGTCCCGGCGGGGTTTCCGTATGAGGAGGCACTTGACCTGAGAAACACGGATCCGGATGAATATATAAAACGGGCGTTCGACTCAATGGCCATACATGTTAGGGCAATCCTTGAGATGAAGGATCACGGTGCCGTGGCTTTTGATTACGGAAATAACCTGCGGGGGCAGGCACAAAAAGCCGGTGTGGAGAACGCGTTTGACTATCCCGGTTTTGTCCCGGCATATGTCAGACCATTATTTTGCGAAGGGAAAGGACCCTTTCGGTGGGTTGCCTTGTCCGGTGATCCGGAAGATATTCATGTAACAGATCAAATTGTGAAGGACCTGTTCCCCGAGGATGAAGCGCTCATGCGCTGGATCGATTTGGCGTCCGAACGTGTGGCGTTCCAGGGGCTGCCGTCGCGTATCTGTTGGCTCGGATATGACGAGCGGGCAAAATTTGGGTTGGCAATCAATAAAGCGATACGTAACGGGAAAATCAGTGCTCCGATTGTTATTGGCAGGGATCATTTGGACTGCGGTTCGGTGGCAAGCCCGAATAGAGAAACGGAATCAATGAAGGATGGGAGTGACGCGGTCGCTGACTGGCCGATTCTGAACGGACTGATGAACGCGGTCAGCGGAGCGAGCTGGGTCTCGGTGCATCACGGCGGAGGCGTTGGTATGGGGCTGGCCATTCACGCCGGGATGGTGATTGTCGCAGACGGAACCGAGGAGATGGATAAACGACTTGAGCGCGTTCTGACCAATGATCCGGGGATCGGAATAATGCGACACGCCGATGCCGGATATGAAAAGGCCCTCGGTGTAGCGAATACAAAGGATGTCAAAATCCCCATGATGCACTAGGTGATCCGGGCGACAGTAATGAATGTATTAGTAAAAAATATCGGGCAACTGGCCACGTTTAATCCACGTGCCGGTCAGGTAGAGAAATACGATCACGCTTCTATGGAAATCCGCGACGGCAAGGTCGCCGGGATTTTCAGTGGGGAAAGTACACCCTTCACCGGTAATTACGATGCGGTGGTTGATGCGGATGGCAGACTCGTATCCCCGGGTTTCATTGATCCGCATACCCACCCGGTGTATGCCAACACCCGGGAAGACGAGTTCGCAATGCGCATCCGTGGCATGAGCTACCAGGAAATTGCCGAACAAGGTGGTGGTATCAGAAATAGTGTCCGCCGGTTACGCGAAATGCCGGAAAATGAACTGAAGCAGCGGGTGGTGGTTCGTCTTAGAAAATTTCTGGCCTACGGAACGACGACGGTGGAAGCGAAAAGCGGGTATGGGCTGGATACGGAGAACGAGCTCAAATCTCTCCGGGCATTGAAATATGCAGGCGAACGTCTGCCACTGGAAATTGTGCCAACCTTGTTAGGAGCCCATGAAGTCCCGGATGAATACCGGGAGGATAAAGCCAAGTATATAGCACTAGTCTGCGAAGAGATGATTCCTGCAGTGGCGGAGGCAAAACTGGCCGAATATTGCGATGTCTTCTGCGAGACGGGAGTTTTCACGGCAGAGGAGACTGAACGCATTTTACGCACTGCTCTTGACAACGGAATGAAATTACGATTGCATGCCGACGAATTTGAAGCCATCGGCGGAGTAGAAGTCGCCGCCAGCCTCGGGGCGCATTCTGTGGATCATCTTATGGCGGTTACCGAATCCGGCATGCAGGCAATCGATGCTTCGGATATGGTACCGACAGTACTCCCCGGGACAACATTTTTTCTGGGACATGAGAAGTATGCTCCGGCGCGGGAGATGTGGGACCGTGGCTTGCCTGTGGCTCTTGCCACCGATTATAATCCGGGGAGCAGCATGACATACAGTATGCAAATGATATTGAATCTGGCATGTATTAAATTACATCTCACGCCGGATGAAGCTTTGCAGGCATCCACGTACCATGCCGCTGGAGCAATACACCGGGAAGACAGAAAAGGGTGTTTGAGCCCGGATTACGATGCGGATTTCATCATCTGGGAAACCGATACGTGGGATCAGGTCCCGTATGAATATGGCACGAACAAAGTGGTCGGGACGTATATCGGGGGCGAATTGGTATGGCGGCGACACGATTATTAATCCTGTTATAGAAAACCAATACATACGGATAGAGATACCATTATGATCACAGATGGATGGAAAATTTTGATCCCGCTTGGGATTATAGCCTTTCTCAGTCTGCAAATGTGCACAGGGCTGAAGTTTGCGAAGGTCGGTGAGCGCGGGAAACAGCTGTATGAGCAAGGGAATTACGACCAAGCTGTTGCCGAATTAAAATTGAGTATCAGTGAATATCCGGAAAATGCCGAGTTGCGTTATTACCTCGGTTTGGCATACCTCAGACAAGGACATATGGACTCCGCGATGATTGCACATGAGCAGGCTGCAGAGATAAAATCGGATACAGGCATGGATTCGGTCTATTCGGCTGTTATGGCTGACCGTGCCAAGAAATTACGCGAATCCGAACAGTATGAGGCTGTCCACAAATGGGTGGATCAGGCGATTAAATTAGACAAAAGAAATAAGCGAGCTTACTACGAAAAATATATGGCAAAAGGGCTTCAACTATATTATCAAGGGAGTAAATGGGAACTTTGGGATGCCATCGTGGCATTTGGGAACGCATCATCTGCCAGGCCGGACAATCCGATGCCATATTATTATTCCGCAAAATCATATCAGAAAAAAGATGATAAGGATTTTACAAACGCAATCGATCAGTTTAACAAAGCCCTTGAACATAACCCGCCGGACAAAATCAGTGCGGAGATTAAACAGGAATTGGAGGACCTGAAGCGTCGGAAAAAATTGTATGAGGACTTCTGGGGGAATTAAATACGTGATAAAACTTAATAGGAATATATTTATTTGGTTGTAGAAAACCACCACCTTTGGTGGTGGTCATTGGCAGAAGGCTTTGCCATTTCTCGGGAGAATGCTGATCTTAGGATATGCCGAAATACCGCAAACTCACCCACACGATC
>Ga0180434_10003540_pt1 | contig 19837 bp, 20 predicted proteins | sample SS_ome_7_FD_132453 | JGI IMG/M metagenome (GOLD analysis project Ga0180434, IMG submission 132453) | Hypersaline lake sediment archaeal communities from the Salton Sea, California, USA - SS_1_D_2 metaG | ecosystem: Environmental > Aquatic > Non-marine Saline and Alkaline > Hypersaline >...
CACATCGGGGCCCTCGCTGACCGCCGGTCTTTCCGACCCGCGCCAAAGAAGCAACCGTAGGGCTCGGCAAGGGCCGCACTGGGGGACTTCATCAGCCAATGGTGGTCGTCTAGGACTCGTCGTAAGCCACCACGTCGCCCGGGAGTGTGCACCGCTTACTGAGTATCCACATCCTAGCCGCTTCTAACGACCCACAGACCTGGTGCTCCTTATATTGGTATAGGCCATAGTAGCTATACACTATCGTCGCCTCCCACACACCGTCGTGGGCATTGACCGCCGCTCGTACAAACTGGCGAGCTAACGTCATTCTAGTGTGTTGCGAAAGGGGGTTGCACCCAACGTATACATGAGGTTGATGTTTTTTGACCACTGGCGGGCGGGCTGCTTACGGTTTTCTGCGCCTACGGTCCTGCCTCCTCCCTTTCCAAAGCCGGTAGTGCTCCTTCCACGAATCCCCCAGCTCAGCTTTGCACTCAGCTTTCAGCTTATGCCTGTACCCGTCGGTATGACGATTCAATTTCTTCTGAGATGTATAGCAGAAATCGCACAACGTACACTGGTAAGTTCCCGCTGCTCGGGTTTTCACGGCGGACTCTCTCGCCATGATGGTATTCCTTTTCTTTCGGTTTGGCTCCTTGATGTCGTCCCTGTATCGGTCCGTGTTCATCGTGTTCTGCTGCTGGGTGATGTAGCGTAAATTGGTAGCCTTATTATTCAGAGGGGTTCTATCTATATGGTCCACCACAAGCCCGGCTGGGCGCTCACCGATGAAGGCTGCCGCCACTAGCTGATGAAACATCTTGTTGATCCGTTTACCGCCTCTGTGAGTTTGAAAGTACCGATACCCGCGGTTGTTAATGCTACCGCGCACTGGCTTGTACCGATTGTTCCTACACATCCTGCGACAGTTGCCGAGGTTAGAAATCTCATACGCTTCAAAGCACGGCCGCCACTCTTCCATCGTGAATACAACTTATTGGTCGCGAGTTCAGATGGTGAATCTACCATTCAATCCCAGAGAATCCAGTAGCTCCAGAAGGATGCCGAGGTCTTTACTTTGTGGGCCAGCCGTCCATCCTTCAACCGGATTGAGCCGTGCCGTGCCTTATATAGTCTCTGCCGCTCCTTGTCCTTATGGATAGTGAAGTCGCTCATGCCGGCCGCGCCGAAGTTGATACGGCGGCCGTCGTACACCACATACCACTTTTTACTCTTGGCTCTTGACTGGCCGAATTCCGTAGCCCCGAGCCGCAATGCTTTTTTTCGGAGGGTGGACTCCATGTGCCCTTATATACCATGGCCGACATAGTTCCTCTGCCAACCGACCTCCAAAAAATTGTCGCTGATTACACCATGCCGTCCGTGGTGGACGTTAGTCTCCGCCGACTCAAGGTACTCAACGAGATAAGAGTCATAGGAACCCTGGTGTTGCCCGGAGAGTGTATTCCCGTAGCCGATCTGGTGGAGTTCATAACCGTCTGGAAATGGCGACCAATGCTGGTCCGCTCTTAAAGGAGGTTGGTTCTTACGACCTGCCCCAGCATCATACGGCCGTCAAGCTTTGACCGACACACGACACAGGCCGTGGTAGCCCTCTTCCTTCGGTGAGGCCCGTCGGAGAGAACGTCAATGCGGACCCATTTGTCCAGGTTATAACGCGTCCCTTCACTATCGTATATCGGCCCATGCAACTGGGCCACTCTGGGGCTACATAAGCATGGAACGAGATAGCTGTACTCGTACGACCATGACCGTACCACCTCGTCGTCATCGCCACAGCCGAAAGTAGATTCCTTAAGAACTTTGATGACCTGATTGTCCCCCAGTTGGCTGACCTTCATTGACATCATCGGTATGCTCTCAACGCCGTCAGTGTCTACCATGATGAACAGCCCCTCATGAGACTCCACGTGGCAGTACCGCCTTACACGCTGCAACAAATGCGCCATGGTCATATTGCCCGATTTAAGCGTCATCTGCAGGCCGCTGCCGTTTGGGAGGATCAGCTTGACCCGCATCATATACTAGCACCATCATTTTTTACGGCGGTAGGTCGGACACCTTAACGATGCCGTAATCGGCCACCAGATTACTACCCAGGTTCCCGCCCAGCGACACAGGGACGGGGCCGAGCGATCTGCACATACATCTGATCTGCTGCCCTGCGAGTACCTTTAGCACACAGTGCGACAACATCCTCGGTCTAAAACTAAATGTCAAAGTGCCCAGGTACTCCAGTTGTAATTCACCGTATCTTGCCGCAGATCCGACAATCTCAAACCAAAGCCCCAGATAGCCTGAGGTAAACTGGACCGATGTACCCAATTGGGCATAACAAGTGTAAATACCGTCTTCTTGAATAGTGAACCGAGTGTTCGCCCCTGGGACGATGCTATGCACAATGCCAAATTTGCTTGACTCATTGTTGAAGGCCACTTCAAACGGCGTGGTGCCTGTGGTATTGAACGCCCCATCGATGAACCCTGTTACGTGTGGCTGTAGATTTGACGCCACCGCTTCACCGCCAATAACGTTGGTAGCCGAGACGCTCGCTGCTGTCAAGGTGCCGTAGATGACCTGCACATTATCCAGATCCTGTATATTGCGAACCTGGATTGAAATCGTGTCGTTCTGCGACAGCGGGCAAATACACGTGGTCGTTACATTCCTCGGAAAGTTGGTGTTATCATCCAGGGTGCCCCTTTGGACACTAGTGCTCACGGGCACTCCATTCTTAGCGATAGCCATCTCCAATTCCGCACCGTTCCCAGCGCACTCCCAGGTCAGAGACGCCGCCACGTTGAACACCTTGTCGTCCGCCCCTGTATATGTTAGTACTGAGGACGATGAGAACCCCTGGCTATTCCCAGACACTCTCGGGCCGACAACCTCTTCCCACTGACCAATCACCGTGATGGGAGTGTCTTGAAATGGGAGTATGTTATTGAGGATTTGGAGCTCAGCGTAGGCCGTCGTTGGCGGGCTGGTAAACTCAAGGGCGTCCCCGGTTAGTGCCAAGTATTGGTTGTCAATGCCTTTGGTTGACGGAAAGTCGTAGCCGTCGGCCGCGTCGCCAATCCTGACAGCCTTATCCTGCCCGACCCCGAGGCACCGTTCCCCAAGCCCGTTGTTGACCACGAGAGAGCTAGTGCCAACCTCTGACCCTAGGAACCATGCGTCTTTGCCCTCGGCGGTGTTCTCATACTGCAGGCCTACAGCCGTCGTGTTATCTGGTCGGACAAACCTCGCCAAGCCGTTGACCTGAACGTCCGAACTCTCTACGTTGTCAATTGAGGCATCTGCGGCCACAATCTTATAGTCGTCAAAAATGACATTGTTGGTAGGGCCATTGACGGCCCTGAACACGGTGTCGGCGTTTTCGTCTTTGACCTTAAACGTGTCTTCGCCATCCAGCATGCCCATCCGCCAAATGCCCTCTCTGGCTGGCACTTTCTGAGAAAACTTGAGCTCGGCATTGGTCGGCGTGGTCGGCCTTTCAATATTGACCACACAGTTGTTCGTCTTACTCTCAACGAGTACCTCTAGGTCTGTCGTGAGGGATATGTACTGCTGGACCGACTCAATGGCGACTGGGCCCTCAGTGGTTCTGACCAGGGCGCTACCATCAGCCAATATGTCCACGTCATTGCCGACGCTGTTGAGTACAATGTCGCCAGTATTTGATTTGACCTCTACACTACCAACGGCCGTCATGTTTAAGGTCTCTGATATGATGTCTGTCGTGCCATCCGCCAAAATACGGAGGTTCTTATCGGCATTGACTGCTAGGAGCCCGTTGCCAGCGATACCTAAGTCCCTGATGTACTGGTTAGGCTTACCCTGCCAATCAATATCCTTCCCAGCGCCAATACGCACCGTGGAGACTCCAGTCAGGTCAAGCTGAGTGCTCTGTACAGCCACAGCCGCTGGGGCTGAAAGGGTCAGCTCTGGTCCGGTGGCATTGACTATCATAGTGTCCACCACTGGTGTGTTAACGCTCTGAAGACCCAGAAAGGTGCTAGCCTCCAAGATGGCGTCCGATGGTGGGACGACCGTCGCAGGCCCCGGCTTCGGGATAACGCTGTTTAATGCGACCCATTGTTTGTCGGTGGAACGTCGTACGAGACCGCCATACCGACCACTGCTATGTTCACACAGCAGGCCAGTGTTGATAGAGTCCGTGAGGTTGTCAACCGCTACTGTTATAAGAGCGTCTTTGACCTCTAACTCGTCGGTAGCAGTAATGACGCCGCCAACATCAAGGTCGCCACTGACGTTGACATCGCCGAACACCTCTAAATCACCACCAATCGTACCGCCATCGGCAAGTGCGTTTCCGCCGCCGCTGTCAAGAGCGTTTCCATAAATGTCCATGTCTCCTTAGTGTTCCTTCGGCTTGTGCTGTGGCGCAATGGATGGAGTTGTTATATTAGGGGGCATATGAAAAAAATCCCACGCCGTAATATAAGGCTGGATGAACATGGACGATCTATCCCCCGAAGTCGTTGGCCGCATTGAGGAGATCTTGGCTATAGTCAACAAGATGCCGCTGGACAAAGAAGAGCGTCTGACATTCGCCAAGCACCTAGTCGCCATGCATATAACAGAATCCCCTGCCGAGAAGTGGACTGCCGAAGAGCCGGAGGTCCTCACATTGACCCGAGAGCAAAGTGCCGTCCCGTCCGACGACGCCAAGGACGACCACCATTAAGCGACCACCATAAGTCTACCTTTTTTGCCATACTCAAAACCAAACGACGAGCTCAATGGTCAGGTGCGGCCCCTGGTCGGCTAGGACGACACCGTTCTTATCGCGGACCTTCCATGAGATGACTGACAGTGAGTCTGGGTGGTCAAAGATGACCTTGGAACCCTGTAAGGACGGGTTTGTATAAGTCTGGAGTGCCCCATAAGGCACGTCAACCGGAATCATGCCTACGCTGTTAGTCCACAGCGTCTTGCCAGCGCTGGCGTTAAGGATGGTCTTGGGCGTCTTCGTGCTGACGACGATTTGTCCGAGGTCAAGGCCGTTAAGGTCTGGTAGTGTCTGTACCGCCGTGAAGTCAGGGCTGGATAGGATCTGCAGCTCCTCGGTATTGCCCAGCAGTGTGTTGAGCGGCCCAGGGCCAAATCGGACTATGCCAATGCTAATGGAAATCTCAAGTTTCTTGGAGAACTCGCCGACCTTCATGGATACGACCGTCCCTGGGAACGGCCCCTGCAGCTCGGTTTGTACAAGTGGCTCAATGATGGCGATGATCTGGCCAATATTGTAGAACCCCGGTTCGGGGAGGCTGGCCGTGTATGGGACTAATAGAGCCTCAAAGTTGAACACTAGGTCGTCGGCCGACACATTGTAGACGTTGTTGAGGAACGTCGCGCTTTTCAAGGCTAACCCTTGGACGTTCTGCATTTGGCCTGGGGACAGCTTGGCTGAGAAGCCGCCGTCTTCATCAACTCGGGCGGCATTTGACGATAGTTTGACTAGTCGCGATTGGATCATGTCTGGGCTGTATACTGTACGAGTTATTTTTATTTTGCGTTTTACTTGTGGTGCATAGGTATACCCCCCACATATACTCGGCGACCATGGCAAGCAATCTCACAAAACAGGACATCGTCCGCATTCTGCCGGTCAATGACATGCTGTACATCAAAACAGCGCCGACCAGCCCGGTCATTGAGCGCACCCAGAAGATCTCATACTCCGAAGGCGGAGGCGGGACGCGCTTCAGCCCTGGCGACCACGTTATCATCAACCTCCAGTCAGGCGTGGACTTCATTGACCCTTTGCAGTCGTTCTTGGTCTTTGACATTGAGCTGAAGGGTGCAGCTGGGGCCGAAGCCTCATTCCCAGGGAGCATCCTCAACATCTTTGAGCAGTCTCAGATCTCAAGCCGCTCTGGCCGTGAGATGGACCGCACTGAGGAGCTGAACCTCCTCAACTACCACATGGTCCGCATGACACCGGACGACCGACGTACGACCATTCTGAACGGCCTCATGGGTGCTCAGACCTACGACGTTAAAGCAGCCGCCCCTGCAAAACAGCGCAACAGTCTGGTAGTGGGGACAACTCAGCGCTTCATGGTGCCGCTCAAGTACCTTGGAGGCATTTTTAACAGCGAGAAGTTGATGCCACCACACCTGAGTCGCGGCCTCAGGCTGGACTTTACCCTGGAGGAGGCCACCCGTGCCTTTGTCCAGAGCTCTGTGGCACTGTTTGACGATTACGTCATTAGCAACGTCCAGGTCCTTTCGGACAACTACCGCATGGTAGACTCCGTCCTTGAGTTCCTGAATGCCGAGTTCGCCGCCAAGAAGACGGGACTGGTCTACGAGTTCTTCTCGTGGCATACGACCCGCAGCACAAGCACGTCCTCCAGCATTGACATTGAGGTGAGACGGTCGGTCTCTATGGCGGTAGACGTCTTCGCCACGGTCTGCGTCGGGGCGAACCGCAGCAAGATTGACACTGACTCGTTTCACAGCGTTGAGGTTGACGAGAAGGACAACTCCCAATGGCGCATCGGCAGCCACTACCTGCCCAACAGTCCCTCTGAGGGTGTTGTTGAGCATTTCGCCCAGCTAATCTATTGGGCTAACCGTCTCCGAGGCGAGAAAGGCCTTGGCGACAAGTATGACGAGTTCAAGGGAGGCGGAGCTGATTCTGCCGGTGTAAGCTGGAAATATGGCACTGGCAAGTACTGTGCTACTCTGCAGCGGAACAACATCTTTGACCTCTCCGGTGTCGCTATTAACAACTCGTCAACTCTAGCTATTAACGCCAATCTGACCAATGGCGGTAGTGCCGCGGCGGGCGGGTCAACCGACGTCTACGTATTCCTACGCCATCTGCGCCGTGCCATCAACTTCCTTGAGAGCTCGGTCCTGGAGACTTAAGTCGTCGCGGGATTATTATGTTATGTTTCTATATACAACCATGAGCTTACACCTACCATTGGACTCATCCGGCATCATTGGCAATAGTCCTTATGGTGTCTACCGTCCTGAGTGGTCCGACCACGCGCTAAACCCGACTATGCCATGGCGTAAATGCGGGCAGTCTCTCCTATCCATGGATGCGGACGAAAAGTCCACCAATACAGCCATGGAGACAGCCGTTTCAAAGATGGCGGCCATGTATGCCGGCAGTGTCTCCCCCAAGAAGTGTGGCGACCTAGCCGTTCAGGAGTCGCTCAGGCGTTTCATGGCGAAGTCCAGTTTCTTCAATGGTGAACTGGCTGAGGCCAAGGCTGAGGCTAAGGCCAAGAGAGTCTTCAGTTCAGTCTATAAAGGCAATCCTGAGTTCATCACGTCCAGGGAGAATGATGCCGAGCTTGACGAGCAGTTGGACGACCCGAACACAATTAACAAGCGGCTGATGACCGACACTGGTGCGGCCGACTTTGACTACCAGTCCCCGGAGAAAGACCAGATTGGGCTAGTAAGAGAATCAAATACATCCTATACGATCGCCCGAGACAGGTACTTCATCCCGGAACAGGGCAAGCAGGACGACCCTCGGCCTAAGAAGCCGGCCAAGCCGCAGACCATCACATTTAACGACGCTTTCTGGGAGAAGTTGCACATGGAGGCTAAGTCGGCCAAAAAACAAGAGAAGGCTACGGCCTAACAGCGCTGCAACTCAATGATCTGCGACAGGCCCATCCGATACCGTTCCCTCATAGCCACCTGTTTATTGATAAAGAGGAATGAGTACTTTTTTTGAGTGGCAAAGTCCACAATGGCGCAGAACTCCTTGTCGTGATAGGACGACGGACAGTGCTCGGATGCCAGTCGTATCTTCTCTGTGTTGGTGGCCCCGTGGAAGAATATGACGCCTGAGACCTGACATCGGCAGCTGCGTGGGATTTTGACGTAGGACTGAGTCAGGCTAAAACATGAGATATTGAGGTGGCGATTGGCGATGTGGAGCAGCAAATACTCCTTACTCTTCAGGAACTTGGCACGGTGGGCTATGTCGTCAAATATCAGCAGTATCTTGGGGCTGGCCGGTATACCTGATTTTTTGATGATGGCCTTCTGGGTCTTTACGATGTGGCGGAGCTGTTTCAATCCCTCATTGTCTGGCGTAAACATGTGCTTTTCTGGAATGAGGTCTTCTAAGTGCTCGGCGTAGATGTCGTCGCCGCCAAACTCGGCCGTGTCGCTAAATAGGAACACTAGGTCAAAGGCCTTGGCGTACATTTTATGGTCGGTAAGCATGGTCGCAACCAGATTGGTCTTGCCGCTACCGCTCTTGCCGCATATGAGGATAGAGCATGGGTGCTTACAGACTATACCGGCCTCCATATAGGGATTACACGATATTTCTGACTTGTTGGTTTTTAGGGGTTGTATGGACAACGGGTGGTCGTCCTCCGACTTGGACTCACTTGGGGTTTTGGGCTCCAGCATTTAACCAGGCATATATAGAGAGTGGCATATATTATGACGGGCCGTTATATACAACAACCGCGTCATGTCCAGTCTAGGCAGATCTGATGTGGTTAAAAATTTAATGGCTGAAACAAAGGCCTTTTCCCGACGCCAGCAAAAGCCGATTCCCAGGGGTTCAAAGCTTGAAGACGAACTTAAAGAGCTGTTGAAGGATGTGCCGTCTGACATCCGCAAAGACTATACCAGGGCCAGAAAGGCAGGGTTCAAGCGCCTGGGGATACTGCGACAAAGTCTTATCCGTGCAGCTTTTAAGAATGCCGTGAAGGCCAATAAACCCATGTCCAAAAATGAGGCTCATGATATTATGAGGGCCTTACTACACAGTCTGGATCGTGCATATGCGGCTCCAAGAGACATCTCCGGAGTCAACAATCGTCTGCCGTTTCTGGTGGGTGGCCGTATTCGTGAAGCTGAGGCTGAGGCTGCCGCCAACAAGGCCGCCGCTGACAAGGCCGCCGCCGACAAAGCTGAGGCTGACAAGGCTGAGGCTGACAAGGCCGCCGCCGACAAAGCCGCCGCAACTGAGAAAGCCCGGGACGCCATCATTGAGCGAGCCAGGCGTAAAAAGATTGAAGCTGAGGCCAAGGGTGCTGAGAAGGCAGAACTCCAGCAAAAAGCCAAAAAGGCTGATCAGAGGGCATCAGATTTCAGGGCGGCTGAGGCTCGCCAGCGGAGGGCTGCGGCTCGGAGGTCTAGGCTTGTTGAGACACAGCGGATTACTCAAGCGGGCATGGCCAGGGCCTTGAGAGCTCAGGAAGCCAAAGAACAGGCTCAGAAGGCTATTGACGCAGAACGCGGACGAGTGGTCGTTGGTCCAGACCTAAGACTACGCCAGAGGGTCTCGGTGCCGCCAAGAATGGTCGCACCAATTGGCGCTAGCGGTCCAGCCGATATGGCGGCCAGAGGTCCAAAGCCACGCTCCAAGCGCAAACGTAAACGCCGCAAAAAGAAAGCTCCTGAGCAGCCGGCAGATGATGACGACGTCAAGGAGGTGGCGGATGATGCCAGTGTGCCCGCGGAAGCCGTACGTGAAGCTCAAAGCCGTGGACTCGGTGCCGCATCTGCAGCTAGCTTTCTGGGCCTGGCAGCCACCGCGGCCGTCTTAGGCACCGCTGCCTACCGTCGTCTGTTCCCAGTGGCATCTGATGAAGACTTTGATGAGATTGACCTTGAGAAAGGCCTACAAGATGATGGCGGTGATGACGGTGAGGATGGCGGTGATGGCGACCTTGAAAGAGGCTTACCACGAGGCAGTGGCAATGCGGTAGTGCCTGATGATGTGGTCGGGGCTGACTGGAAGGATGCCCTTAACGCCTATTTTAGCCTCAAACGCAACACTCCGACCATGGACCGTGCCCAAAAGGCAGAACTGAAAAAGCGTATCGCCAAGGTTGAGGGTGCCAATCCTGAGCTCGTGGCTGAGATCAACAAGAGAGTTCCTGGATTCATTCTTGGAGATAGACTCACGAGCCTAAGAGGCCACCAGTTTGCCGGCCCTGGTACTGACATGCGGAAGGTCATGGCCATCACGGCTGACCCGATAACTAACCCAGATGGGATCCCCTCGTTCATCCCGGTCAACTCTCTTGACATGGCGACCTTGAAGCACGACATTTATTACAGCTTCGGCACGCCTGAGATAGTCCGGCTGGCGGATGAGCTGGTCTTGGACGACATGGACGAGATACTGTCGCGCGACCCGACCAATCAAGATGCCTCGTTCATCAAGAGCGTCTTTGTGGCCAAGATGGCTGCCGAGGACTCATCTACCGTTGTCCCAATGTTTGGCGCCCAGTTTAGCAAGCCTGACGACGTCTCAGAGTCGGAATGGGGGGCTATCAATACTGAGAAAATCTTATATGCTGAAGAGGCGTTTGAACTATACAAGACCTTCCTTGACGACTTGGGCGTAGTGGTTGACGATGACGGCGTTCGGGTAGCAGCCACCGATAAAACGCCAGACGAGGTCGCTAATTCCCACGGTGAGTTCCTCCAGGCATTTAACCGCCTAACCGAAAATATATCAGGCGATGATATACCGGCTGACAAAGACGGAGGAGAGATGGAACTAGTCCGCGAACTCCGCCAATATGCAAACAACACGGCCAGCCCTCAGGCCGACAACAAGGTGTTTCACCGTGTATCGCTTAATGATATAGCCGACACGGCTGAAGCTGTGGCCCGGCAAGGTCAACCCTCAGCTGCAGCACTGGCGGCCATACAGGGGTACAAGACGGCTGTAGAGGCTGACAGACCGCGTATTCTATTTGAGCAAATTATCCCATCCATTCTGGCGTCCAGCAGGACTATCTCACCACTTGAGGAGGCTAGGATCAAACGGCAAGCTACCCGAGGGTATGACTTCGCCAAAACTGTGTACCCATCACAGCCTGCGGCCCAATCTGCTGCCGGGGCACAACCGGCACAACCACCACAGCCAGCACAACCAGCGGCCCAACCACAACCAACGCAACCAGCGGCCCAACCACAGCCTACGCCTCCACCAACGCCACAGCCTACGCCTCCACCGACGACAACAACCACACAACCACCGACGCCTACGACCACACAGCCACCGACGCCTACGACCACACCCGAAGACGTTCTACTCAAGGACGTTGAGCTACCACAAGCAGAAATCAAAGCGGCTGTGAACGACAGCAATGCCGACCTCGCCGACTTCCAGAAACTGCGGCCGACACTCAGAACGGTTGACGAGGCGGAACTGGACAAAGAGGTCAGCCAGGTTGACTCGGCGGCTATTCTCCAAGAGACCATTGATGACTTCGCCTATCAGCCCCTCAGAGGGTGGCGGACCCTCGGCAACAGTGTGTGGGCCGGCACACAAACAACGGAACGGATGAGGTTCTCAAAATCAAAACTCAACTTGAGTAATGTGGGCCAAGTAGAGCGGATCGGCTACATGCGGCCAGAGCCCGTCGCGTTCCAGAAGCCGCTACCAGACAACCCTAAGCCCATCGGCTCTATAATGTCGGAATTCTTCACCCAGGCCTCCCTTGGGTGGGACATCCCCATGAGGAGCACGGACATGCCGATTAACACTGACACAACGCCGACTCAGACGAGCGATCAGGGGCTTTTCAAGTCGTTCTATCAGGGCGGGTTGTTTAACCCGACGTATGATCAGACGGCCTATACGCCCGACAGCGGCTGGGGTGCCAAGGACATTAAGCAGATGGTGGACGTCCCCGCTAAGCAGACTGTCTTGTCGTCCGCTGGTCAAGGCTTTTATATTCACGACGGTCAATGAGCAGCCATACTATTTTTTTTTACACCTCATCAATGGTAATTTCACCGTCGCCGTCTTTCTCAAAGTAGAACTCAAGCGTTCGGCCTGACACTTTGAGCTTGACGTACCCGGAGTCCTTGTTCACAGTCTCATAGCCGCTGAACCGGTCAACCACTGGAGGGCTACCGTCATCACTCCCAAATACGTCTCCAGCGATAGCCTTAATGCGGTTGATAAATCTGGCGGGGATGATATCACTATCTTGAGGGCTGGATGCGTGCTCGGCGAGAATCAAGGCGTATTCGGCGATATCGTGGAGGATGTCGTCAAGGGTCTCAACTGGCCGCTTCGGCTTGGCGGGCTTGGGAGTCGGCTTGGGCTTGGGAGTCGGCTTGGGAGTCGGCTTGGGAGCGGCCTTGGGAGTCTGCTTCTTGGCGGGCTGCGGCGCCCTGGGCTCCTCATCAACCTCAACCCTGTCAGCACTCCATTTGATGAAGAAGAATTGGAGCTGTTGGCCATTGACAACCAAATTGATGAAGCCTTGGCGCTCAAAGGGCTCGTTCATCAACGCCCAGTTGGACGATTCGTCAACAACGGCCGGTCTACCATCGCCGCTGTCAAATATGGCGGAGGCCACTGTGTTCAGCCTTTTGACGAAATTGGCTGGAATGGTGCCAGTATCACCAGGGTCTTGCCGGAGAGCGTACTTGGCGATGGCCATCATGTTTCGGTCGTAGCGAGTCCGCTCTCGTGATTTCCTGGGCTTCGGCTTCGGTTTGGCTTCGGCCTTGGCTGCCTCGGCCTGCGGAGCTCCGGCAAAGGCGGACCGGAACTCGTCAAATGCAGTAAAGCGGTTTGACGGGCTGTAGTTGACTTGACCGGAGGCGTAATATTTGTCCGCCTGATCTTTCCAGGTAGTCATCTGTTTGAAGGCCTTGGACGATCCACCGGGCTTATCGGGATGTACTTTGAGGGCTGTACGGCGCCATGCTTTCTTGAAGGTTTTAGCGTCCGGATACGTCTGTTCGGCGAACTTGCTGACTACTTGGTCAGCGGTCAGCGGGGGTGATTTGTCCTTTTTCATAGACACCCTGGCCTTGGTGGGCTGTTTGTTCTCTTCGGGGACTTTGGCCTCGGCGGCCTTGGGCACCTTGGCCTTGGGAGCCTTGGCCTTGGGAGCCTTGGCCTTGGGAGCCTTGGCCTTGGGAGCCTCGGGAGCCTGTTTCTTTTCCTCGCGCTCTTTGACCTCAGCATTCTGAGGTGGAGGCACTTGGCCTTTCTTGGCGGCTCGTTTCGCCCTGCGGCGGGCGTTGATAGCCTGTTTGTTCTTTTGGTAGTACTCCCGGCGTTTGGCCTTTTTCTGCTCGGGGGTCTGAGGTTGGCGAGGCTGTCTTGCTTTAGCAGGGTCTTGAGGTGGTAAACCTTTCGCGGCTCTCCGCTTGGCCCTGCGGCGGGCGTTGATAGCCTGTTTGTTCTTTTGGTAGTACTCCCGGCGTTTGGCCTTTTTCTGCTCGGGGGTTTGAGGTTGACGTTTTGGGGCGGCTGCTTGTCCAGCCGGCAGTTTTGCCATGGCAGCGGCACAGGCAGCGCGTCTAGCCCTCCTTTGGGCATTGATGCGATCCTTGTTGGCTTGGTAGCGAGCCTTGCGGCGTTGTCTCTTCTGTTCGGGGGTGAGAGCCATGATGGTAGTATACTCAGGGTCGGATACTTTGGTGGGGGGATATATACTATACTTGTGGTACCTTTAGATGATATATAATTAGTCATCTAGGGGACCATTGCCCTAATGGTCGTCTATTAGCGCAAAAGGCCTATATGAGGGTGTGGTCGGATGTAATGGCCGACTGGTCGGCGGTGGTCATAGTCCCTCAAAAAAAATACAACCAAAAGCTCTGAGCACTTGATCTCCATGCGACTAAAAATATCAGACACACTGTGTGTACAAATATCAGACATTCCAGACGAGAACATTGGGCGGTAGTGTCATTTTGGTGTCAGGGACCACCATAGGAGTCTTTCAACATCGGCATCGTATAATGGATTGGGCGGCTCGTTGACTATAGTCTGAGAATCTATCCACCACTGGTCAATCATCTTGAGGAGGCAATCCTTGCACAACGCCGGATCATTCCTGGCCCTCTGCCGTTTTGGTAGAAAGCGTCTGCAGCCCTTCAGACAGATAAAAGCATTGCCTGTCAGCCGCAGAGGCATGATGAGTATAGTGTTGATGTGCCTCTTTGTTCAGATGACGAATGCGCAATGTGCATATTGACAATATGGCCTATGAGGCAGGGCAAGAAAATAGGGACTTACTTGTGTGGGCTTTCATTCTAGCTCTCTATATCTATTTTACTATCTTAAAGTAATATAATATAGAGTGAGCCATGCTGATAGACAGGCCGGATAAGTAATCCCCTAAAAACTTGCCCATCCCCTAAAAACTTGCCCCGTTTTCACTTAGTATCTCAAAACACACAATTAGTACATCCCGAAAAACGGATGAACCCCCCAAAAAAAAATCATAGAAACAAATCAAAACAGGGGCAAGAAATCAGGGAAAGGGCAAGAAAGTAGGGGATTGCTCGTGTAGTCAAAAAAAGTAGGCTAGACCTACTGTATGATACTAGTTCTGGAGCCAAGTGGACTCAGTTCAACCCAAGTGCGTCAAGAGCCATCCCAGCATCCATTCCGAAGCCCACACGTGGACCGTTGTCCCAATCGTCAGGCTTTGGCTTCCACATGACCATCCTCTCAATCACGTTCCGCCTGTCAAGGCAAGCATTGTCCTTGCGGTAGAAGTTGCGGAGCTGCATGTTCTCCTTGAGAGCCTCTACAAGCCCATTGCGGTTCATACCGCGCCTTTCCTTCTTAGTCATATTTGAGTAGAGCTCGCTGCCTTTGAAGGCCGCGTACACATCTTTGACCTTGACGAAGTCATCCGCCGAGTCAGTCTTCTCATAGACCTCTGCGAACCACTGGTAGAAGTTGTCGGACTCGGACATGTACTTTTTGCCGAAGTCTCTCATGGCTTGGGGCACGTCCCGGATGACATAGCCGTCATCTCTGAACTTTTTGTAGTACCTCATGAGGACTGCAATGAAGCAGCTGAGCTTGCCATTAACCCATTGGGCCTGCTTGAACGTGGTATTGACGTCGTGGACAAACGGCGTGTCTGGGGGTATTTGAGCCCGCGCATAGGCATTGAGGAACTGAGCGGGGAACTGACATATGATAAGTCTCTTGACCATAGCAGATATGACATAGTCCATCGCCGGGATACCATTGCACAATATGACGTGCAAGGCCTTAAGCTTAGTCGCCGTCCGCTTAGAGTAAAGGCCTCTGGAGTTGATCTCGTCGCCCCCGGACAACTCACACAGGCTTTGGCAGTTTAGAGTGTCTGTCTTTTTGGGCTCGTTGTAAATGACGACCCGCTTCTTGTGCATATTGGCAACCTCCTGGTTAAGTCCTCCAGATTTGACCTGACCCACGATAGCCGACTTCGGCCCGATGTAGGCATAATCGCCGAGTGCCCTCTTCAGAAGGATGGTTATCATGGTGTCCTTCCCATTACGACCATTGCCCGTCATGATGGCGATGTTCTCCACGGTCTGCCCCCGAAGCGACGTGGCCAACAGCCGCATGGTACATTCACGCTGGTCGGGGATTGGCAACACTTTGCATATGAAGTCCTCATGGAAATCGTCAACCTCGGCGGCGGTAGGCTGGACGTAGTCGTACCCGGTGGTCATACTTATGTAGTCGCTACGTCGGCCGTTTCTGAACACCCCAGTTCTCAGGTCAAGTGTCCCATTGTTGAAGCCCAGCAGGTCTGGGTCCTCATCCCAGATATCCTTCGCGACCCCGATCTTGAGGTTGCACATGATAGCCTTGACTATGCCTTGGCGGGCACCCCAATTCCGCATTCGCTTGTTGATCTTCACCTCCAATTTGGACCGGATTGGCAGTTGCAAGGGTGCGGGTCCTTTGGCGGTGTCGGCAGGTCCGCCTCTGCAAGAATCCCTGTAGGCATATAGAGGCCCCATGACCCCCAATAGGTCCGCCGAGACCTTCTTGGCGATAGCCTTCTGGAGGTCAGTACAGCTATCGTCCTTAGGCCAGTAGTGGCCGTTCCAGTGATAGAGGTGCTCGTCATAGTTGACAAAGTCGGGCCCATATACAGCCATGAAATAATCAGACACGTCCTCGTCAGTCATCCACGAAACTAAGCACTTGATGGCCAGCTTAGACTTTTTGGACGTCTGGGTTTCAACTTCCTCGTGGCCGTACATGCCATCCATCAACTCTTGGACCTCTCCGTCATTGAGCACCTTCATTTTCCCGGGCTCAACGTAAGTCTCAATATTACAATTTGAGAGGTCTAGGTGCTCGTCCATGGTCTTGATTTTGAGCTTCATGTCAATGCCGTATCTCTCCTTCAGAGCCACCATGCACCCCTCAACGTCGTATGGTATGTCGTGGTCAAGGAACTTCCTATCCGCCAGCATGATGCCGTCAAAACACAGTACGGCGTTATTTGGCTGACCCATATATTGCCAGATTTCCATCAGCAGGTCGTTCTCCATGTCGCACAGCAAAGTGTTCATATACGAGGCTTCATGGTTGTAGTCCTTGCCGGCTTTGACACGCCTCTTGCGAACCTTTTCAAACGCTTTGGGGTCCTGTTTGGCGAAGAGGCTATGGAGCTGAATCATTTCGTCCTTGTACCCCACGAGGTGCTTTGAGGGCTTGGACACCTTCTTAAAGTCCGCCTTGCCGCCGTTTGTTAGAGCCAGATATATCTGTTTGGCTTTACCTCTGTCGGCTATCTCGCCATCAATAATGATCTGCTTGAGTAGGCCCTCCCGCCCCGAAATGTACTCAGACAGATGAGGGCACGCGAAGCCATTAGAGCGGCACAGCCACTGGAGAATAACAGGATGTGCGTTGACCATGTCAAGGTCTATGTAGTAATCCCGGGAGATAGTATGCCTGATCTCCCTAGGGATGGCCTGGAGCGACAAGGACCCCATAGCGCAGAACCGTCCGCGGCCACCATTCTGTTTGTACGTCACTGCAATCCTGCCCTTCTTAGATTTCTTGAGGTATTTGGTGATGATAACGGCGGGATTAATGACGTCGTATCTTTCCCGCCATCTGAGCTGCGACTTGAACTTTGCAAAATTGTCGACGATGTACGACAGCTTGTTCACGTCCACAGTCTCGGTCAGCCTGATGAACTTGGTTTTATTAGCTCGGGGCCTACGGTGCTTGGGAACCAGCGGGTCAACTTTCACCTCAGCGGCTGGTGGGTCAACTTTCGCCTCAGCGGCTGGCATCGTCTCGCTTATATCTGGGGCGGTGGATTTTTCTTGAGGAGCCAAGTCGGCCACCATGTCGTCCAGACAGTCGTCCCACTCGGCTGTCAGTTTCCGCTCCTCGTTGACGGCCATTTCTGACAGTGCAACTTGAAGGCGGTCGCGTTCAGCCACTAGCTCAGGCTTCCTGCTGCGGCGTGTCGTTTTGGCGGGCTGCCCCAGCTTGGCGGCGAGTTCGCCGATCATAGTATTGAGTTGTGCGCAAGTCGGCATAGTCGGATGGGTATATACTATGGGACACATCTTATTTAAATAGAATTATTAGGTATGAGCATACCATCTGAGAAATGCCAACACACTGGACTCACCAAAATCTGCTTGACGATGGAGTGGAGTATGTCCACGCAGACTACAAGGGGAATCTGGAGCGCGTCTTGGCCCACATCAATCCCGAAGGGAAGGCGAGCTTTGAAGGCTGGAAGCTTGTAGGTTGGATAAGGGATCTCAAGACCCACTGTGCCTGTACCCACGAGATATTCGTGCAGAACCACATCGTCGGGCCCAATGGCGACTCACTCGTGGTGGGGTCTAAGTGCATCCATCGGTTCGGGAAGAGTCCACTCTCCGATGCCGTTAAGAGGGCCGCATCTAAGAGAGCCAGGGACGCCAAACATCCAAACAGAGTAGTCTGTGAACACTGCCATAAGACGGTCAGCCTCAAGCCCACTCGCCTACCCAACGGACAACTCAAGACCAGCCACATCAAATGCACAGAGGAGGCCTTGGCTAAGGCTATGCTTCTGGAGAGGCAGGGGAATATGGCTTTGGCCTGGACGTTCAAGTATGGCGCACACCAAGGGTCGTCAATCCGACGCCTTCTTGAGACGGCTGAGGGCCTGTCGTACCTCAAGTGGATGAAAAAGAACAGCAAAAGCCCTGGGATGGCTGATCGGATTTCTATTGCCGCTGAGCGCCTAAGAGCCGAGATACTGGCCAGTCGTAATGGCCCAACACATACTAAATAAATGGTCCCTTAGGTATATCAAGATGTCTATGACCGCCGAACGTCCGAAGACATTGCCCAATGAGTACAGGAGGCAATACAGATTGGCCAACCGCGAGCGTATAAATGCTTATCAGCGAGAGTACATGAGGGCCTACTATCATAGAGTCATAAAGCCGGTGAAAGACGCAACCTTGGGACCACGACGCGGCAGAGGTCCGGGGCGGCACAACTTCTCCAAGGAGGAAAGGATTGAACGGAATAGGGCCGCACAGCGTAGATACTACCGACGCAAGAAGGCCAAGTTGGCGGCTGAAAAAAAAGCAACCATGGCTGCTCTATAGTTGTGCGGCTTTGGCGGCCATCCGCTGGCGACGGTAGCGCTCCCTACTTTTTTGGTTGACCAACTCGCGATTACGCTGATAGTATGTCAGGCCATCCGCCTTCTGCCTGGCGTATCGTTCTCGCGTACAGGCCTTGATGCTATCGGCGTTGTTGGCATAGTACTTCAGCTGGGTCGCCTTCCTGCGCTCCGGGTGTCTCTGGTTGTATGCTCGCTGGGCCTCTGCCTTCCGTTGTTTGAGCGTCTGCGCCATTATTGGTATGATAAGATAAGTGCTCCATGCCTTCAGATGTAAAAGGGTTTGACTATACGACCACGCCATCATACGACTATGTGTGCCGACTATGCCAAGTGCCGCGGGCTCGGCTCAGTGAGTTCTGGTCGTTTGGGGATGTATATATATTAAACTAATCAGTCGTGGATGGACAAGGTCTTTACCACAACCCACCATCCGAGCTGCCCTGATGGCAGTTTGTACTCCACTAGGCTGCAATCAGCGTACACGACACGGTTGGCGACCTCAGGTAATGTGGCCTTGGTGAGAACCTCAATGCCGTACAGCAGTATGGTCGTACTGGGCGTAAATGTCAGTCTTACTATCCCTGTACGGCTATCAATGGCTATACGGTGGTTGGCGATGCGGTCGCCTAGTATTGTCTCTGTAGCCCGAACAGCGTCGGGTGCCTCCACCGCCATCCTCAAGTTATCTCCAAGACATGACCACGAAACCACCATCCCCTTGATTTTGACTTTCATATTCGGCATCAGAATATATATTCTCCACTATATATACAGCAAGCGAGAAATGCCTACAACATTGAGGTTGAGATTCTTGAAGAAGGGGAGGTACGACGCCTTCACGTTTATCGCCAGTAAAAAGCGAGAGCCCGAGGCCTACGGGGTGCTGGTGGCTTTTGCCAAACGGCTGGAGGCTTTGGCGCCTGACCAATACAGGAACCCATACCATGACCCGTCCAAGGGGTATACCACGGTGTCTTTTAAGAAGTACGGGCACGAGGCCGCCCTGGCGAAGTATAACAAGGGGGATACCGTGGAGGTCTGCTTCGGGATTGGTAAGACGGTCAAGGGCGAGCAGACTTACTACAACCCAGTGCTCACCAGTTTGAAGAGGCTGAAGGTCTACCAGGCTCCCGACCAGGATTTGCTGGATACCAGTAGCTGGCTGCCGGCTACTGGTGGTAAGGAGGAGAAGAAAGAACAAGAACTGCCCAGTATTGAGAAACGACTCGCGGCCTTAGCGGCCTTGAATGCCCAGAATGATTAAGGGCGACCTCATAACGGCTGGGGGAGGCACCTTCCCTTTTTTTACTAAGACGACGAGTCCTAGACGACCACCATTGGCTGATGAAGTCCCCCAGTGCGGCCCTTGCCGAGCCCTACGGTTGCTTCTTTGGCGCGGGTCGGAAAGACCGGCGGTCAGCGAGGGCCCCGATGTG
>Ga0180434_10003541_pt1 | contig 19835 bp, 13 predicted proteins | sample SS_ome_7_FD_132453 | JGI IMG/M metagenome (GOLD analysis project Ga0180434, IMG submission 132453) | Hypersaline lake sediment archaeal communities from the Salton Sea, California, USA - SS_1_D_2 metaG | ecosystem: Environmental > Aquatic > Non-marine Saline and Alkaline > Hypersaline >...
CTCGACGAGGTGCAGCAGGCGTGCTTCCTCTACTTCTGGAAGGAGGTCGGCTCGCCCGCCAAGCTCGTGCGCGACCGCAAAAAGGCCCCCGTCTCGAGCATCGCGGCGGTGGGGTTTCAGCTCTCGTCGTTGCCGATCGGCGTGGAACGCGGCTGGATCACGCGCGACGAGGGACGCGAGCGGGCGCGGACGGTCCTGCGGGCACTGCTCGAACGCGACGACAACAAGAAGTTCGGCGTGTATCTGCACTATCCGGACATGAACACCGGCGCGTTGTCCAAGGAAGGTTTCGAGATCCTGGCCAGCACCGTCGACCACGCCCTGTTCCTGGCCGGCGCAATCACGGCGGCGGAGTACTTCGGCGGCGAGATCGAGCCGCTGGTCGACCGACTGATTGTCGAGACGAACTGGAAGCCATACGCGACCTCGCCGGAAGGCTACCTGTCGATGGGGTGGAAGCCGGATGATCCCGCGAATATTGCCGGGCCGGGAAAGTTCCTGAACTGGCACTGGTGGAACGCGAGTGACGAGGAGCGGTTGATCTACGTGCTCGCCGCCGCGTCGCCGAATCCTGAGCACGCGCTTGACCCCGCGGCCTATTACCGGCTTCAGCGCCCGGTGAAGCGTCATCAGGAGATGCCGCCGTACGTGGTGTCGTGGCCGGGATCGCTGTTCACGTACATCTTCAGTCACTGCTGGATCGACTATCGTGCGCTGAAGGCAGACGACCCGGATCGGTTCGGGATCGACGCGCCGCGCGTGGACTGGTTCGAGAATTCGCGGCGGGCGGTGCTGACGCATCGGCAACGGTGCATTGAGCAGGCCTCGCGCTTCAAGACGCTGGCGCCCGATCGCTGGGGGCTGAGTGCGTGCTCGGCGCGGGATGGATACATCGTGCCGGAGATTCGCCCGAACATCCGCGATGAGGATTCGTGGTTCGAGGGGACGGTGGCGCCGTACGCGGCGGTCAGCGCGATCATGTTCACGCCCGTGGAGAGTCTGGCGGCAATCCGCACGTTTCGGGCGCTGAAAGGCGAGGACGGCAAGCCGCTCGTGTGGCGCGGTCCGAAAGCGGGTGGCTACGGCTTTGTTGACTCGTTCAACCTGGATCAGGGCTTCGTGTGCGACGACTACGTTGGGATCGACCAGGGGCCGATGCTTCTGGCGATCGAGAACGCGCGGACCGGTCTGATCTGGAAGCTGTTCATGCGTCACGAGGCGGTTCGGCGGGCGCTGAAGCGTCTCAGGCTCGAGTTGCGTTAGGCTTATCGGACGCATGTTTCCTCTGTTACGCTCGGGCACGAGTTGAGGGCGTGCGAAGGATTTGATTGACTTCCGAGCAGGGGAGGCTTAAATTGCTGTTGAAAGCGCTTTCAACGATCTAATGCCAGCGCTCGCCGATCGGGGATGGCCTTCTTCCGGGGAAGCTGCCGCATGAGCACCGTCGTACGGGGGACCGCGAATCTGGATGACCGCGGGCGGCCGGCTGTCCGCGTGGAGAACCAGTACGGGCATTTCCTGGGGGACGGGAGTGAGTTTCGCATCACCGACCCGCGCACGCCTTGGCCGTGGGTGAACGTCATCGCCAATCCGCGCATGGGCCTGGCGGTGAGCCAGACGGGCGGCGGGTTTACGTGGGTCGACAACTCGCAGCTCGCGGTGATTACGCGTTGGCAGCAAGACTTGGCGCGGGATTCTTCGGGCAAGTTTGTGTACGTTCGGGATGCCGACACCGGCGAGGTGTGGTCGCTGTCGCCCGCGCCGACCTGGGCGAAGTACGATCGATACGCGTGCCATCACGGGCTGGGGTACTCGACGTTCGTCACTGAGCTCGCGGGGATCCGGGCGACGTGGACGCTGTTCTGCCATGAGAGCGAGACGGTCGAGCTGTGGCGGGTCGAGCTGGAGAACCTGAGCGAACGGTCGCGGCGGCTGGAGCTGTGTGCCCTGCTCGAATGGTGTTGCGGCGTCGCCCCTTCACCGCGGCGCGAATTCCACAAGCTGTTCATTGAGACCGAGTTTGACGCGCGGCGTGGGGCGATCTTCGCGCGCAACCACATGTGGGAAGTGCCGTCGGAGCGCTATGGCCATTGGAATACGGACTTTCCGTACGTGAGCGGGCTGGCGTGCACCGAGCCGGTCTTTTCGGCTCAGGGCGACAAGGCAGCGTTCGTCGGGCGGTATGGGGATCTCAGGTTGCCGGAGGCGTTGCAGCAAGATGCGTGGCAGCCGGCGTTCGGGCGGCACGAGGATGCCATCGCGGCGTTGCGGTCGGTGGTCGAGCTGCGGCGCGGCGAGCGTCGCCGGCTGGGTTACGCGCTGGCGGTGGCGGAGTCACGGGAAGGCACTGAACGCCTGCTCGATGGGATGCTTGACGTCGACGTTGTGGATCGCGCGTTGGACAAGGTGCGCTCTTCGTGGCGCGAGCGGCTCGCGGCGCATCGCGTCGAGACGCCCGAGCCGTCACTCAACTACCTGACGAACGACTGGCTGCGCTACCAGGCGATCTCCGGGCGGATCTGGGGACGCTGCGGATATTACCAGCAGAGCGGGGCGTACGGCTTTCGCGATCAGTTGCAGGACTCGCAGGTGTGGCTGACGATCGATCCGGAGCGCTGCCGCGTACAGATCCGGCTGCACGCGGGGCACCAGTTCGCCGACGGCTCGGTCTATCACTGGTGGCATCCGCTCTCCGAGCAGGGGCACGCCACGCGAATGACGGACGATCTGCTCTGGCTCGCATTCGTGACCGCCAACTACGTCAAGGAGACTGGCAACCTCGGCATCCTGAACGACGCGGCTCGGTTCATCGACGACGAGCGGCCGCGGCCGTTGATCGAGCACGTGCGTCGCGCGTTTGCGCGGGTGTTCGAGCGCACCAGTCCGCGCGGGTTGCCGTACATCGGCGCCGGCGACTGGAACGATGGGCTGAGCGCGGTGGGGTTGCAGGAGCGCGGGGAGTCGATCTGGCTGGGGCATTTTCTGGCTGGGTTGCTCGCGGATTGGGCGGAGATCTTTCGGAGGGTTCGGGGTTCAGGGTTCAGGGTTCAGGGAACTGCGGCGGGTGGCACGGCTGTGTCAGCCGTGGATGCTGACTGGGAGCAGCTAGCTGCCGAATTCGGTGGTCGTCGCGAGAAGCTGGTTGCCGCGATTAACGAGCATGGGTGGGATGGGAAGTGGTATCTGCGGGCGACACTCGATGATGGTTCGAAGCTGGGTAGCGCGGAGAGCCGGGTCGGCAGGATCTTCCTCAACGCGCAGACGTGGGCAGTGCTGAACGACGTTGCTCCCGCGGACCGCGCGGCGCAATGCATGGGTGCCGTCCGCGAACATCTGGTCACCGACGCGGGGGCCCTGCTGCTGGCGCCGGCGTTCGACCGGCCCGACCCGAAGATCGGCTACATCACGCGCTACGCGCCCGGGTTGCGCGAGAACGGTGGCGTATATACGCACGCGGCGACGTGGGCGATCGCAGCCGCGTGCAAGATGCGCGACCTTGAGCTGGTCGGTCGTTTGCTCACGGCGATGAACCCCGCGCTGAAGGATGCGGACAAGTACTGGGCCGAGCCCTACGTTACGCCCGGAAATGTCGACGGCCCGAGCTCACCGCACCACGGCCGCGGCGGCTGGACGTGGTACACCGGCTCGGCGGCGTGGCTGCACCGCGTGGTCAACGAGTGGGTCCTCGGCGTGCGGCCGGAGTGGGATGGCCTGCGCATCGAACCCTGTCTTCCTCTCGACTGGAAGCACGCGAGCATGACGCGCCCGTGGCGCGGCTGCGCGTACAACATCCACATCGAGCGATCGAATGACCTGCCGCAGGGCGTGCCTGCCGAAGTGACGTTGGATGGTACGAAGCTGCCAACCAGTCTCATCCTGCCGCCGGAGAAAGCGGGCGAGCAGCGCGACGTTCAAGTGCGCTGCTGCTGAACGACCGGAAGTCGGTCACAATCCGCTGAGCTCTAAACCCCGAACCCTGAACCCTTATCCCTTCAATCCCGTGGTCGCGATTCCGCGGATGAAGGTGCGCTGTGCGAGCACGAACAGGACGAGCACGGGCAGGATGATGAGTGTCGAGGCGGCCATGAGCTGGTTCCAGGGCGTGTCGCCGGCGCGGCTCTGGAGGAATTGCAGGCCGAGCGCGAGCGTGAATTGGTTCTGGTGCGAGAGGTAGATCAGCGGTCCGATCAGGTCATTCCAGACGGTCAGGAAGTGGAACAGCGCGACCACCGCCAGCACCGGCTTGGACAGCGGCAGAATGATTTTCCAGAAGCAACCCCAGGTCGAGCAGCCGTCGATCTTGGCAGACTCCTCAAGCTCCATGGGAATGCCCAGGAAGAACTGCCGTAGCAGAAAGACGTTGAACGCGCTGCCGAACCAGGCCGGCACCCAGAGCGGCAGGAACGTCCCGATCCAGCCCAGGTGTTTGAAGATCATGTAGGTGGGGACCATGATCACCGGGAACGGGATCATCATGGTCGCGAGACACACGCCGAACATCACGCCGCGCCCGGGGAACCGGATCCGCGCGAAGCCGTACGCCGCGATGGCGCTCGAAAGCACCATGCCGACCAGACTGAGGACGGCGATGATCAGCGTGTTGCGGGCGTAGAGCAGGAAGTCGAAGCTCTCGGAGCGCATGACCTGTCCGAATGCATCGGCCTGCGGGTGCTCCGGGATGATGTTGGGTTGCAGGAGCTCGGCGTCGGGCTTGAGGCTCACGCTGAGCATCCACGCCAGCGGCAGCAGATACAGCGCCGCGACGACGATGAGCAGCACATACGTCAGCATCGTCCCGGACTGTCGCGCCCGTCCGACGTTCACCGTAGCACCTCGGCCAGGCGTGATGACGTGATAAGGTGATAAGGTGATAACGTGACAACACCACAACGTAATAAAGTAACAAGGTGGCAAGGTGACAATGTGACGAGTTGACAACCGGGCGACGGGATAGGCGGGCGCAGGGACGCGGGGCGCACCGCACACGATGAAGCGTAGCCGCGTGCCGTTGGAACCAATCCGTTGGCAGCCGCAAGCGCGTGCCTTGCCTGAACAACGCCGACCTTCCGATTCCTCATCACCTTATCACCTTGTCACCTTATCACCTTGTCACTTTGTCACTTTGCTACACCCCCCGATAGTGCACCGTCCGCCGACTGGCCCAGAAGACCAATGCGGTTAGCACGAGAATGATCAGCAACTGGATCCATGCCATCGCGCTGGCGTAGCCCATCTTCAAGTACTTGAACGCATTGTCGAAGAGGTACATCGTGTAGAAGTACGTGGCGTCCTCGGGGCCGGAGCGTGAACGCCAGATCACGTACGGCAACGCGAAAATCTGCCAGGTCGCGATGATGCCGACGATGACGTTGAACAGGATGACCGGGCTGAGGCCCGGCAGGGTCACGTGCCAGAAGCGGCGGATGCGTGAGGCCCCGTCCAGCTCGGCGGCTTCGTAGAGCGTGGTGGGGATGTCCTGCAAACCGGCGAGGTAAATCACGATCGGCGAGCCGAGCAGCCAGAGGGCGATGAGCACGAGCGCGAGCATGGCCCAGCGTGGCCGGTCGAGCCAGGCGGGTCCCTCGGCCAGATCCTGAGCGACACCGAGGATCGGCTGACTCCACTGGGCGCCGTTGGTCGCGTTATCAAGAGCCTGCGCCGCCGGGAGCACGAGCTGGCCGACGGGTCGGATCGCCTGGTTCACGAGGCCGGCCTCGGGGTTCAGCATCCACATCCACACGACGCCGACCGCTACCAGCGGCACGATGGTCGGCACGAAAATGCACGCGCGGAAGAGCGCCTGCCCGCGAACTCTTTGGTTGAGCAGCACTGCCAGCAGGACCGCGACGACAGTACCGGCGGGGATGGCCAGAGCGGCGTAGATGAACGTGTTGCCGACGACCTTGTAGAACACCGGATCGCGGGCGAGCTGGCGGTAGTTGTCGGCACCGATGAAGACCGGCCGCTGGAGTAGCGGGTAGTCACAGAAGCTGATGTACAGTGAGAACCCCATCGGGATCGCCAGAAGCAGAAGGAAACCCAGCCACCAGGGGGCGGTCCAGAGGAGTCCTTGGATCGTCGCGGATTTCCGTGTCATCGGTCCCTTCGGTCGCCGCGGCGCTGGGCGGCCATACGCTGATACTCCGCGACGATCGTGTCGACGCGCTGTTGCGTCGCCTTCACCGCTTCGTCCGGGTCGCGGACGCCGCGCAGGATGTTCTCGTGCATCTTGAGCAGCTCGGCCGAGGCGTGCGCCCAGGTCGGCATCGGTGGATAGCCGAAGGCGTCGGGCGAGCCGGCCATCTCGTCGAACACGCGGATGAACGGGTTGGTGTGGGTGGCGTAGAAATCGGGCGCGGGCGCGCGAAACGGCGAGATTTTGCCGTGCTCTCTGCAGAGTTCTTCGAGCACGTCCTGCTGAAGCACGTATTTGAGAAAGACCATCACCTCGCGCGGATGGCGTGACCCGGCGGGGATCACGAAGACATCGGTGCTCGCGAAGGCGTGGTGTTCTTCAGCGGTAGCCGAAGGGAACGGGGCGACGGCATAGTCGAGGCCCGGGGCGTACTTGCTGATCCAGTTCGACATCCACGGCCCCTGGAAGACCATCGCCAGCCGCTCGCTCAAAAACGGATTCTGCGCCCCCTCGATCGCGCCGGTCGTGCCTTCGAACTTGAGCATCTCGGGGTTGCCGATCGCCTCGCGGCGCTGGTGGGTCCATTCCGCGGCGGCGTGGCCCGCTGGCGTGTCGATCGCGAAGCGCTGCCCGTCCCACAATCGGCCGCCGAAGAAGTTCGGCCAGATCCAGTGCCACCAGCCGAGCATGCCGGGCGAGGTGGTGAAGCCGAGCTGCACGATTCTCCTGCGGTCGTCGTCGCTCGTTTCGTAACGCGTGAGGCGCGCGGCGTAGTCGTTCAGCTCGCCGGTGGTCTGCGGCGGGCGGTCCGGATCGAGGCCGGCCGCGCGGAAGAGTCGGCGGTTGTAGTACAGGGCGATCGTGTAGGGCGTGCTCGGCAGGCCGTAGAGCTTGTCGTCGTACCGGCCGATCTCCAGCCAGATCGGCTTGAACGTGTCGCGGTCAATCTGAAACTCCACGATCAGGTCGTCGAGCTCCATGAGCGCGTCGCGGTCGGCGTACTGCGGGACGATGTGGTCGAACAGCCCCGCGACGTCAGGCGGATCGCCGCCGGCGGTCGCGATGAGCATGCGCTGGTCGACGTTGCTGACCACGCAGTATTCGACCCAGATGTTCTGCTCGGCGCCGATCGTCTCATTGAAGCGGTCGACGATGCGCTGCATCGCGAGGGCTTCGACGCCGGCCCACTTCTCCCAGTAGCGGACCACCGTCCGATCGGCGGGAATGTGGCGCTGTCCACGCGGGCCGAGCGCCAGCAGCACTACGGCCGGCAGGCCCAGCAGCACAACCAGAAGCGTGGTGCGAGTGGTCATCAACAGCAGAGATTGATCCAGAGTGACCCGCAGGTCAACGCGCCCTGGCCCAGACGGCGGCTAAGGCGCAAACAGTGTCTGGAAGATCGCCGCGTCGCGCAGGTCAACGTCGCTGTCGTCATCCAGATCCGAGCCGGCGAACTGGGCCGGCGTACAACCTTCGGGCACGGTGGTCACGTCGGGACCCGCCAGACAGTTCGCAAACACCGCGAAGTCCGTCGCATCGATGTCGCCGTCGTACTCAAAATCGACGTCGAAGTACATGTCGATGGCGGTCATCATCGGGCGGATCTCCGGGTTCGACATGAACAGCCGCCAGCACAGGCCGGTGCGGTAGTTCTCGATCATCGGCACGATGGTGCCTTCGTCGATCGCGACGTAGCCGGGGGCGAACCAGTTGACCTCGAGGTTGAACGCGTCGTAGAAGCCGTAAGGACCGAAGAGCTGTGCGCCGTACACGTCATAGAAGTGCCGGAGCGTGGCCAGCGACTCTTCCAGGGCATACGGCATGGCGCTGATCGCGGCGGTGGGAGCGATTGTGCCGTTGTCGTAGGTTGGCGAATGCGCCGCATAACCCCAGGGGTTGAAGCTGGCGGTGAGCCCCCACACCAGCGGGCTGTAACCGGCGAAGCCGTTGGGGTTCTCGATGCAGTGTGCGCGGTTGATCAGCGAGATGTTGCGGCAGTTCGCGAAGTAGTTGGCGTAGACGTCGCGCTTGTATCGAGGGTCGAAGCCCAGGTGTGAATAGTGCGTCCAGAACAGCGGGCCGCCGTACGGCGGCCCGACCCAAATCGGGTATCCATAGTAGCTGTTGCCGTTCACGTAGCTGGAAAGCCCGGCCCAACCCTCATGATAACTCTCCGGCGGCATGGGGTGGGTCGGCGAGGCAACTGCCAAGAGATAGACGATCATCGCCTCGTTGAACCCGCGGATCTGGTGGTTCATGGCCCAGCCGTAATCGGGCGACCAGTGCCAGTAGAGGATGTTGCTGTCCGGGTATCTGCGGTACCAGTCCCACTCGACGCCTTCCCACATCGACGTGGCCTTGTCGCGAATGTAGGACTCGACGAAGTCGTTCGGATCGTCGAAGTACTGGCGTGCGGTCAGAATGCCCTCGACGAGAAAAGCCGTCTCCACCAGGTCGCCGCCGTTGTCCTGGTACCCGGCGAACGGAATGGTCTCGCCGGTAAAGCCGTTGTAGTGGTGCGCCCACGCGCCGTGATAGCGTTCGACGTTTTCGTCGAGGAAGGTCAGGATGGTGGCGACGCGCATCGCGGCATCCTCGCGCGTGACGAAGCCGCGTTGGGCACCGACCACGATGGTCATCAGCCCCATGCCGGTGCCGCCGGTGGTGACCGTGTCGCTGGAGTGCCCGAAGCCGTAGCCCTCTCGGGCCATGCCGCAGACCGGATGGCCGTAGTCCCAGAAGTAGCGCAACGTCTCCTGCTGCACGAGGTCGAGCAGCTCGTCGTCGGTGAGGCCGTTGTAGAGGGCTGAGACTACCTGCGAAGGAGACGATTCGTCGCCGTCGACCAGTGCGGTCGCATAGTAGTAATAGCGCGGGCAGCCTTCGTCGGTGGGATCGCTGTAACGGGCATCTGTCAGCGGCGACGTGTTCAGCTTCGAGAACGGTCCGGATTCGGATTCCGAGCGATAGATGTTGTACCCTTGGAAACCCGCGACCGAAACCGGCTTCCAGACGATCTCGTTCCGGTCGGCGTAGCCGTTGGCTGCGACGCCGGTGGGTGGCTCGGGGCCGCCGCGCTGGGCGGATGCCGGCGTGACCAGAAGCGGGCACACGCCGAGCGCAACCGCAGTTGCGATCCAGGAGTACAGCCGGTTGCTTCTCATCCGTTCCCGCTCTCGGTTCTTGGTCGGACGGTCCGATTCTTCGCGGCCCCATGCTCGGCGATCAGCCTGGCGTACCAATGCCCGCTGGCTTTTATTGTACGTTTTTGGGTCTGGTGATCGCAACGAATGATTCCGAATCGCTTGGTGAAGCCCTCGGACCACTCGAAGTTGTCGAGCAGCGTCCAGACGAGATATCCCCGCAAATCGACACCTTCACTCAAGGCGGCAGCCACCGCGGCGATATGGTCGCGGAGGTAAGCAATGCGGTTCTGATCGTCCACGAACCCGGTTTCGTCGGCCTGGTCATCGAACGCGGCGCCGTTCTCGGTGATGTAGAGCGGCAACCCCGGATAGCGCTCATTCAGCCAGTGCAGCGTGCGACGCAACCCGTCGGGGACGATTGCCCAGCCCATCGCGGTTTGCGACACATCCGGTTGCAGCACAACCTCCGTCTCCATCGGGCCGGACCCGGCGGCGTGACGGACCGACTCAGCCAGGTAATAGTTGAGCGCGATGAAATCCATGGAGCCCTTGAGTAGGCGCGCGTCCTCGGCGGTGAACTCGGGCAGCAGCGAACCCAGGCGTTCGCGCAGAACATCGGGGTAGTCCCCGTAATACAGCGGGTCGGCAAACCAGCCGCCGAAGTCGAGCATGGCGCGTTCGGCGGCGTCCACGTCTTCCGGCCGGTCGGAAGACGGAGTGCTCCAGTTCAGGTTCAGCGCGAAGCTGATGGCACCGTGGTTGTGTCGGCCGGCGCGATAGCGGGCCACGGCGTACGCGTGAGCACGCAGCAGATTGTGTCCCACGCGGTAGCCGAGGGCTCGATCCGGGATACCCGGAGCATGGCGACCGTCGAAGTAACCCCAATAGACAATGCACCACGGCTCGTTCAGCGTCAGCCAGTAGCGCACGCGGTCGCCCAGGTGATCAAAAGCCTGTTCGGCGTAGTCGGCAAAGATGTGCGGAAGGTCCGCGTGGGCCCAGCCGCCGAGCTTCGACTGCAATGCAGCCGGCAGATCCCAATGATGTAACGTGCCGATCGGCTCGATGCCCGCGTCACAGAGCGCGTCCACGAGTCGATCGTAGAACGCCCACCCCTTGGAGTTGGCCGGTCCCCGGCCTTGAGGCAAGACGCGCGGCCAGCTCATGCTGAACCGGTAGGCTTGCAGGTTGAGCTGCCGCATCAGGTCGACGTCTTGGCGGTAGCGATGGTAGTGGTCGCAGGCGACGTCGCCGGTGGCGCCGCGGGCCGTCTTTCCGGGCACGGTGCAGAAAAGGTCCCAGATACTGGGGCCTTTGCCGTCCTCGGCGGCGGCGCCCTCGATCTGGAAAGCGGAGGTAGCCGCCCCCCAGAGGAAGTTGTCCGGAAAAGTGATGGTCATTCGGGTGACCCCGATCGGATGAACGTCGGACGCCGCACGTGGGTCAGGCGGATCGGCCCCGCGTGTGTCAACGTTATCTCATTGCTGAACAAGCGGTTATCGAACACGAGCACCTGCCAGCCAGGTCCGGTTGCGGACGGCGCGTCCCCAGCGGATTCGAGCATAGCAGGTTTTGAAAGCGCTTGCAACGACCACCACGCGCGGGTATACTGCGCGTACATCGTGGTCCAGGAACTTGGCGACCACTGGAAACGTGTGCAGCATGCTCAGTTCTCTCGGTCGATAACGGAGGAAGGAAATGCAAGAACTAATGAAAAAGGGCTGGTTCATTGTGATGGCGGCTGTGATTTGCTGCTCCGGGGCGCTGGCATCGCCCGACATCGACAGTGCAATCGTCCACGAACGGATCTGGAATGACGCCGATTACTCCACCTTCACCTTTGGAAACGCCTATCCATCTTCGCTCTGGATGGACGACGCCGGTCTCGACGACTACGGCTGGGCTAACCGGCACAACTTCCGGCTGTCGGAGAACGGCGGAATCAGCGACGCGGTGTTCATGAACGACGATTACTTCGAGTTCTACGCGGATGTAACCATCACCGGGACTGCGGACGTGGAGGGCGGCCTCAATCTGTCACCCTGGTGGTCGCAGGACGTGGACGGCGTGTTCATGCTGAGAACGGAAGACGGGATGGTCGAGTGCTGGGGCGGCCGACTACCTTATTACAGCTTCACCGGTGAGCACGGCGTGACGTACGCGAAGGACACGCAGGTCGGGATGGGGATGATCTACAATCCGAACAGCCTGACGGAGGAGGATCCCGGCACCATCCAGTATTTCTACCGGGACATCGATGGTCGTGATTATGCCAGCCCGGTGTTGGAATTCGATATGGGTAACCCGGCCGAGGATCCGCCGTATGGGCTGTGGGGCATCCTGAACGACGCGCGCGTCGGCGGGTGGTTCATGCCCAAGGTCAACAGTGAGATCCCCGGGAACTGGGGTCACATTGAGTTCGAGAACATGGTCTACGTCCCGGAGCCGGCGAGTCTGGCTCTGCTGGGCCTCGCAGGCCTGGTCGTGGTTCGTAGCAGAAGGCGCTAGCCGCTGCTGATCTGGCGGCAATCCGATCGCCGTTGGCAGCGTATAATCTGGAGTGATAGGTACCCAAGGTCGGCCCGTGACCGGTTCCGGGGGAGCGGCGGGGGCGCGTGTCGGCGGTGTGTGGAGGGGCGACAGCGGAAACAGGACGGCACACCCATGAAGGCCCACACGCTCACGGACGAGACCTGTCGCGCCCGCGGATTCACGCTGATTGAACTGCTGGTCGTGGTCGCGATCATCGCGATGCTGATCGCGGTACTGCTTCCATCGCTTCACCGAGCACGAGCCAAGGCGCGGGACTCCGTCTGCCTCTCGAACCTGCACCAGTTGGGGCTGGCTACGACCTATTACACGCAGGACTGTGCCGGCCGGTTGCCGTACATTCTCGGCTCACCCAACGACGTAGACGGGCAACCCACCAATGCGCCTTTCTATCAGTACCATCAGATCTTCGACCTCTGGCCGTATCTGAAGGACCTGTCGATCTACATCTGCCCGAACGCGCGCGATGAGAATTCCGTAAAAATCTACGAAGAAACGGAGAACGATTTCTCCAGCTACTACACGGTGTTCAAGGCGGATGACCGCTACCTGGAGGCCTATCGGCAAGGCTGGTGGCCTGAGATCGACCCCACCGAGTATCCCGGTCCGAAGATCGATGTCCTGTACACGGAATACTGGTTCAACGACTGGAGCTGGAACGCCTCCAGCGGCGGGCAGCCCGTCCCGCAGATCAGTGGCGGCGTGGTTGACAAGATCCCCTTCCCTAATTTCGCGGTGCTCATGTGCGACGCCGTGTGGGAGACAATGCACCCGCGGCACGACGATGCCAACCAGTTTGTGTTCCTGGACTGCCACGTGGAACGCATCGAGCGGGCACGATACCTCGATCCGCAGGGCGTGAGTCCCGACTATTCGCCGAGAGACTACGACAGCTATGGCAATCGACCGTTCTATGCCTGGGGGCTGACCCGGGAGGGATTCAACGCGTTGCCATAGATTCTGAAGGACAGCCGGCGTCTCACGTTGTCAGACCGGAGTCATCGAGCGGGGCGGTGGCGGCAGACCTCATCTGTCAGGAGGAAAGGCGCATGACATTTCGAAGAGTGACAGCACTTGCACTGATCGCGGGGCTGAGCGCACCGGCCGCCCTTTGGGCCCGCCAGAACATCCTCAAAAACGGAAGCATGGAGTCGGGACCGGGGGCCGGGGGCATCGATCCGCAGGTCGCGGCCGAGTGGACCGAGTTCGGCGTCAACGTCGAGCGCTCCGATGCGTTCAACCTGATCCCGCCCGGCCCGGGCCACGCCCTCAAAGCGTTCGGCGACGGCGACAACACCAGCGTCGGTGCCTATCAGGAGGTGACCGGCGTTTCTCCTGGACAGAGCGTGACGGCCTCCGTTCAGTTGTACAGCCCCGCTGACGACAAGCTCCGCGCCAGCGGACAGGCCGGACTCGTGCTCGAGTTCCTCAACCTCTTCGGCGGCTTGATCACGATGCACGAGACATACGTGCTCGATGCCGACTCGCCCGCTGACACGTGGATTCCCGCCACACTCGGTCCGTTGGCCGCACCGGAGGATACGGCCCAGGTGCGCGTGACCTGCCGGCTGCAGTGGAGCCCCGGCGACATCCTCGGGGCAGCGTATTGGGACGATGCTCAACTGACCATCGACGACGGCCCCAACCAGCTCCTGAACGGCGACTTCGAGACCGCCGGCGTCGGCCAGGGTCAGAGCACGGTCGGCATCGACGACTGGCTCGGCTTCAACGACCAGGAGAAGTCCGAAGACATCGCCGAGCACGGGATTGCCAGCCTGAAGCTGGGCACCCGCGAGCCTTACTCCGGACTGTACCAGAACATGCGTGTGTTGAACGACGGCGATCACCTCTACATGATCGCTTATGCCTTGAACCCTTCGAGCGATCCGCTGGCCGGCACCTCTCGTGTCGGGATCAAGCTGGAGTTTGACGCCAACGTGGACGTGCCTCCGCCGGAGGAGAACCTCGCGTTCGACGAAACTGCAGACCCCAACGTGTGGACGCTGGTCGAGCTGGAGACCACGGTGCCCCCGGAAGCCACCATCGCGCGGGTCGTCTGCATTTACACCGGCAACCAGGAAACTTCCGGCGCCGTTCACTTCGATTGGGCCCTCGCCGAGCGCGGCAGCGCGCCCGGCGTGAACCAGTTGCTCAACGAGAGCTTTGAACTGGGGCCCGGCGGCCAGAACGGGCTTAACGACTGGACTGAATTCAGTTCGTCCGTCTCCGAAGCCCAGAAGAGTTGCTTCGAGGTGCCCGCTTACGAAGGAATCTGCACGGCCCGAGCGACGGGCCAGGACGTGGCGGGCGTGTACCAGGAGATCACGGTCACTCCCGAGGAAAGCCTGCTGATCAGCGCCTATCTGTACACGCCGGACGACGAGCAGCTCACCGGAACCGGCCGCGCCGGCGTCAAGGTGGAGTGGGCGGTCGGCGGCGTGCCGGAGGACGTCGACATCGGCGGCCCGGACAACACGATCGATCCGGGCGCGCCGCAGGATACCTGGATCCCGCTCACGATCGACTACACCATGCCGGCCGGTTCGAGTGCCCTGACCCGCTTCACCAACCTCATCGAGCGGGGCACGGCGATGACCGGAACGGTGTACATGGACTCGTGTGAGGCCGTGGTGCTCAACCGCTTCGACGGATCGGACGTCGATGGGGACGACGACGAGGATAACCACGATATCGCCTGGTTCCAGCGGTGCTACACCGGCGCCGGTGCCGGCGGGCTGCCGTTCAACGGAATCGTGTTCGATTCGGACGACGACGAAGACATCGACTGGACCGACTGGAACTTCTTCGCGCCACGGATCACCGGCCCCGGGCAAGGCGAGTGATACGCCGCAACCGACGGAGGCAAACAGATGAGAACCGATAAGCTGCTCGCGACAGTGCTGGTCCTGGGAATAGTGACCGGCGCGATGGCGCAAACCGTTACACTCACGCTGGACTCTCCCCAGCACGATCAGGTAGTGCAGCCCGGGGCTACTGTCACCTGGCAGATCATCTTCGCGGTCTCAGAGGGTGATAACGAGGGACTCGCGCTGTTGAGCTGTGACCTGGTGCAGGACCCCAACAACCCGGGAATGCTGGACATTCCGCCCGCCGACGGCGTCCCCGCCCCGATGACTAACTTCAGCCGCCCCGCCGGCATCTGCAACCCCGGCGAGACCGACCCGGTCACCGGATATATCGGCGTGCAGCGCGGCGAGCCCGGACAGATGAACCTCGTCCAGTTGGGCGGCGGACAGAACACCTTCGGCCAGGCGATGTCACCCGGCTCGGGCATTGCTGAGAATGCCAACGTGGTTGGCGGCGTCGGCCAGGACACGCCGCAGCTCCTGGCGTCGGGAAGCTTCGCGGCCCCGACGGCGTGTGGAGCCTACGCGTTTGAGCTAACCGACGCGATGGCCAACGTGCTGCTCGAGCGCAACGATCCACCCGCTTTTTCGCCCGTGATCGAACCCGCAATCGACACCACCGCGGCCAGCGTCAGCTTCACGGTCACGCTGTCGGGCGATGTCGACTTCGACGGCGACGTCGATCTGGCCGACCTGGCCCAGTTGTTGGGACACTATGGCGAAACCACCGGCATGACCTACGAAGACGGCGACCTCGACGGTGACGGGGACGTCGATCTGAGCGACCTGGCCGAACTGCTGGGCCACTATGGCGATACGTGCGAGTAAACGCACGCGACCATGCCAATCAAGAGGCGCGTCGCGATCAGCGCGGCGCGCCTCTCTTCTTGCGCGAACCAGGCTGTTACGGAAAGGCCAGGATCCCTGGCACGTCGCGGCTCGGTTGGGGACGGGTTTCTGGGTGCCCCGTTGCTCGGTGCATTCTGGTATAATGCTCTGGTACGACCAAGTCCCAGGTGGGCGGCGTGGCTCGGAGGGTCGGAGCACGTCGCAGCAACGGAGGAACGGATCATGTCCGCTCATGCTTGCGCCCGCGTATTTGTCGCGTTGCTGATCGGTGGCGTCATGCTGACAGCGACCACCCAAGCCCAAACTACCTGGTATGTGGACGACGACTCCCCGCCTGGAGGCGACGGGCTGACCTGGCCGACGGCGTTCACGTTCCTGCAAGACGCCCTCGCCGTCGCTCAGCCGGGGGACGAGATTCGTGTGGCCGGCGGCGAGTATCCTCCGGATCGTGACGCCATAAACCCAGCAGGGACTGGAAATCGCAACGCCGTATTCGAGCTGGTGGACGGCGTCGCGCTCCGCGGCGGATACGCGGGATGGGCGGATCCGAACGACCCAAACCACCGAGACATCACCATCTACGAATCCGTGCTTACCGGCGACCTGAACGGGGACGATGAACCGGAGTTCACGAACCGCGGCGACAACGCCTACACCGTGGCGCGTGCACGTGATGGGGCGATCGTCGTCCTCGACGGCCTCACGTTGAGCGGCGCCAATGACGACACAACGATTGGCGACGATGGCGGCGCGTTGATTATCAAGGACCAGGCCGGCGTGGCGGCGACCGACTGCAGGTTCGCAGATAGCGCGACAGTTGGGTACGGCGGTGGGGTCTTCTGCTCCTGGGCCTCGTTCTCCGCTAACCGTTGCTCATTCATCGGGAATCGCGTCGACTCCGACGGCGGCGCGGTCTCTCTCTCGTCGCTTTCGACCGGCCTTCTACACGACTGCTACTTCGCCGACAACTATGCGGATCGCGAAGGCGGAGCGGTGCGAAGTTGGACGGCGGACCTGATCATCGAAGGGTGCGTGTTTGAAACCAACACGAGTGATCTGTCGGGCGGCGCCTTTAACGGAGTCGGCGATCTATCAACGTGCGCGTTCGCCGACAACGAGGCACATGCTAACGGCGGTGCTGTCCAGGCGGCCGGCGGGACGATCCTGGAGGATTGCCTGTTCATCGACAACGTAGCCTACGGCGCCGGCGGGGGCGTGCGGGCGAGCGGTGACACCGTTGAGATCATCCGCTGTGACTTCGTCGAGAACATCGCCGGCGCGAACGGCGGCGGAGTGAGTTCCAGCGCGGCGCTGACGGTAATGGGCGAATGTCTGCTGGAGGGCAACTTCACCAGCGGCGTGGGCGGCGGCGCCCGGTGCTGGGACGCGGTTCTCAGCGGCTGCATATTCGAGGACAATTGGGCCAACGATCGCGGCGGCGGCCTTTCTGTGGGTACGGAATGGACGGACTCGTCCGTCACAATCACGGACAGCGAGTTCAGACGCAACACGGGCGACCATGGCGGCGGACTAGCGTGTCAGGAGTGCACAGCCACCGTGCGCGATTGTGAGTTTGCCGAAAACCGCTGGCAAGGCGGCGGGATTTGGGCGACTGAAGCCGATATGACAATCGTCGGCTGTACGTTTCAACACAATCTACTGTCCGTAGCATCCGGTGGTGGGATCTACGTCTTCGACACGCGAAGCCAGATCGCCAATTGCGCGTTTTTCGGCAACTCAGCCGAGTACAACTTTGGCGGCGGGGCCTATCTGGAAGGCGGCGTCGCGACGGTGTCCGGCTGCGCATTCGTCGGCAATCACACATTCGCACACGTTGCCGGCGGAAGCGCGATTTTTGCGTACGAGACGGAAGTAGTGCTCACGAATAGCTCGATCGCGTTCAATCCCGTCGGGGCGGGCGGCCCCGCGATAGAGCTGATTAGTTCGGCAGCTCCGATTCTCATCGGCAACTGTGTATTCTGGGAGAACGACTACTCGCTCTTCGCCACGGCGCCCGAGCTCACCGTGAGCTACTGTAGTTTCCAGGAGGCTCACGCCGGCCAGGGGAACATCGTCAGTGATCCGCTCTTCGTGAGGAATCCGAGCCCGGGCGTCGACGGCTGGTGGGGCACGGCGGACGACGACTTCGGCAACCTGCGGCTACTCCCCGGCTCCCCGTGCATCGACGCCGGGTGCAATTGGGCCGTTCCCTTCGACGTTGCCGATCTCGATGACGACGGGGACACGACCGAGGCCACACCGCTTGACCTCGACGGTGAGGGTCGGTTCTTCGATGATCCCAACACGCCAGACACCGGCTGCGGCTTTCCCCCGATTGTGGACATGGGAGCGTACGAGTTCGGCGACACGGGACCGCAGCCGTGCTTCGCCGACTTCGACGGCGATCGCGACGTGGATTTGAGTGACCTCGCCGCTCTACTGTCCAATTACGGGGATGTCGATACGTGCGACGGTGATCTTGATTGTGACGGCGACGTGGACCTGAACGATCTGTCGGCGCTCCTGGCGGTCTACGGGACGACGTGCGAGTGAGACGCCATCCATAAGCGTGCGGAAGTCAGGGGACGCCGGAGTTCCTCAACAGTGCTGCAATAACAGCACGTGACGGCCGCAGCACACTTCCCCCTCGGTAGCCGGTTCTCTTTGCCATGGATATCAGAAGACCCTCAGGCTATCATGAGTATGTCGTGAGGGGTCTTGAGAACCGCCGGGTGCGCGGTGGGGTGGATACTTTCGTTGCGGCAAGGTGAACCCGATGAGGCCAGGGAGATATCGGATCGCGACCTGCCTGTTCACGCTGGTCCTCTCGGTCGCATCACAGTTGGCGCCGCAGGCGCTCGGCCAGATCTTGCGGATCCCGCCGATAGACGAACAGGTCACCCCCGCTCAGCCAGACGTGCTCGTCCGAGGTCGGTGGGGTCCCGGTCCGGGCGAGTTCGGCAAGGTGGACGAGGCCTCCCGGCCCGGCCCGATGGACTTCGCCGTCGCGGACGACACCTTGTACGTGCTGGACCCGGTCAACGCGCGTGTGCAGCTCTTTGATCTGCACGGGAGCTTCCGCAGCGAGCTCCCCATCGGGACGCGAACCGCCGATTTTCTATGCGTTGACGATCGCGGCAACGTCACCGTGCTCGATGCCTTCGTGCGACGCGAGCTCAAGACATTCTCCCCCTCGGGGGAGCTCCTGGCTCACGCCGAGCTACCCGCGTCAATCGGGCTGTGCTCGGCGATCTTCGTCGCCGGCGATCGTGTGTACGTCGAGGAACGACACAGCCGCGTTTACGAACTCAGCATGGCGCGCGGGCAGCTCGGAGCACCGGCAGCCGTCGTCGGTACGCTGCCGGGCCGGCCGTTGCGCTCCGACCGCCGCACCGTCCACGCCCGCCGCGTCGGAGCGCGGGATGTAATCGTCAAGGGCGAGACATCCACGACATTGCGGTTTGAGCAACCGGTCGCGTCCATCGTCGCGCTGGAATCCGACGACAGCGGGCGGGTGTATCTGGCCGCCGCGTGCCGGCCCACGCCGGACGGCGATCCGTGGAAGACGGAGATCGTGCTGGTGGCGCTCGAACCGGGCGAACGAATCGCCGGTTTGATCCGCATGCCCAACGCCTACATCACGGACCATTACCGCAAGCTGTTCGTCTCGCACACGGGTGACATCATCCAGATGCAGACGACCGAGAACGGGGTGCGCTTCGTACGTTGGCCGCTAACCACGGCGAAGGGGGGAAGATCACGATGAGCGCCTGGCGATGGGCGAGTTTTGTGCTTATGGCAGCCCTGGCAACCGAGCTGTTGCGGGCCGAGATACCCTACAAGACCCGCCGCGACATCGTCAGCTACGGCGCCACCGGGATCGGCTCACCCTATGTCTGGGGCGGCGGAAACTGGGACCCGAACGATCGCGACTTCGGCGGGGCCGACTGCTCCGGTTTCGTCTGCAAATCGTGGTCGCTGACCAGATGGACCCCCTACCGCGTCAACTACCACGGCCCCTACTCGACCTACCACCTGATCCAGACGCCCGGTGCCTATTGGGACGAGGTCGACCGGGCCGACCTGCTCTACGGCGACGCCGTCGTCTACCGCTACAGCGACGGCGGACATACTTATCTGTACCTCTCCAGCGACGGCTGGGGCGAGCACGAGGTCTACGAGGCCCGCGGCTCCGCCTACGGCATCGTGCACCGCTGGCGGACCGTCCCCGGCGACGTGAGCGCCGCCAAGGGGATTCGACGCACGCGCCTGATCGAGAACGTCGGC
>Ga0180434_10003545_pt1 | contig 19831 bp, 13 predicted proteins | sample SS_ome_7_FD_132453 | JGI IMG/M metagenome (GOLD analysis project Ga0180434, IMG submission 132453) | Hypersaline lake sediment archaeal communities from the Salton Sea, California, USA - SS_1_D_2 metaG | ecosystem: Environmental > Aquatic > Non-marine Saline and Alkaline > Hypersaline >...
ATGGGGGACGCGACTAGTTTTTGACTTTTTGCTATTTTTTCTTTGTGCCCTTTGTGTCTTTGTGGTGACCTTCTTTATTCCTCTCGAACCTTCTGTGGCGAACAATCCAAATGTCCCATTACTGTTCCCGACGCCGAAGCCAAGACTCGCTCCACTGCCAAACGTTCCCAGCGTTGAACCCATTCGGCCCCCTCTTTACTTCATTCTTCTCCGTGTCCTCAGAGCCTCCGTGGTGAGTCTTTTTCTCTTCCGTTCCACTTGTCCTCCTCCCAACGGAACACCGATTGTGTTCTCAACACGGAAACAACATCGCGCACCCGCTCCGCGCGCCAACCAAACGGAGGAGACCATCGTCATGACGCCAAAAACATCGCCTGACGAAACGAAGCCACGCCCAACGAACAAGGCAACCCCAAAAACCCGCGTTCCTACGCCGCCAACACGGATTTCGATCCCAACCGCAGCCCGCCCAAACTCACCCCGCCGACAAAAACGAACCCAAATGCAAATGCATACCGCCCCGCCCAAACAAGGGTCGCGATTCGTACCAATAGGCCAGAAGCGAAGCGTAGCCGCCGCCGGCACTTGGAAACGGGGCCCAATTTGCCTATACTGTGCCCCTGCAATCAGCGATTTCTCGGTGGAAATGGCGGTTTGACTGGGATCCAGACCCCTGAGTGTGGGTTCTGCGCTAAACAGGAGATAGAGACGTATGCTGGGTTGTGATCTAGGCAAAATGTTTCAGGTGACCGTCGGGGGTGGCTCTTATCAGGACGGTTTAACGGTCCATCTGCAGGGCGTGCCGCCGGGACTCTCCATCACGGAGGAACAGATCTACGAGGACCTGCTGCTCCGCAAGCCCGGCCAGGGCGAACTGACATCGCCCCGTCGCGAGCCGGATATCCCCATCATCTACAGCGGGATCAATGCTGCCGACACGATGCCCGGCTTCACTAATGCCGGTTGCACCAACGGCACGCCGTTCGTCATCCTGATCCCCAATCTCGATCGCCACTTCGAGCACATCGACCAGTACCAACGAACGAACCGTACCCCCCGGCCAGGCCACGCTTCCTATGCCTCCTACATGAAGTACAACCATTGGGACGACGCCATCGGTGCGGGCATTTTCAGCGGACGGTACACCTCCACCATTGTGGCCGCCGGCCTCGTCGCCAAGCGAGTCCTGGCCAGCCATGGCATCGAGGTGACGGCTTACGTCAAGGAAGCTGCTGGCGTCGTCGCTCCGGATGTGCCCATCGAGCAGATTCGCACCAAGGCGGCCGCCTATCGCAAGATCCGCAAAGAACACGACCCCATCTGGAACTTCGTCTTCAAGTCCGGGCGAATCAAACCCGGCATGCGCTTCCTCGAGAAGCTGCCCACGCTGGTCGAGGTTGAGAAGATGATCGGCAACTTCCCCGCTATTCCGATGGACGAAGCAAAGATCCGCAAGGAATTCGACGTTCACCCGCACCTGTTCTGTCCCGATCTGGCAACCGCCGACGAGATGGTCGCCAAGATCATCGAGATCAAAGACGCGGGCGATTCCAGCGGCGGCATCGTCGAGATCGTCGCGACCGGCGTGCCGGCAGGACTCGGCGAACCGGTCTTCCGTAAACTCGACGGCGAGTTGGGCCGAATGCTCAGCATCGGTGCCGTCAAAGCGGTCGAGGTCGGTGCGGGCGTGCGCGTCAAAGACATGACCGGCTCCGAATGCAACGATCAACTCTTCGCCGATGAGCATCACAACGTGGACTTCCGAAGCAACAACGCCGGTGGCATCACCGGTGGCCTCACAACCGGTCAACCGATCGTTGCCCGAGTGGCCGTCAAGCCCACGCCCACCATCAGCAAGGATCAGAACACCGTGGACAAGGTGACGCGAGAGAATGCCGTCCTCAGTGCCGTCACGCGACGCGATCCGACGTTGGTCGCGCGCATCTGGCCGGTCGCGGAGGCGTTCACCGCGATCATTCTGCTCGACCACCTAATGATGCACAAAGGTTACCAAAGCATGTGGCACAAGTAGATCGCCCAATCGGTATCGCCAATAAAAGATCGGTGGACCCTACTGAAGGAGTAAACGGCACGCCACGAAAAAATCGTGGCAACCTCCCTTTGGATCGGATGTAATCGTCAGGAAAAATCACCTGCAGTGGTTGGGGACTCGCGCAGCCAACGATTTCCAAACTGCAACCAACCACGGCACAATGACTGGCAAGAACAGATCTTGACGACAAAGCACAACCTTCGGACAATAGACCCCTAGAGGTCAGGGCGATTAGCTCAGTTGGCTAGAGCGCCTCCCTTACAAGGAGGAAGTCGGCGGTTCGAGCCCGTCATCGCCCATTCGTTAAATGCTTTTTCGGGAGGGGTTTGCGGAAGTGGGTCCTTTCCCGTTGTGCTTGGAAACCTGCCCGTACGCAATTCTTGTCGGACGTGGGCTCACTTACGCTATCGCTAATCCGGACAAGCAGCCACCGGGGTTGGAAGATGCTGCTGGATCGTCGCAAAGAACTCTTTGCGATTGATCGGCTTGGCGGCGTAGCCGTCACAACCCGCCTTGATGCACTTCTCGCGATCACCTTCCATGGCATGGGCAGTCAAAGCGATGATGGAGCCTGTGTAGCCCTTCTGTCGAAGCAGCTTTGTGGCCTTGTAGCCGTCGATGACCGGCATCTGCATGTCCATCAGGATAACATCGAAGCGATTGGCGCTATCGTGAGCGGCAAGCACGGCATTCACGGCAAGTTCACCATTCTCCACAACGGCAACCTCGACACCCGCCTTCACCAGCAGATGAGAGATGAGACGCTGATTGTCGGGACCATCCTCGGCCAACAGGATGCGACAACCTTGAAGGGTCGATGCAGCCACTTCTTGTGGAGACGTTGCGGGACGGCTGGCCACGACCGTCGCCGACAGTGGGTCATCGATCATCTCCACCCCTATGAGCGAGCCCGTAGCGACTCTGATCCGGAACCGCGTTCCAACATACGGCTGGGTATCGACCACAGACACGTCACCGCCAAGAAGCTCCGCAAAACGCTTGCTAATCACCAAGCCCAGACCCGTGCCACCAAACTGCCGACTGGTAGACGTGTCGGCCTGTGTGAACGGTTTAAACAGCTTGGCAACCTGTTCCTCGGTCATGCCGATACCTGTATCCACCACGTCAAACTGGATCAAAGGGTCACGTTCATTCTGGATGAATTCTACGATGAGTTCCACACTGCCGAGTTCGGTGAACTTGATCGCGTTGCCAATAACGTTGATCAAGATCTGACGTAGTCGAGTTGGATCGGTTCGAATGATTTCCGGAATACGACCGGCGTATTTTAAGGTGAAAGGCAAACCTTTCGCATCAGCACGAACGCGCATCAGCGAAGCAACCTCCGAGACAATCGCGCACGGCGACGCGGGAGTCCGCTCGACGGTCATCTTGCCGGCTTCTATCTTAGACAGATCGAGGATATCATTAATGATGCCTAGCAGATACTCGCCGTTGCGTTTGATCGTTTCGGCGGCTTCGATCTTTTCGGGGGAGGTATCCTCACGGTTGCCTTGCTCAAGCAACACATCGGTAAAGCCCAAGATGGCCGTCATGGGGGTCCGGATCTCGTGACTCATGTTGGCCAGAAACTCACTCTTGGACCGATTGGCGGACTCAGCGACTTCTTTCGCTCGTTGCAATTCAGTTTCGGCCTGCTTGCGCTCGGTGATGTCCACAAAACTTTCGAGTAGATGCGGACGTCCTTCTAACATAACCGGTACGACCGTTTTTAGAATCCGAAGATGTCCTCCGTCCGGCAGCCTCAATACTCGTTCGGAGTTGTCCACACACTCTCCAAGGTCGGTAATCGGGCACTTCCCGCGTTCCGCTGGACAGATATACTTATGACACACGCATCCGACGACCTTCTCCCTAGGCACGCCGATCAGCTTGAGCGCAGCCGGGTTCGCATCAACAATCGTGTGCGTTTCAGCATCGACAATGATAAAACCCACGGGCACGGCATTCAGCAGCGTGCGTAATCGGACTTCGCTGTCACGAAGCTCGTCCTCGATCCGCTGGCGCTCGGTGATGTCCTGATACGTCACCACCGCGCCAATGATCACACCGTCTTCCTTGATCGGCGTACTGATGTAGTTGACGGGAAAACGGGTTCCATCTTTTCGCCAGAAAACCTCGTCCAGGACACGATGCACTTGGCCGTTCCGAAGCGTCTTATGGATTTGGCATTCCTCGCAAGGATAGGGTGATCCATCGGCGCGCGTGTGATGAATGAGTTCGTGATGATGGATACCGAGAAGGTCCTCCGGCTCCCATCCAATCATGCGTGCCGCCGCCGGGTTGACGAACGTGATATTACCCTCGCGATCCAAACCATAGATTCCTTCGGCAGCATTGTTAAGAATCAATTGGTGCTCGCGCGTGAGCTGCTCCAACGCCTTGGTGCGTTCCGTAACGAGTTCGTCCAAGTGGTCCCGGTGACGCTGGAGATCCGCGAGAATCGCCTTGCGTTCGTCGAGAATATGGGTAATCTGACGCAGGGTTCGCATGGCGACAAATACACAAAGAACACTCAGCCCACCGACCGTCATGTATTCTGCCAGCCGAATGCGGCTTATCGTTCTCGCATTGAGCTGTTCGATTTCTGTCAATCGACAACTCGTGTCGTAATAGATTTTGTTGGCAGCTTCTGAAGACCGTAGCAGTATTGCTTCGGCCACTTTCGTACGATACGAGATATCATCATCGAGCTTTCGGCGGGTCTCGCGATCCGCTTCCGAACGACGTTCAACAGCATCAGCCAACGCCTCAATTTCGTGCTCCAGGTCGGCCAGCTTCGGAACCAGCTCGATCACCTCGAGCACAATGGTTCCGCCCTTGTTTCGCTTATAGGGAATGTGCTCTTGGAACTCGTCCATGTTTTCGAAATTGACGGCCACGACGTGCTCGTAAACGCCACCCTGTGACAAGACGGACAAAACGTTTTCCAAAGAAGCAATCCGCTCCACGAGATCGCCGTGCAGAATCCGGGCGTTCCTCGGATCGTTCTCTTCCGTCAACCGGTGTAAGTCGAATTTGATGCGTAGGAGTTCCTTTTGGATGACGTTGCCCAGTACTCTCTTCGCATGCTGATTCGCCAGCCGTTCCTCGCACCGCGAACCGTACGCGTCGCGCAGCCGGGATGCGGTAACAAGAAGACCCATTGACCCCAAGAAGAGGATCACGAGGCACACAACCTTCCGCGTAATCGGTTCCGAAAATGTGTGCTCAGTGTTCATGTTTGCAGCAACCAGAAAACCATCCCAAACCAAGTAATCGATTCAATGTCGCAGCCGGTTACCGAACGTTGAATAACCCGTACTTCTCGAACAGTTGCCGGCCCTCGTCGGAGGAAGCGTACGCCAGGAACTTCTGGGCGATGTCCGGGTGTTGCGAGCAGGTCAGTTGCCCGAGCACGAGTTTCTTCTTCGTTGCATACTGCTCATCGATGCTCAACGCGTCGATATGAGGCTCGTTTTCACGCCACGTTGATGTGGCATACCAGTTGATGACCAGATCTGCTTCCTTGTTTCTGAGCACCTTGGCGAGATCCTTTGAATCGGTGGTCAATCGCTGGGCATTCTTTGCGACTTCGTCGAAGATGCCTCTGCAATCCAAAATCTTCTTTGTTTCCCGGCCGATGCTTCCGCTGTCCGGGTTACCGATGACGACGTAGTACTTCGGCCCGGCCAGATTCACCAGGTCATGCGTGATGTTTTTCGGATTCCCCTTTTGTACCATGATCGCGGCTTTGTTGTAGCCGACGAAAACCGTCTCGCCTACCAGGCCTTCTTTCTTGGCGGTTTTGATGTAGGATTCCGATCCGGGCAAGTAAAGGTCGCCCACCTTATTGACTTTGATGGACCGGAGCAGGTTTCCCGACCCCCCTTTGGTGATCGTGATTTTGCAGTTCTCCTGCTTCTCAATGATCCTGGCGATATCGGTGATCGGCTTGATCATCGTGATACCGCAATAGACGAGTAGCTCCTTCTTGTTTTTCTCGGTTGATGTCGCTGACCCCTCGCACCCGACTAGGCATGCACTGAAAAGGAGCGATAACACAACCGCTGTCACAAGCCATTTCATGGGTTTACCTCCACGCCGATCGGACCGCTCGAGTGCGTTGACCGATTGCAATAGGTACGATCTGGCACCTTGGGCGGCCCAGTCCCACTGGCGATATCGTGACAGCACCGGTTGGAAACACGGCTTGGTGGCAAGGTTTTGTAGTATCTCCCTGACGATCCAGGCCATACCGGACGTGTCGGGCCGTACCGATCTATATTGATGAATCGGGAAATCAACACATCGCAATTAGCTTCAGCACTTCGCTTCCGATAACCTCAAGTGCTGTGGACGACTGCCGTAGCCAGGAAACCTAGTGCAGTTCCAGTTTCAGCCGAAAACCGACCATCAGACCGCTACACTTTTTATGAAAATGCTATAAGAGGCGCGTCAAGCTGCTTGGCGAACTTGCAAGGAGGAAGTCAGTGGTTCGAGTCCGCCATCGCCCATGGCAAACCCCTGCAAAGCAACAGGTCACACTGAAAAGCTTAACGGACCTTGCGTCATCCACAACCTTCGGTTACATATCCGGCCAAGACAGGATCACCGTTGCTTGGTCGTCCAGACGGTTAAGTTGGTGAGGTCTTGCCGGCGACGCGATGGCAAGAAAATCGTAAGCAAATAGGCTATAGCCACGACAAGAAGATTGACCAGGACATGGATCCAAAACTTGTCGGGAACCCAGCCCGAAAGTCCTCTTGCCGCTAACCATTCTCGCCCTGTTTCTGAGTCGAGCCATAACCACAACCCGACCGTAATCAATCCGACTCCCACCGCGATGGCGGCATTACGGTTGCCCACCCGAAGCGTCAGCATGCCGAGCAATGTGAGTGCCAGCAATCCGCCGCCGGAAATGGATTGAACGAGGATTTGCAGGTCTTGGAGCAGTTCGTCGGACTTATAGTGGATAATCAACGCGCCCCCGATCATGACAACTCCCAAAATGCAGGAGAACCATCGTCCCATGGTTAGGTAATGCCATTCGTCGCGATCTTTCACCCGAAATCGGCGATAGAGGTCCGTGGTTAACGTAGACGCAACGGCGTTGATGCTTGAATCCATCGTGGACATCGCCGCTGCCACCAACCCACAGATTACCAAGCCTGCTAGGCCCGCCGGCACATTCTTCATGATGAAATAGGGAAGAATCTGTTCAGGCTTATCAGCGATTTCCGTCAAATAAGGGTCAGGGAAGTTTTTGTAAAATACATACAATGCGGTACCAATAAAAATGAAATAAGTCCATACGGGTATCGTCAGCAGTGCTCCCAACCATAATGCTTTCTTGGCCTCTCTATCACTTTTCGGGGCACAATACCGCTGCATCATCGATTGATCCTGGCAGCCCCAGTGCGTCCATGTAAACAACGATAGAATGATCATCACCCAAATCGTTTTGTCGTCGAATGTCAATGCTGTACTACCTAAAGATAGTTTACCTTCGGCATAGGCTTCCGTGACGATCTGTGTCAATCCACCGGGTAATTTCAAAACAATGAGCGGCAAACAGATGATCGCGCCAACAAACATGGCAATGCTTTGTAATAAGTCCGTCCAGATCACCGCCTCCAGGCCACCAGCAACCGTGTAGACCGTCGCGATAACCCCAAAGACAAGAATAATCAAAGGCAAGTCGAGCCCACTAAGGGTTTGGATAGGTAAGCTAACGGCATACAGAATGATCGACATACGGCACACCATCCAGATAATAAAAAGAAGAGCAGCATACATTCGTGCCCATGTGCCATATCGGTATTCCAAATATTCATAAGGAGAGGAGACGTGTATGCGCCGGAAAAAGGGCACGAACAGAAAGAAAGCCGGGATAAGCGCCAATAAATAACCCAGATTCCATGGAATGTATCGCCAATCCTGGGCATAGGATACGCCGGGCAAAGCCAAGAACGTCATCGCACTGACGATGGTGGCCATAACTGAAAAACCGACCAACCAACCCGGAAGATTGCGACCGGCTAGAAAATAGCCTTCAGCCGATTTGCTTTTCTTGGCGCAAACCCACCCGATCCAGATAAACGTAGCGAAAAAGAGGATGATGACGACCCAATCCGGCCACCGTAACATATCCCGCATTTAAGTATTCCTCTTGCAAAACAAACGTCATCAACCCATCAAAGAAAACGCATCGTCCGTAAACAGCGCGTTCATCCTATCATTGTGGCCAGGTGGCCAGGACGTCTGATTGAGAACAAAGCTTCTTGCGGGTTATGAGCTTGGCCTGCTCGTTCGACGCAGCCGTGGTTTCCGTCTTCTAAACTCTCGAGACGTGACGTCCATAACCAAGGGCATCTTTCCAGCCTCAACCGTGATCCTCTTGCGAAAAACGCCAAGCTTCTCGTGCCAAAAGGCAAGTTGATAGTCGCCCGCGACCAGTCCCTGAATCGTACACGTGCCCTGCTCGTCCGTGACCGCATAGAAGGGATGTGGCATGACGTGACCATAAGCCAATTCCCAGGGATGAACATCGCACTTCACACGAACACTCATCTCCGGCTTGGAAAAGAGGATGTCCTTATGGTCGCCTGGCGACAGCTTGAAACTCTGCTCTTGGTTCTCCCTCGGAAACAAATGGGGCACTTCGAGCGTCTTACTACTATTGGCGATGCGTAAGGTCTGCCCCGCCATGACGCCAAAAACGTGCGGAATATACATGCAGTTCTGATCGAGTGTCACGGCACGATCCGGCACAGGCCACGATTTGTCCGGCAAGCCCTCGCTCACATACACAAAGACATTCTGCAGTCCACTGGTCTTACCGACGACGACGGCCTCATCGCGCAACGGTTCTTTCCTGAACATGCGGGCGCAAATGGGATCGCTACTGCAATCTAAAATCTTGGGTTCGGGCGGCGTACCTTCATAGGTAATCTTGACGGCAACCGCATCAACATCCTGGCTCACGGCTGCGCACAGTCTCCGACCCAACAGCGATACCGTTGCCGTCGCTGCACTATTCGCTACGAACTCACGACGCGTTATCATCCTCGCCAAAGAACCAACCTCCGTTCCACGTCACATTTGTTCAAGCGATGTATTGTAACCGATAACACTTCGCGCGACGAGACAACGTATGCACCATGATCCCCGATATCGCCGCCATCACCATGCCAATATCGAAGGTCAAAACGGAACTTCAAATTCCTTCTTGAATCCACTGAGCCAATTCTTTGGCAAAGTAAGTCACCATGAGATCAGCACCGGCCCGCGCCATGGCGATCGTCGACTCGATCACAACACCTTTCTCGTCAAGCCACCCGTTAGCTGCAGCCGCCTTGATTGCACTGAATTCACCACTGACATGATAGGCGGCAGTGGGCACACACAATTCCTGTTTAACACGGCAAATGATGTCGAGATAATGGATCGCGGGTTTGACCATGACGATATCCGCACCTTCCTCGACGTCGGCCACAACTTCGCGCAACGCTTCGTCCGCATTGGCGATGTCCATCTGATAGGTCTTGCGGTCGCCGAATTGCGGCGGCGACTCAGCCGCTTCACGAAACGGACCGTAGTAACTGCTGGCGTATTTAGCCGCATACGACATGATCGGCAGCAAGGCGAAACCCGCGTCATCCAAGCCGGCCCGAATCGCGCCCACACGCCCATCCATCATGTCGGACGGTGCGACCATGTCAGCGCCCGCCTGCGCATGCGATATCGCCTGACGGACCAGCAAGGGTAAGGTGGCATCGTTATCCACATCCTTGCGCCCGCCAACATCGGTAATGACACCACAATGACCGTGATCCGTGTATTCGCAAAGACAAACATCCGTAATCACAACTAAGTTCGGAACCGCCTTCTTGATGGCTTCGACAGCGTGTTGCACGACGCCGTCTTCCCGATATGCCCCGGAACCGACCGCATCCTTGTGCTCGGTAATACCAAACAATAGAACCGCCGGTATTCCGAGATCCGCGACGGTTTTGCAATGTTCCGTCAAGGTATCAATGGACCACTGGAATTCACCCGGCATCGATACAATCGGGCGACGAATCCCTTCCCCGGGTCGAACGAAAACCGGATAAATCAGCTGCTCTACGGAGAGCCGTGTCTGCCGCACCATGCGACGCAATGTCGGCGTCGCTCGCAATCGCCTCAATCGGTCTCGTGGGAATGCCATGATTCGTCACCTACATTGAATAGAATGATTCAATCGTCGCGTTGGCCGGCCTCAATGATCGAAACCTTAAGCTTCGTCCGCTTGCTGCATTTCTTACGTCATCTTGTTTTAGCGCGTCGAATGCGCCGCAAGCAGGGCCTTCAAACTCTCTTTCGCTTTCGCGTCGTTGGGGTTCAGCTGCAGCGTCTTGCGATACATAGCGACCGCTTCGTCAGTTCTATTCGCCTGACGCAACAAATCAGCCAACTCACGATGCCATCCAGCCACCGCCGGCTTGATGGCCAAAGCGGAATGATAGGCCTGGATCGCCGCAGGCAAATCTCCCTTACGGGCCAGCGCGATACCGAGACGTGCAAACGCAGGCGCAAAACTCGGATTGAGAGCCAACTCCTGCCGGTAATGTTGAATCGCTTCGTCAAACCGACCTGTTTCGAGATAAACATTGGCCAGATTATGATGCGCGTATTTCGCACGAGGGTTAATCCGCAACGCCTCCTTGAACGTCGCAATGGCCTCATCCGCCCTACCGGACTGCGCATAGACGATAGCCAAATTGCACCTTGCAACATTGTACAACGGCTTGATTCGAAGCGATTCTTTAAAATGCTTGATAGCCTCATCCACTTGGCCACGCTGTGCAAAAGCCGTCCCCAGCCCATTGTGCGCGGGGAAATGCGTCGAATCGTATCGCAAGGCTTCAAGATAATAGGGGATCGACTCATCAACACGGTTCAGATCCAGGAGCGCGTTGGCCAAGTTATGATAACTATGAACGAATCGAGGGTCGCTTTCTAACGCTTTTTGGTACTGCTTGATCGCCTCAACCTTTTTTCCATTCTCGGCCAGCGCAAGCCCATAGCTATTCAAGGCCGTCGCTGAATGGGGAGCCGATGCGACCATGTGCCGATGAAGTGTCTCGCTGTCCGACCAGATTTGCCCTTGCCGATAGGTAGCAATGGACTCCGCCATAGCGAACACCAACACGACCACACAGGCACCGATGCGTCCTACGCCGACTCCTCTTCGCGATTCATCAGGACGCCACACGCGCATCAGGAGCCATGCAACCACAAGCAGCAAGCCAACGGATGGCAAATACGCAAATTTGTCCGACGCAATAACGTTGGTAAAGCCCACAATACCCATGGCGGGCAAAATCGTCACAAAAAAGAACAACCAACCGACAAACAAAGCCCTCGTCCAGCGCAGTGAAATCACTAAGGAAGCGAGAAGCAAGCAGGTACCGACAACCCCCGTCAAAACCATCGGATGGCGTAGAGCAAGTGGTTCTGGGAAGGGATAATGTGAACTCAGATTCGCAGGCCAAACAATCTTATACAGGTAAAAAATGATATTATGGCACAGAATGTAAGGAGTCCGAGTGGGCGCGTAGTCGGTCGGCATGGAAAGGGTGGCGGTTCGTCCTTGAGAGATGATCGTGACGATGGAGGAAACACCGGCGATCGCAAAAAACGGAATTTTTTCGATGACCGCTCGCCAACTCAAACGACGCAAAGGCCACGCATCCAGCAGCAGCATGCCGACCGGCAACGGTGTACTCGTCGGTTTCGACATCACCGCTAACACATACATCGCCAAGCAAACAACATACGATTTCCAGCCGCCCCTCCGCGCATAGCGCACGTAAAAAACCAAAGACCACAGGGAAAAGAAAGCCGCCAACAACGTTTTACGCTCTCCGACCCAGGGAATGGGTTCGACGGTCATCGGATGCAGACCGAACAACAACCCGACAAGGGCTGCAATCCAAGGTTGACCGAACAACATGAACAACAAGACGATCACAAGTCCCGTATTGCAGAGGTGCAAAATCAGACTTGTTCGATGGAAGGGGCGGAGGTTGTTGACGTTGCCGCCGGTAGCGTGGTCCAACATGAGCGAAATCATCGCCAGCGGTTGGTAATACCCCCCCACCGTTGAAGGTTCGAGCACCTCGGACAGGAATCGGCCAGCCGAGTGCCAACTGGGATTCTGGACCAACGGGTTTTGCTTCAAGTAGAGGTCGTCGTCAAACGAAAAGGCCTTCGCGGACAAGGTAGGTCGATGCGCCAGAAAAACGCACAAGCCGACAACGAGGATCAAAGCGGCCAAGAGCCCCACCGAACGACCGGGTGGTCTTGTCCGTTCGTCGGTTCGCTTGATCTTGGGAGATCGAGCGGGTTCCGGCTTGCGTTTTCGTTTTCTGCTCATGTGATTTTAGCAGCACGATATCCGAACGATACTGATATTCAGCAATGGCTTTCAAGGATAAACGGTGCCTACTCCTCCCCCTATCGCCCGAGACCGTGCCACAAGACGAGAATAATAGCGACAAGAAACGCGATCATCATCGGCCAACGCCATCCCCGCGACCGCGAACGTGCAAGGGACTCATCCTCCAACCAATGGTTGCAGGCAGGACATCGGGGCGCGTCCGCGTAGACCGAGTGGGCACAATAGGGACAATCCACATATTCATCTTCGTCGAAGTCCAGATCAAACTCCTGGGGTGCGTCGCGATCATCGGCATCGTAATCGTCAAAAGTCACTGAGTCACATTCCCCAAGCGAGCCGCCTTTTCATGCGGTATGCACCGTGTTTTACCGGCCGAAAGGCTGACCGCAAATCGCAAAAACGTCACGCAACAAAACGCTACTGCTCCCTGGCAACCTGATTCGTACTGATTCTAAACGCAAGCTGCTCCAGACGGATGGCCAAGTCCACGGTCGCCATGGACACGTGATCCGGAACGGAAATGGCCGCCGGCGCAAAATTCAAGATCCCCTTGATACCTGCCGCCACCAGCACATCGATCACGGACTGTGCCACGTTTGCGGGGACGGTCACGATGGCCATTTGGATATCGCGTTCGAAAATTACCTCCGCAAGCTGATCCATCGGGAAGATCTCACACTCCGACTCAGCCTCCACGCGTTGGCCAATTTTGCTGGGATGATTGTCGAAGACGGCTACGATTCGAAAACCTTGCTTGGCAAAGCCGCGATAGCTGAGCAACGCTTGCCCCAGATTTCCCACCCCCACCAGCAACGCATTCCACGTCCGATCTGTCCCGAAAATCCTCCTGAGTCGAACGATAAGCTCGTCCACCCGATAGCCCACCCCGGGGTGGCCAAATTGCCCGAAATAGGCAAGATCCTTCCGGACCTGGGCATCGGTCAAGCCGAGTGTCTTTCCAAGCTGACGGCTTGAGATCGTCTTTTTGTTCTGTTCGAGAAGAAGCTCGAGCTCGCGAAGGTAGAGACTCAGCCGCCGCACGGCCGGAGCGGGAACCGTATCGCTCTTCGGGGAAGCAACCGCATCGGACCGTGATTGATCTGGAGATGTGCCGTCAGCCATGCTACTGAATGTACAAAGGTACAAAGTCCCAAGTCAAGCTCCGTCGTGCACAAAAACCTGACGTAAGCCCTTGCTGGAGCGATTGTTGGTCTCCTCCGCTTGCTTGACATCCTACCACCGGGCGGATACCGTTCCGTGCCTACGGGGGACGCCGGTCGTGGCTGATTGCTGGCAGGATCGGCAACAAACCGGCAAGGCGTCCCATGGACAGCATGGTAGACGCGCTGATGCGACGGGTCCTTCCACGAGGCGGGCCTTTCCACAAGGCAGCGCAAGCCAACTTTAACCCACACTCCCTCACGTGTAGGCTGTTCAAACATGCGTCAGCACATACGAAACATACGAAGAATAGTCGGATTGTCATCTTCCACCCCCGCAAGCAAGCGTCTTGTCGATCTCCCGACAGCTTCCGCCTTGCCAATCGCGATCTGCGTGTTAGGCGCGCTCACCCTCTCGCTCGCCGCCCAGGAGACGCCCGACCTGGCCATCATCCGGAAAACACCGTTTGCCAGTCTGGACCGAGGCAACGTACAACGGTGGGTTGAGCAGCAAATGGAACAACTGCTGGCTTGCGACACCGACCAAGACGCGATACAGCTTGGCCGTACCTTCCGGCAACAAGTCGTCGAGCACTTTGATGCGACCGACGCAACAAAGGAGTTCAAGGACGGTCTGGCTAAGATCGTGATCCAAGCATTTCGCCAAAAATACAAACCCATGGTGACCCAGAAAAAGTTCCCCAGACCGCTTGGGACCGCTTATGCCTTATTGACGATGAATCACTTGGCCACGCCCATTTCGGCCCCCGCTTTGACACTTGTCCTGAAAAGCCCTGTCGCCGGTTCACGTCTTGTGGCCATCACGGGTTTGCTGCGTATCCACGAAAAGATTGTCGATCAGCAGCAATGGGCCACGGTCGAGTCGGCGTTGCGCGAAGCCGGTATCGTCGAAGATAACCCGGTGGTCTTGAGCAACCTCTTTCGGCTGTTGACGACACAACAGGACACCCGCGCGGAGACGGCCCAACCGGTCATACAAACCATCCTCGATGCCCGACTCGATAAGTTTGAAAAGGAAAACGTGCTCCCCACCGAAGCCGATGCCAAGGCGGCAGCTTGGGTAGGGCAACGTGCCGCCGAAAGTGACAGCGTTGAAGCCACCAATAAGGCAACGCTCCAAATCGCTCGCCTTTTAGCCGATGCCGTACACGTTTGCCTCAGCCGCAACCTATTCCTCAGCGACAAGCTCACTAAAATCCAAACGATGGAGAAAGAGCAAATGGAACGGGTTGTCAGGACCGCAGAGAAGCAGCTCGAGGCCATTGCAAAAAGCAAAGCCCCGGGCGTACCCCAGCCGGATGTGACCGCTGCCATGTTTGTGCCCCAGCCCGACCAAGCGGGTCGCGTCGCGCAGGAACTCGACAAATGGATGGGTACCGGCGAGGAACCGGGCCTGCTCAATGCGCCCCCGTTCAGTTTTTCGCCGGGGCTAGGTATCAAACGAGCTCCGCCGCCATCGACCGCCCCAAGCCCCAGCGATACCTAGTTCCTGCAAGATCTCCATACGCGTACGCCAGCAGCCCCATCGATCCCAACCCTCTCTTCGCGTAGAATCGTAAGGGTTCGGCACCGATGCTGCCCCGGATGGGCAAAACGGCGTGCCGTAACACTAGGAGCCCCCTACACGATGCCCTTGCCAACCGTTGCTATCGTAGGCCGACCCAACGTGGGTAAGAGTTCGCTGCTCAACATGCTGGCGAAACGGCGTATCAGCATTGTTGATCCCACCGCGGGTGTCACCCGCGACCGAATCGAAGCGATGTGCGAGCATGACGGCCGCTACTTCGAGCTGGTGGACACCGGCGGGTTCGGTATCGTGGATCGCGACGACCTGAACGACCAAGTCGAACAACAAATTCGCTACGCGGTGGAGCAAGCGTCGCTCATTCTTTTCGTTGTCGATGCCAAAGAAGGTACCTTACCCTTGGATCAAGCCGTCGCCGGCTGGCTGCGAAGGTTCAACCGACCCGTCATCCTGTTGGCCAACAAGGTGGACGCCGACAATACGCACACAGAAATGGGCGAATTCCATCGACTCGGTTTCGGCCCACCTCTGGCCGTTTCCGCACTACACAGCCGAGGTGCTGACCCTCTCCGAGAACGGATCGTTGAACATCTTCGCGAACTCACCGAAGGTGAAGTCCCAGCCGATCCGGTTATGAAAATCGCCATCGTCGGACGGCGGAACGTCGGCAAGAGTACCTTCATCAACGCTTTGGCTGGACAGGAACGGGTTATCGCCTCGGAAAAAGCGGGCACCACCCGCGATGCCGTCGATGTCCGATTTGAACAAGATGGACGAACGTACGTGGCCATCGATACGGCCGGGCTGCGGCGTAAAAGCAAAATCGCAGACGATGTCGAATACTACAGTTTCCATCGAGCCGAACTTTCCATTCGTCGAGCCGACGTCGTACTGTTCTTGATCGACGCCGCCGTGGATGTCGGTCAAGTCGACAAGAAACTGGCGAGCTATATTGCTGAACAGTTCAAACCCTGCATCATCGTGGTCAACAAGTGGGACTTGGCCAAAACACTGGCCAGTAGCGACGATTACGGCGCGTATCTTCTCAAGACGCTGCCCGGTCTTGATTATGCACCCGTCGCCTTCACGACCGCGGCCCGAGCCAAAAATGTGCAATCCGTCATCAACCTGGCCACCGAGTTATTCAAGCAATCGCAAACGCGCGTCTCGACCGCCACGGTCAATACCGCCATCGAACACATCTTGGCCGACAACGCACCCAAACAGAAACGAAAAACTGGGAAAATCAAGGTATACTATGCAACGCAGGTCTCGACCTGCCCCCCCACTATTGTCGTGTTCGTCAACTATCCATCGCGTATCGAACCCAATTTCGAACGTTTCTTGTTGAGACGGCTGCGCGACGCGCTGCCCTATCCAGAAGTACCCATTCGACTGCTCTTCCGTGGACGGCGTGCAAGTCAACGCACGAGCGGTGCAACGCTAGGGAGCAAAGTGGGAGGTGACGCGTGAGCATCGAAATTCGATGTGAAAGCTGCGGGAAAATCGTGCGGGCATCCAAAGAACTGGCGGGCAAACGAGCCGATTGCCCCGGTTGCAGCCACAGCCTCTACATTCCCAGTCCCCCTGAAGAACTCGAGGAGCTGCCTCTATCGCCGGAAAACCCCGACGACCTCCGCCGCGAGGCGGAGTTACTAGCCGAGCGTCGTCGGCTGGACAAAACGCTCGCACGCGACGACCAAGCCGATGCCAACTTGATCCGGATACCCGATTCAACCTCATACGCGCCCTCGCTCGACAGCACCGACAAAGGTGTACATGCTCCTCTTGAACAAGCGGTCCATGCGTTCCTCGCCGCCATGCGCGATTCAAACCTATCCCAGGCCGAACAAGCTTTGGAATCACTTCGTAGCCAACCAGCAGCCGCACTTGAGATCGTCGAGCACTTAGCCGCCGATCAAATCCCGCCAACCGAAATGGCCGATGTTCCGTCCGCGGTCTATCAAGGCTTTCTCAAAAGTCTTCGGTCGCAATTAGGATAAAGACGCTGGCGTATCGTGCATCGGCGATGTTCATCCGACTCGCTTCCGGAACGCCACAGCATATTTGCCGAATAGCTTCGGCTTTTTGAGGCCAACGAAGCCACGCGTATTGCCAAGGGTGCAGCGGAGTTGGCGTGACGGCCTTTTGCCCTTACCCTATCGGTATGACGTCAGCGACAATGCAAGCATCAACGGGTCCGGCCACAACCGGACCCGATGGCGACACGATTCTCGAAGTTCGTGACCTGAAAACCTATTTTCCCATCCGTCGAGGGGTGCTATCGCACATCCATGCATGGGTCAAGGCCGTCGATGGCGTGAGTTTCTCCGTTCGTCGCGGCAAGACGCTGGGTCTCGTCGGCGAGAGCGGTTGCGGAAAGACCACCGTCGGACGAACGCTGCTCCGACTCATCCCCGCCACCGCTGGCACGGTTCACTTCGATGGCGCCGATATCTTCAATTTAGCACGAGGCCCGCTGCGTAGCCTGCGCCGGCGAATGCAGATCATTTTTCAAGACCCGGTGGGTAGCCTGAATCCGCGAATGACCGTGGGCCACATTGTCGGCGAGGCCTTGACGGTCCACCGTATCGCCCGCGGCGCGGAACGGAATCGGCGTGTGGGCGACCTGCTGGAGCGATGCGGGCTGGGCGCGTCGTGCATGAACCGTTATCCGCACGAGTTTTCCGGCGGCCAAAGGCAACGGATCGGGATCGCCCGAGCTTTGGCATTGAACCCTGACATGATCATCTGTGACGAACCAGTCAGCGCGCTGGACGTATCAATTCAGTCGCAGATCTTGAATCTGCTCTCCGACCTGCAGGAGGAGATGGGCCTGACGTATCTGTTCATCGCCCACAATTTGGCGGTCGTGGAGCACTTTAGCAACGACGTAGCCGTAATGTACTTGGGAAAGATTGTCGAAATCGCATCCGCGGAGGAGATTTACCGGAATCCGAAGCACCCTTACACCCAGGCTTTGTTGTCGGCCGTTCCCGTCCCCGATCCGACCAGGCAACGGACCCAGGTCGTCCTTGGCGGAGAGGTTCCGAGCCCCATCGATCCACCGCCCGGGTGCGCGTTTCATCCCCGTTGTCCACTGGCAATCGAGTGTTGCCGACAGGAATTGCCGTTCCTGACACAGCACGCGGGCTGCACACCCGACCATCGGACGGCCTGTCACCGTGCCGATGAAATAGGCCCCACAACGCTGGTCGATCACTCCTGCGGAACTGGCGAGCAAACGGGAAAACGTGAAGACCCGACATGAAAATGGCCGAATGGAGAGACTGCCAGATTCCGGCAAGAAACCAAAATGGCACAAGCGTGTCAATCAGTGTAAAGAACGTTCAAGACATCTGCTGGCCTATATGCTTGACGAGGTCTGATGAGGCGGATATAGGCTGGTAGTGTGCTTTCTATACGACAACTTCATGAAAAGGATCAAACAATGCACATGATGAAGTCACGGCGGACTATGGGAATGAGCTCAATCTATCTCGCAATCGCATTCGCATGGCCAACTTGGGTGTTAGCACAGCAAAGCGTTACCACAACCCAGTCAGCAACCGCCCCTGCGGTGGTCGATCCATCAGCGGTCCTCAAACGCATTCCGGCAAACGCAACCGCCTTTGTGGCGATCCGCAATCTACAGGAACTGGACACCGACATTACAGCCATTGCTGCAAAGCTGGGCTTTCCGCTCGGACCGGCCGGCATGTTCCCTGCCCCCCTCGATTTGCTCAAAGAGAATACGGGAATTGACGCGGGCCTGAATCCAAACGCCAGCCTGGCTTTCGTCGTGCTCGACTGCAAGCAAGTCAAGACGGCGGCCATGCTTCTGATGCGTTTGGCCATTTTGATTCCCACCGACGACCCCAAAGCCCTCGCGGCGTCGCTGGGAGCCCAGGATATGGGCGGCGTACTGCAAGTGAACCTGATGGGCATGCCCTCGTTCGCTGCCCCCACAGAAGGCTTCCTTGTCTTGGCACAAATGCCGACCATTCTGCAGGAGGTCGTACAAGCGAAAGGCGGCGGCGTCATCACGGCAATGGCAAAAGACCGCGTCGAAGCTTTTGCGTCCAACGATCTCTTCGTGTGGGCAAACTTCCGGGGCATCTCGACGGAGCTCCAGGCGCAAATCGCAGCAGCACTCCACGGGTTGATGATGAAGGCGAATCCAACCGCTCCCATGAACGCCAACCCGCTCGGAACACAGACGACCACAACAACGGGCGATACCGGCGCAACCGAGATGGTTCAGCAGGTCAACGAGTTCTTCGAGCAAGCCCAGGAGGCCTCACTTGGCATCGCCTTGAACGCACGCAAAGGAATTCAATTCACCGCGTATGGCCGAATGAAGGCCGGAACGGAACTCGCTAAGGCATGGAGCGCGATCAGGCCAATCGGCGATTCAGCGCTGCTTGGACTGCCCAATGAACCGACCGTCTTGGCAATAGGGGCGGGCGGCGGCATGACCCAGGTTCGCGATTTCGTCTCCGAGGCGATCGAAAAACTCGCCGCTCAAGAGAAACCGGATTCGATCATCAAGATCGCGGATCTTCGGCCGTTGTTGGATACCTACTTCGACATGACGACCGCGATCGAGCAAATCAGCTTCGGAC